>JAEEGL010856351.1_pt1 | contig 10226 bp, 9 predicted proteins | sample 9134231 | NCBI WGS metagenome assembly JAEEGL01 (sample SAMN16246548, study PRJNA631951) | gut metagenome | biome: gut microbiome; feature: rumen; material: fiber-attached | host: Bos | place: Iran: Karaj | collected 2018-10 | reverse complement strand
TATGCGCAGCACAAGGCTGGTGCCGGTCCATTTCTTTATTATCGATGACATAATTTGCTAGAACGGGTCTATCTGGGAATCCTTGAGGCCAAGGAAGTACAGGATGCCGTCCAGGCCTATCGTAGACAGGTTCTGGTCGGCGGTGGCTTTGACCTTGGGCTTGGCGTGGTAGGCGATGCCGAGGCCGGCGAGGCCGAGCATCGGGAGGTCGTTGGCGCCGTCGCCCACGGCCACGGACTGCTCCTGGTGGATGCCTTCCATCTGGCAGAGGAACTTGAGCAGCTCGGCCTTGCGGCGGCCGTCCACAACCTCGCCCTGGTAGCGTCCGGTGAGCTTTCCGTCCTCTATCTCCAACTCGTTGGCGTACACGTAGTCGAAACCGAACTTCTGCTTGAGGTAGTTGCCGAAATAGGTGAATCCTCCGGACAGGATGGCGGTCTTGTAGCCCACCATCTTCAGGATACGCATCATGCGCTCCAGGCCCTCGTTGAAAGGCATATTTTTGGCGATATCCTCCATCACGCTGACGTCCAGGCCCTTGAGCAGCGCCACGCGGCGCGTGAAGCTCTCCTTGAAGTCGATCTCGCCGCGCATTGCAGACTCGGTGATGGCCCTCACCTGTGCGCCTACCCCGGCGCGCTCCGCAAGCTCGTCGATGCACTCGGTCCCTATCAGGGTGGAGTCCATGTCGAAGCAGATCAGCCTGCGCGAACGGCGGTAGATATCGTCTTTCTGGAAGGAAATGTCGAGGCCGGAGCCCGAGCGTGACATGAGCTCCTGCTGGAACTCAAGGCGCTGGTCTGCAGTCAGTTGACCACGGATGGAAAGCTCGATGCAATACTTGCCCGTTGGCCCCTCCAGCGGCATGCGGCCGGTAAGGCGCTTGATGGCGTCGATGTTCAGGCCGTAGCGGGTAATCAGCGCCGACACCTCGGCTATCTCCGCAGCCGTGACTTCCCTGCCGAGCAGGGTGACGATGTAGCGGTTGCGTCCCTGACGGGCCACCCAGGCGTCGTACTGCTCACGCTCGATGGGCGTGAAGCGTATCTGAACCCCGAGGCGCGTGGCCTCGAACAGCAGGTCCTTCATGATGAAGCCCGACTGCTCGGTAGTGGTGCGGAACAGGATGCCCAGCGCCAGCGACTTGTGGATATTGGACTGGCCGATGTCGAGGATGAACGCGTCGTAGCGGGCCAGGATGCCCGTAAGTTCGGCGGTCAGGCCCGGCTTGTCCTCGCCGGAGATGTTGACCTGGATTATCTCTATCATAAACTACAGTCCTATGGTCTTGAAGAAATCGTTGCCCTTGTCGTCAACCAGGATGAAGGCCGGGAAATCCTCCACGCGTATCTTCCAGACGGCTTCCATGCCCAGTTCGGGGAACTCGACGCACTCGATGCTCTTGATATTGTTCTGAGCCAGGATGGCGGCGACTCCTCCGATAGTGCCGAGGTAGAATCCGCCATGCTTCTTGCAGGCATCGGTGACCTGCTGGGTGCGGTTGCCCTTGGCGATCATCACCAGCGAAGCGCCGTTGGCCTGGAATTCGTCGACATACGGGTCCATACGGTTGGCCGTAGTGGGGCCCATGGAGCCGCAAGGATATCCTTCCGGGGTCTTGGCCGGGCCGGCGTAGAGCACCGGGTGGTCCTTGAAGTACTGAGGCAGGCCTTCGCCGGCATCGAGCCTGGCCTTCAACTTTGCGTGGGCGATATCGCGGGCCACTATGATGGTGCCGTTAAGGTTCACGCGGGTGCTGACCGGGTACTTCGAAAGTTCGGCGCGCACGGCGTCGATGCCCTCGTCGAGGTCGATTACGATGCCCTTCGGGCCCTCGCCTGGACGGCGGTACTCCTCCGGAATCAGCTCCGACGGGTTCATGTCCATCTTCTCGATCCAAACGCCGTCGGCGTTGATCTTGCTCTTGATGTTGCGGTCGGCAGAGCAGCTGACGCCCATGCCGATAGGGCAGCTGGCACCATGGCGCGGGAGACGGATCACGCGGATGTCGTGGGCCAGATATTTGCCTCCGAACTGTGCCCCGAGGCCGATTTTGGCCGCCTCCATGAGGAGCTTCTGCTCCAGGTCGACGTCGCGGAAGGCGCGGCCGGTCTCATCGCCGGTGGTGGGCAGGCTGTCGTAGTATTTGATGCTGGCGAGCTTCACGGTGAGGAGGTTCTTCTCTGCGGAAGTGCCGCCGATCACGAACGCGATGTGGTAGGGAGGGCAGGCCGCCGTTCCGAGGCTCTTCATCTTCTCCACCAGGAACGGAAGCAGGGTGCCTTCGTTCTGGATGGTGGCCTTGGTCATGGGATAGAAATAGGTCTTGTTGGCGCTGCCGCCTCCCTTGGCCACCATGATGAAACGGTATTCGTTGCCATGGGTGGCCTCGATGTCGATCTGGGCGGGCAGGTTGCACTTTGTGTTGACCTCGTTGTACATGTCCAGCGGGGCGTTCTGGCTATAGCGGAGGTTCTCCTGCGTAAAGGTGTTGAACACGCCGCGGCTCAGGGCCTCTTCGTCTTCGAATCCGGTCCACACTCCCTGGCCTTTCTCGCCATGGATGATGGCGGTACCGGTGTCCTGGCAGAACGGCAGCACGCCCTTGACTGCGGTCTCGGCGTTGCGGAGGAACTGCAGGGCTACGTATTTGTCGTTTTCGGAGGCCTCGGGGTCGTGCAGTATCTTCGCCACCTGCTCGTTGTGGGAGCGGCGAAGCATGAACTCGCAGTCGTGGAAAGACTGCTGCGCGACAAGTGTAAGGGCCTCGGGAGATACCTCCAGGATGGTTTTTCCGCCGCAACCGCAAAGGCCGCCGAACTTGGATGTCTTTACAAGCTTTTCGGATCCCGGAATCTTGTAGTACTCAGTTGTGTCCGCGCCGAGCTGGAACATGGGCGCATACTTGAATTCTGCCATATCTTAGTTGTTCATTAAAAATTCTTTCATGAAGGCGTTCAGGTCGCCGTCGAGCACGCCCTGGGTGTCGGCGGTCTCCCAGCCGGTACGGAGGTCCTTCACCATCTTGTAGGGGTGCAGCACGTATGAGCGTATCTGGCTCCCCCACTCTATGCGTTTCTTCTGCCCTTCGAGCTCCGCCTGCTTCTCCTGGCGCTTCTTGAGCTCGATGTCGTACAGGCGCGATTTCAGGATGAGGAGGGCCCGCTGGCGGTTGTCCTGCTGCGAGCGCGTTTCGGTGTTCTCCACCGTGATGCCGGTGGGAATGTGGCGCACGCGCACGCCGGTCTCGACCTTGTTGACGTTCTGCCCGCCGTGCCCGCCGCTGCGGAAGGTGTCCCACTCGATGTCGGATGGGTTGATCTCTATGTTGATGCTGTCGTCAACCAGCGGGTACACGAACACGCTGCTGAAGGTGGTCTGGCGCTTGCCCTGGGCGTTGAAGGGAGAGATGCGCACCAGGCGGTGCACGCCGGATTCGGCCTTCAGATAGCCGTAGGCGTAGTCGCCTTCGTACTGAATGGTGCAGGACTTGATGCCCGCCTCGTCGCCCTCGATGAGCTCGGTGACGGTCATCTTGTAGCCGTTGCGCTCGCCCCAGCGCTGGTACATGCGCATGAGCATGGCGCTCCAGTCGTTGGCCTCGGTGCCGCCGGCTCCGGAATTGATGGTGAGCACGGCGCCCAGGTTGTCGCCTTCCGCGCCAAGCATGTTCCTGAGTTCCAGGTCCTCCAGCGCGTTCTGGGCGTCGGCGTAGGCCTTGTCGGTATCTTCGCCCTCGGGATCGAGTTCCATAAGCACCTCCAGGTCTTCCACCTGCGAATGCAGGCTGTCGTACGCAGTCACCCAGGACTTCACGGAGTTCATCTTCTTGAGGAAGGCCTCCGCCTCCTTGGGGTCGTCCCAGAAACCGGGCGCCTGGCTGTGCGCCTCGCGTTCTGCCACGTCGGCGCGCTTGTCGTCTATCTTCAGATACTTGCTCAGCGCTTCCGTGCGCTGCATCAGCTCTTTAAGTTGTTCCTGGCTTATCATACGCGGGTGGAATTATTGAAGGGCAGGAATCGCCTCAGGTTGGAGAATGCACGCTGGAGCGTGGGATGGTCGACCCTGCGGGTGGTGGTGATGCCTCCCAGCAGCTCGGGATCGTCGCCGTCGTTCATGAGGTTGAACTTCTTGAACAGGCCGGCGATGAAGATCGCAGACACTATGATGTTCAGGATGTCGGAAATGGGGAAACTGATCCACACACCCGTTTCCTGGAACCACAGGGGCAGGGTGTAAATGAACGGCAGCAGGAAAAGGAGCTGGCGCGAGAGCGACAGGAAAATGGACTTCTTGACCATGCCGAGGCACTGGAAGAAGTTGCCCGACGCCATGCCGAAGCCCACCAGCGCGAAGCCGGAGCACATGATGCGCATGCCGCGCGAGGACAGCCCGAGCAGTTCCGGATCGTTGGTGAACATGCCCGCCGCAACCTGAGGCACGAACATGGCGATCAGGAAACAGACCGTGGTCACCAGCACCTCCCACTTGGCGGTCAGGATGAAGACCTCCTTCACCCTTTTGTACTGGCGTGCGCCGAAATTGTAGCCCGCAATGGGCTGCAGACCCTGGTTGAAGCCCATGCAGATCATGGCGAAGAGCATCACGAAGCGGTTCACGATGCCGTACGCGCCAATGGCGAGGTCACCGCCGTACTTGCGCAGCTGCTGGTTCACGAACAGCGCCACGAGGCTCGCGGCCACGTTCATCATGAAGGGGCCGAGTCCGATGGCCAGCGACTGGCGTGCTATGCGGCCGTTAAGCCGGAACAGCGGCTTGGAGAAGTGCAGGAAGTGCTTCTTGTCGCCCAGGAACTTGAATGTGTAGACCAGGGCGAGGATCTGGCAGATGACGGTGGCGAGAGCTGCGCCCTTGATGCCCATTCCCAGTCCGAAGATGAAGATGGGGTCCAGTATCGCATTGGAAATCACCGTGAAGAGGGTGAGTCCCATGGCCGTCTTGGGATGCCCGGAAGAGCGGATTATGCCGTTGAATCCGTGCAGCAGGTGCGTGAAGGTGTTGCCCAGGATGATGATGGTCATGTAGTCCCTGGCAAACGGGATGGTCCTCTCGCTCGCCCCGAAGAAATACAGGATCGGGTCCAGGAAGGCCAGCGCCACGATGGTGAAGACCACGCCGATTATGACATTGAGCGTCAGCGTGTTGGAAAGCACCTTGCAGGCCGACTCATATTTCTTCTGCCCCAGCATGATGGAGATCAGAGTCATGGCTCCCACGCCCACGAGAGTGCCGAGCGCGATGCTGATGTTCATAAGCGGGAAGGTGACGGCGAGGCCCGAGATGGCGTACGAACCCACGTCGGGAATGTGCCCGATGTAGATGCTGTCCACCATATTGTACAACGAAGCCGCCGTCTGGGCGATGATGCCCGGGACGGCGAACTTTCGCAACAGTGTGCCTATTTTCTCAGTGCCGAGTTCAAGCGGCGCCGCACCTGCATCTGCCATCTTTAATTCGGATTATCTACGATTTCGATATCGAAACGGAGAGGCGAATAGCCCGGAATCGTGGACCCGGAGCCTTTGTAACCATAGCCCAGCGACGAGATGAAGATTCCGGTTCCCTTTTCGTAGCTCTTCATCTTGCAGAGCGTGCGGGCGAAGCCCTGGATGACGCTGCTGCCCTCGCTGCCCATGGTGACGTCGGACCATGTGCTGCCGAAGGTTATCGAAACCGGCTCGTAAGTCTTGTCGCGCGAGAGGCCGTAGAAGATGGCGGTATCGCGTATCGTGGTGTCGAAAACCTTACCGTTCAGCAAGCGGCCTATGTAATTGATATACACAGTGGTATCCTTAAGCGTCACGGTGTCGGCGGGAGCCTTTTCCTGAATGTACCAGAAGCCGAAGGCGCCGGACGAATCGGCGGTAGCGGCGTAAGGGTTGGTGCTGAACTTCTTCGGATAGTTGGCAGCCAGGTAGCGGCCGACCGAGTCGGCGGACCACTGCTGGATGTACGGGAAGTGCTCGACCAGTTCGACGTCATAGATGGATGCGGTCTTCTCGTCGGCGTTGTCCATGTACTCCTGCTCCGTTTCGTAGCGGTCGTAAGTCATCAGCCACGAAGGGATCAGCATGCGGCGGCGGGATCCGTCGCTCATGTCCTTGAACATCTCCTCAAGGCCGGCGTAGATGCCGTTGGCGTACCATACCAGGGGGCCGTAGTAGTAGGTTTCGTCGTACTCGCCCAGCTGCTTGCTCACAATCTCGGAAGTGGTGGCGGTGATGTTGCCCTCGAGATCGTAAACGGTATAGTTGACCCTGAGGTACAGGGAATCCTCGAAAGTGCCGACGACATTGCCCTTGCCGGGAACGTCTTCCAGTATCCACGAACCGAGGTCGGTCTTCTTCCATGCATATTCGGGATGCATCTGCTTCTGCACCTGCACCCAGGCTTCGATATACCTTTTCGCTGCGTCGCTGGCGCCGGATTTGACGCTGTGTGCGCATCCGCAGCACAGGACTGCTGCGAGGATAGTCAATATGATTGTCTTTTTCATTCTTCAGTTTTCCGGGTTTGGTTTTCCTGCATGAACCGTGCCGTGACGGCCCTGACGTAGGCGTCCACTTCGCCCGGCGACGCGACGTCGTCCGGGATGAGGATACGCCCTCCGGCGGCCTGCTCGTGCCCGCCTCCGTGAAAACGGGTTTTGGCGAGCATACGGGCGGAAATTCCACGCTTGGAACGTATCGACACGCGGAAGCGGTCGCCGTCTTCGCGGGCGAGGATGCTGAGGCGCACCTCCCTGATCGCCAGCGGCAGGTTGACGAAGCCTTCGGTCTCGCCGTCGCGCAGGTCGTGGCGGTCGAAGAAGCTCTGCGGCAGCACGGTGACCGCGGCGCCCTCGGGCAGGAGTTCGGTGATGCGGTCGAGCATCTCTCCCTGGGCCGCGAGGCGGTTGGGGCGCTCCGAGCAGTACAGGCGGTCGATGACGGCGTCCCTGTCGACTCCGGATGCAAGCAACGCGGAAGCCATTTGCAGGGTGCCGGGCCACACCGAGTTGGCGAAGTTGTTGGTGTCGGTGGTCATGCCCGTGAGCAGCGCGGTGGCGCACCTTTGCGGGAGCACGGAGGCGTCGCCGGCGACGTCAGGCATGTTCATCAGTATGTCGAAAAGCAGCTCGCAGGTGGACGACGTGCATGTTTCGCTGATGCAGAGCTCGAAGTCGGAGCGGGACGGCTCTTCGTGGTGGTCGATCAGCACCTTGGGACCGGGGAAGGCCCTGAGCAGCGGCTCAAGCTCCTCCACTCGGGAGGGGGTGTTGAAGTCGAGGCAGATCAGCAGGTCGGTGCGGGACAGCCTGTCGGCGGCTTCGGCGTGGCTGCAGATCGGGAGTTTGGAACCGTAAAGGAAGTCCAGGGTGTCGGGGGCCGCGTCGGGAAAAATCATTGCGGAATCCTTGCCCCTGCAGGTCTCCAGCCAGCTCGCCATGGCCACGCTGGCTCCTGCCGCGTCGCCGTCGGGGCGGGCGTGGCAGATGGTCGTCACAACGTGCGCCCGGTCAATGCGTTCGCTCAGCTGAAGGGCCTCTTTCCTGTATTCCACGATGCAAATTTAACAATAATATTGCATTTCATAAATCATTTTTATAACTTTGTCCGACTGTTGAAACAAATAATAACACATAAAATGAACAAAGCATTAAAGATCGTTCTGGAGGTCCTCCTTCTTATCGGAATCCTGGCCCTGGTGTACGCTATCTACAGCAGCATCATGAAGCCCGTCAACTTCAACAAGCAGAAAGAAAGGCGCGAGACGGTGGCTATCCAGCGTCTCAAGGACATCCGCACCCTGCAGGTTGCCTACAAGAGTGTCAACGGCAAGTTTGTCTCCACCATCGACTCCCTCAAGAATTTCTACGAGAACGGAAAGATGGCAGTGGTCATGCAGATCGGCTCCGCCGACGACTCCATCGCATGGGCCCACACCGAGAAGGTCAAGAAGGCAAACCGCAAGATCACTCCCGAGAAACTCTATGAGATGTATCAGAACGGCGACAAGGACCTCGTGTTCTCCGTCGTAACCCAGATCCCGGTCAAGGACACCCTGTTCCTCCGCCGCGACGACTTCTGCATCGACTCCCTGGCCACCATTCCTTTCTCCGGAGGCGAGCCTGTGGAAATGGCTGCAGAAACCCACATGGTCTCCGGCGTGCCCGTGCCTCTGTTCGAGGCCAAGATGCCGTACAAGCTCCTTCTCAAGGGTCTTGACAACCAGCTCCGCATCAACCTCGACGCCGACCGCCGCGACCAGAACCGCTACGAGGGTCTGCAGGTCGGCAGCATCACCGCGCCTAACAACAACGCCGGTAACTGGGAGTAGGAAGCGTGTTCACACTCGTTCCCGTCAACTTCTTCGACCCGGCGACCGCGCGTGAAGCGCTGGCTGCGGTTGCACAGATCGGTGACGGCGAGAGTGTTGCACACAAGCAGATTCCCGGCTACGGTGCCGTATTGATATACTCCGGAGAGGCCTCCGCCCCTCCGGAGATTTTTTCTGTCCTGCTGGATCTGCCGTCGTGCCCCGAGTACAACAAGCTTATGTGCTCATGGGATGGCGGCGAGCTGTCGCTGGCCATAGCACAGGGCAGGAGCCTGCTGCTGGCCAATTCCTTCGCAGCGCCCGACTTCGTTACCGCCCAGTACTACATACTGCTGGCCATGAAGTCGCTGCAGCTCAATCCCGAGGTAACGACCATCCGTTTCCGCACCCCCCTTACGGCCGACCAGGAAATGGCCCTGTACCGCTATTTCAAGGCGGTGGAAAGCGGACGGTAGACAGCAAGTCCCCGGAGCCACTGTCCGGAGACCCTTTTCCCCCATTTTTTCGGGTCTTCGGACAGTGGCTCCGGGGACGCAGCGTCAAAAGATGAGAATTATCGGCGGACGCCTCAAAGGCAAGACGATATATCCCCCGATGGGTTATAAGGCGAGGCCGACCACCGACTTCGCCCGTGAGGGTCTTTTCAACATTCTTGGAAACGAGTACGAATTCGAAGACCTGAAAGTGCTGGACCTTTTCGGCGGCACCGGAGCAGTTTCTTACGAGTTCGCCTCACGCGGGGCCGCGCGCGTATACTGTGTAGAAATGTCGCGCGACAACGCGGCGTTCATCAAACGCGAAGCCGCCAGGCTCGGCCTGCCGGAGGTCACCGCCGTCCATGCCAACGTCTTCGACTTCCTCCCCATCTGCCGCGAGAAATTCGACATAGTCTTCGCCGATCCGCCCTACGCCCTGGAGGGCCTGGACGGCATCCCGGACAAGGTCCTGGGCGCCGGCATCCTCCACCCCGGCTGCTACTTCATCCTCGAGCACGGCGGCGAGTACTCCTTCAAGGAGCACCCCCACTTCGTCAAAGAACGCTGCTACGGCCGCGTACATTTCAGCTTCTTTGCCGAAGCTGAAATGTAGCTGACTACCTTTCCCTAACGTTCCCTTATCCAGGCGACTATGTCGGAGATGACTTCTTCCGAGAAGGTTTCTTCGATCTTGGAGTACTCGGTGCTGAGGCCGGTGGTGCAGTGCTGGAAGAGGTGGTTCAGATCCGGATAGAGGCGGCAGTCAGCGGCCGGGCACAGGGCCTCGACCTTGCTGAGGTTGTACTCAGGAATGACCTGGCTGTCTTTCGAGCCGTTGAGCGCAAGCACGGGGCACTGGATGCGGGAGATGTACGGTGCAGGGTCGAGGGCCACGAAAGCCTCCATCCATTTGCCTCCCATCTTGACCGTCTTCTTATAAGTAGTCTTTGCCGCAAATTTGGCAACTGACTCAGGAGCGCCGTTAAGCTCGAGCATCTTTATCGTCTGACGCAGAAGCGTGCTGTCGCCCCTGTCGGCCATGCCGGCAAGGCTGACGATGAAATCGGGCGTGCCGTCGCCGGGCTCCTCGGCTCCTGCCAGCATGAAGGCGATGGTGCCGCCCTCGCTATGGCCGACAAGGCCGACCTTGCCGTATCCGCGCTGCTTCAGGAAGCGAACGGCCGCTGCTGCATCGGTGGCGAAATCCGCTGTGGTGGCATCGGCAAAGACGCCGCCGGAGCCGCCGCAGCCGCGATCGTCGTACCGCAGGGAGGCGATGCCGGCGCGGGCGAGTGCGTCTGCCAGCACGGCGAAAGGCTTATGCTCCATGAGGGTCTCGTCGCGATCCTGCTGGCCGCTGCCGCTGACCATCACCACCGCCGTGGCATCCGCGTTCCCGGGCAGGCAGAG
>JAEEGL010825896.1_pt1 | contig 10226 bp, 7 predicted proteins | sample 9134231 | NCBI WGS metagenome assembly JAEEGL01 (sample SAMN16246548, study PRJNA631951) | gut metagenome | biome: gut microbiome; feature: rumen; material: fiber-attached | host: Bos | place: Iran: Karaj | collected 2018-10 | reverse complement strand
GGTGGAGGGAATCGATGAAGAAAACCAGTTTGCGCTGATCTCGGATATGGCCTGCGATCTGGCTAAGGGGAAATATTTCTTTGACCAGATCGATGAGGAAGAGTTTATCCGGGTATTGCACATGGCGGCTGAGAAAAACCGGAAGGAGGGCGATGAGGATGCAGTATAATCTGTGTTTTGATTATGTGGCGATCGCCGTACTTTTGGTGATGCTGTTTTATTTCAGGCCCAAGGGGCTGAGTGCTTTACCGGGCTACCGGATCTTTTATCTGATCCTTTACGACCTGCTGATGGTCGCAGTTTCGAATATCCAGTTGGTGGTATATTATACACATCCGGCGGTGGCATCCCGCGAGCTGGTTTTTCTGGCTAATTATTTTAATTGTGCTGTTCAGATATTGCTGATCGCGCTGTTTGCGGTATATCTGCGCTGTATGACACAGGTGGAGATGCGTCTGACGCTGCATTGGGGGAGCCTGTTGTACTGTCCTTTTGTAGTGGCGCTGCTGACCCTGCTGGTCTTTGCTGTGCGCAGTTATACGGTGGGAGAAAACGGTTTCGAATTCCGGCGGCATCCGGTGCTGCAGGTTATCTTTGTGGCGTATCTGCTGTATTATCTGATCATCAGTGTTGTGATCGGCATCCGGTCGTATGCCGTGATGGGGAAAGAGCGGACAATGCGTCTGGTGGTTGCAGCAGTGCTTCTGGAGGCGGTACAGCTTCTTCAGGCAGTGCATCATAACGTATCGATCATTGTTTTTATATCCACATTTCTGATCGTGGATATGCTGTTTGCCGTGCAGCGGGCCGAGGAAGTGTTTGAAAGCGCCGATGCTATGAAAAAAACGCTTTTGAACAATACCACGGAGCAGGATTACGTAAACAACCGGAAGTTCTTTATTCTCTTTATACGGATCCTGGATTTTGATGTGTTGCAGGATGCGGTCGGACAGGAGGACGCAGAAGAGTTTATCCGTCAGCTGGTTTCCTACTTAAACGCACTCCGGCGGGATGCAATGATCTTCCGGTTTGAGAAGAACTGCCTGGTGTTGAAACTGTCGGATGATCCGAAAGAGGAAAAAAGAAAAGATCATGAGACGATCGTACAGGAGATCCGGGAACGCTTTGAAGAGCCCTGGAGGTTTGGGTGGCTGCAGTCCATGCTTTCGGCAGCTTTTGTAACGGCAAAATGTCCGGAAGATATACCGACAATGGAGGATTTCCGGAAACTGATCAGCCGCATTTCCAGGGAAAAACTGGAAATGGGAGAGGTGGTGCCGGCAAGGAAGCTGTTAGCCGAGAATGAGGATGCCCGGATCCTGACCGCGATCCGCAGAGCACTGAAAGACCGGACGTTTGAGGTGTATTATCAGCCGATCTATTCCACCAGAGAGAAAAAAGTGGTAGCAGCGGAAGCGTTGATCCGTCTGTTTGATCCGGAATACGGATTTATCCCGCCGGAAGCGATGATCACCATGGCAGAACGCGAGGGTTATATCTTAGAGATCGGTGAGATCGTTTTTACCGAGGTATGTCGTTTTTATTCGGAAAACCATCTGGATCAAAAAGGAATACGTTATATCGAAGTGAATCTTTCGGCGGTACAATGTATGCAGAATCGTCTGGCGGAAGAGTTTATGGAGATCATGCGCCGCTTTAATATGTCGTTCGAGAAGATCAATTTTGAGATTACGGAAACATCCGCGATGATCTCGAATGCGGTGGTCAGCCGGAACATTTCGCATTTTGAGCTTCATGGGATCTCGCTTTCCCTGGATGATTACGGCACGGGATATTCCAATATCTCGTATCTGTATAATCTGCCGTTTATGTTTATGAAGATCGACAAATCCATTCTCTGGTCGGCAGAAAATAATGAAAAAGCGGATATCATCCTGCGTAATATCTTCCGTATGGCACAGCGGCTGCATCTGAAAGTCGTGATGGAGGGCGTGGAAACGGAAGAACAGATCCGTAAACTGCTGGAGTTAAAATGCGATTATTTCCAGGGCTATTATTTTTCCAAGCCGGTTTGCGGAAAGGACTTTATTGAATATGTCCGGAATTTTAAACTACCGGAGATCTGTAAGTGATGGAATTAAATACACTGTTTGAAAAATACGGCTATCGTATCTATATGTGCTCCATAGATCAGCGCTACATCTCTTTTGTGCAGGAGGAGAATTATTACGTCAATGTCATCGCCTTTTTTGATGAGCGCAGACAAACGAGTACACAGGCACAGATGCAGAGTTTTCTGGATGTGCATAAGGACCGGCTGACTTACGGACGGCCCAAGGATCTTCATTTTTTGAAACTGATCTGTACAGATGCCCTTGGGGTCGGACGCCTCGAACCCGGGATGGATGCACACGGGCTGGCAGAGAAGGAAGAGGCCGAACGGGAAGCACAGCTGACGCGGGCCTGGACGGAAGATGTATGGTATCTGATCGATGATAAAAATCCGGACACGGAAACGGGGCTGCCGATGGGAGGCAGGTTATTTGTGCCGCAGAGTGCGCCGGAGGATTTTTACGGTCTGCGACAGCCTTTAGACCGGTTTGTGGCGAAAGAAGGGATACAGATCGCACTGCCGGAGATCAATCTTTCCGAAGCGCAGCTGACACAGCTGGGATTGGACAAGGCACCGGCTACCGAGGGACCGGATGGCAAACCGGTTTTGCGGGAAGCGCCGAAAGAGAAAGAGGCAGAGTGTTTTGTGACACTGGGCCTGCTTTTGATCAATGTCACAATGTATATTTTGTCGACGTTTCAGATCTTTCGGACAGAGGATTATGCACTGACCAACGGGATTATGGGCGTTCCCGGGGAATGGTTCCGTTTCCTGACCTATATGTTTCTGCACAGGGATGTGATGCATCTGGTCAACAATATGATGATGCTGTATGCGATCGGATCGGTTTTGGAACGTCAGGTCCACCGCGGGATGTATGCAGTCATCTATTTTGTTACCGGGATAGGTGCAGGATGCTTATCCGTATGGTATCATACCCGTATGAATCTTGCGTTTGATTCGATCGGTGCATCGGGCGCGATCTACGGGATCATGGGAGCGCTGATGGCATATATGCTGCTGCGGCGGCAAAGATATGACCGCGGTTTTTACGGAAGGATCGCGATCGGACTGCTGCTGTTGTTTTATACCGGCACCGTAGATCCGCATATCGATCATATGGCGCATTTGGGCGGTTTTTTCTGCGGATTGATCGCATGCGGACTATATTGTTTATGGAATGAACGGAAGAAAATAAGGAAGGATTATTCCGGAAAACGTCCGGGGTAAGACGGGAAGAGGAAAACCATGCAGATAAATATTTACTATGGCGGACGCGGATTGATCGATGATCCGACGCTGTTTACACTCAAGCGGATAACGGAAGTGCTGGAGGAATTGAATGTCCGCGTGGAGAAGTATGATCTGTTTGAACAGAAAAACAATATCATTACCCTGCCGAGAACGTTGAAAGAGGCGGATGGGATCATCCTGGCCACAACGGTGGAATGGCACGGGGTAGGCGGGCATATGGCCAGCTTCCTGGATGCGTGCTGGTTATACGGCGATAAGGAAAAGATCGCAAAGACGTATATGGCACCGGTTGTGATGTCTACAACCTACGGAGAAAAAGAAGCGGAACTGGATCTGGCGAATGCATGGCAGTCGCTGGGGGGGCAGGTATGTGCCGGGATTTCGGGCTATATACCGGAGGAATCGGTACTGGAGAATAATAAAGAATATCAGAAACTGATCGAAAAGAGCGCCGAAAATATCTATCGTTGTGTCAAACAGCAGACGCAGCGGCTGCCGGCCAGCGTGATGGCGATCAAAAACATCACATATCGGACCAAGAATACCACCCTGACACAGCAGGAGACCGAGCAGCTTTCCGAATATGCGTCGGACGATAAATATGTGGCAAAACAGAAACAGGATATCAGCGAACTGGCTATGCTGTTTAAGGGGAAAATGTCCGGCAAGAATGAGCCGGGGGCGGACCAGCTTATGATGTTGTTCCGTAAGGCTTATCAACCTCAGGCGGGCGTGACGCTGAAATACAAGATCAATATCAAGGATCAGCCAAAACCGCTGGCTGTGCGGATCGATGGCGGCAAACTGGAGATCGCTTACGGCGAAATGGTCTATCCGGATGCGGAACTGACGATGGACCGGGAAACTCTGCAGGAGATCACGGAGGGCCGTAAAACATTCCAGGGTGGATTTATGGAAGGAAGCATCCTTTCCAAAGGCAATTTCGGGATCCTGCGTCAGCTGGATACCCTGTTCCCGTTTATGGAAGAATGACAGACAACCCAGGGGGCCGTCCCCCTGGTTTTTCGTTTTCCGGAATATTCTGTCAGCCGTCGATCTGTGACTTGATCAGGTCCAGTTCCTCGGGACTTACTTCTCCGGGAGTCCAAAGGATCTTCTGGCCGTCATTCTGATACCGGGGGATCAGGTGCAGATGAAAATGCATCACTGTCTGTCCGGCACATTCCCCGTTGTTCTGGACCAGATTAAAACCATCGGCATGCAGGTTTGCTTTCATTTTCGGAGCGATCTTTTTCGCTACGGAAACGGCATCTCTCGCGGTTTCTTCCGGCAGGGCAAAGAAATCTTTGTAATGCTCCTTCGGGAGGATCAGTGCATGGCCTTTGGTGGCAGGACCGAGATCCAGGATCACACGGAAATGCTCGTCTTCATAGATGGTACGGGACGGGATTTCCCCGTTCGCGATCTTGCAGAAAATGCAGTTGTTATCTTTCATATTCTTAAGCCTCCGTTCGTTTTACATCGTTAAGTCTGCTTTTTCGTACGCCCTAGGCAGCAGGTGCTACGGGCTGTTTTATTGTTTTATGTTCTCTTCAATGAGACCGATGATGGTTTTGATGGAATTGTACTGTTCGGATTTTTCCATGGTCTGAATATACGAATCACGGTTAAAATACAGTTCGTGCAGGGAATCCAGCAGGGAGTCCTCGTCAAGGTTTTCCTCGCGCAATACCATACTGTACCCCTGGGATTCAAAGGATTCCGCATTCAGGATCTGGTCACCGCGGCTGACGGAAGCAGGGAGCGGAACCAGCAGATTGGGAAGACGCAGAGCCAGCAATTCACAGATGGCATTTGCTCCGGCGCGGGAAACCACCAGGTCGGTGATGGAAAACAGATCTTTTAATTCGGATTTTACATATTCGAATTGTTTGTAGCCCGGAGTGCCGATCAGCAGGTTATCCATCTTTTCTTTTCCGCAGATGTGAATGATCTGGAAATCCGGCAGAAGTTTCGGAAGGGCCTCCCGGACCACTTTGTTGATCGCGCTTGCGCCCTGACTGCCGCCCATTACCAGGATCACCGGCTGGCTTTTTCGGAATCCGCACAGCTCATAAGCGGCTTCCGGATCTCCATGCAGCAATTCCTCACGGACCGGAGAACCGGTCAGTACGGCTTTGTCCTTGGAGATGTATTTTAATGTTTCCGGGAAATTGCAGCACACTTTGGTTGCAACCGGGATACAGAGTTTGTTTGCCAGTCCGGGTGTCAGATCAGACTCGTGAATGATGCACGGGATCTTTAAAGATGCTGCGGCCCGGATCACGGGAACGGAAACAAAGCCGCCCTTAGAAAACACGATATCCGGCTGGATCTGTTTTAACAGTTTGTGTGTTTCTCCGTAACCTTTGAGAACACGGAACGGATCCGTGAAGTTTTTGGGATCAAAATAACGCCGGAATTTGCCGGTGGATACTCCGTAATAAGGGATACCGAAATCGGAGATCAGTTTCTTTTCGATTCCGTCATAGGAACCGATATAGCTGATCTCGTAATCCAGTTCTTTTAAATGCGGGATCAATGCCAGGTTTGGAGTGACATGTCCGGCTGTACCGCCGCCGGTAAGAACGATTTTTTTCATAGAGTTATTTATCGCCTGCCTTTATAATATGATAGAACTTTCCTAAACCTTGATTATCGTTATTGAATATATCTCATAAACGAAATGGCTTGCCGTTTCGTTTATGAGATGCGCCGAGCACGCGCCGCTTTAGCGGCAAATTTCCTTACGTGCGAGTGCGCATCCCGCCGGAGGCTTATACTCAATAACGGAAGTGAATTCCGTTATTGAGTATAACATAAATCTTGCGCAGGGTGCAAGGTTGTGATAAACTAATTATCGTTTTTATGGTAGGTTCAGGCATAGGGATTAGGAGGCGTGAAAGATGCAAAAGCCCGGTTTTGATAATGAGAAATATCTGACACTGCAGTCGGAGAAGATCCAGGAGAGGATCCGGAATTTCGGAGGAAAGCTATACCTGGAATTTGGCGGGAAACTGTTTGATGATTTTCACGCGTCCCGTGTTTTGCCGGGATTTCAGCCGGACTCCAAGATCCGTATGTTGAAAACGATGAAAGATGACGCGGAGATCGTCATTGTCATCAATGCGGCCGATATCGAAAAGAACAAGGTGCGCGGGGATCTGGGTATCACCTATGATATGGATGTACTGCGTCTGATCGATGCATTCCGGGACTATGGTCTGTATGTGGGAAGTGTGGTGCTGACACAGTTTACAGAGCAGCCGGCAGCCGTTGCATATCAGAAGAAGCTGGAGGCTCTGGGCATCAAGGTATATCGGCATTATCCGATCCCGGGATATCCGGCGAACATCCAGTTTATTGTCAGCGATGACGGATACGGAAAGAATGAATATATTGAGACGACCCGCTCACTGGTCGTGGTAACGGCTCCGGGACCGGGCTCCGGCAAGATGGCAACCTGCCTGTCCCAGTTGTACCATGAATATAAAAGAGGGGTGAAGGCGGGCTACGCCAAATACGAAACATTCCCGATCTGGAACATCCCCCTGAAACATCCGGTGAACCTGGCTTATGAGGCGGCTACCGCCGATCTGAACGATGTAAATATGATCGATCCGTTCCATCTGGAAGCATACGGAGAAAAGACGGTCAATTATAACCGGGATGTGGAAGTGTTCCCGGTACTGAATGCAATGTTTGAAAAGATCATGGGCGAATCGCCGTACAAGTCACCTACGGATATGGGTGTAAATATGGCGGGAAATGCCATTGTGGACGACGCCATCGTGGAAAAGGCATCCAAGGAGGAGATCATCCGGCGTTATTATAATGTACTGTGCCAGCGCAGACAGGGAAATGCGGACGATTCCCAGGTGATGAAGCTGGAACTTCTGATGAAGCAGGCTGAGACTTCTCCGGAAGACCGGCCGGTGATCGGCGCGGCACTTCTGAAAGCGGAGATGACCGGTGCGCCGGCAGCCGCTATGGAACTGCCGGACGGTACGATCGTGACCGGACGTACCAGCGATCTGCTGGGAGCTTCGGCAGCGCTGCTTTTGAACGCATTAAAGAACCTGGCCGGTATTCCGGATGATGCAAAACTGATCTCGCCGGAAGTCATCGATCCGATCCAGAATCTGAAGATCAACAGTCTGGGCAGCCACAATCCGCGGCTGCATACCGATGAGGTGCTGATCGCCCTGTCCGTGTGCGCGGCTACCGATGAAAGAGCGGCACAGGCACTGGCGCAGCTGAAGAACCTGAAAGGGCTGGAGGTGCACACTTCCGTCATCCTCTCACAGGTGGATACGAGTACCTTCCGGAAACTGGGTGTGAACCTGACCAGTGAGCCGCATTACCAGACGAAGAAACTGTATCACAGATAGAAACTGTACAGGGCCGGGAGGTCCTGTACAGATATTATATTGGAAAAGAGGTATTCAGATGCCCGAATACAATAACAATCCGCAGGGCGGAGGAAACGAAGAAAACAACCAGAATAAAGGGAACAACAACGGTAATAACGGAAACAATAACGGGAACGGCACGAGCCGCGGTCCCAATATCCTGGCTTTTATCGTGGTGACCATGCTGGCGCTTCTGTTCATCAGCTGGTTTGTAAACCGCTCGGCGGCTTCCGCGGAAGAGCTGAGCTATGATGAGTTCCTGAGGCTGGTAGAGACCGGCAAGGTAGAGAGCGTGGAGATCCAGTCCGACCGTATCCTGATCGAGACCAAACGCGGAGACGGAGCGGCCATGGCAAGTCCGAACTACAGCTATTACACCGGTCTGGCGGAAGAAGTGGAGACCGTCACGAACCGTATGATCGATGCCGGCGTGAAAGTGCAGACCAAGGTGGAAGACGGCAGCAGCCTGATCCTGAACCTGGTGTTGACCTATGTGCTGCCGATCGTGCTGCTGTGGGTACTGATGGGCTTTCTGTTCCGCCGGATGGAACGCGGCGGCGGTTTCGGTTTCGGTGTGGGACGTACCACGGCGAAGATGTATGAAGGCAAAGAGACCGGCATCACCTTTAAGGATGTGGCCGGTGAGGATGAAGCGAAGGAGTCCCTGGTCGAGATCGTGGATTTCCTGCACAATCCGACCAAGTATTCCAAGATCGGCGCGAAGATCCCCAAGGGTGCATTGCTCGTAGGCCCTCCGGGAACCGGTAAGACGCTGCTTGCCAAGGCGGTAGCCGGAGAAGCGGGCGTTCCTTTCTTCTCTCTGGCGGGTTCCGACTTCGTCGAACTGTATGTCGGCGTGGGTGCATCCCGTGTCCGTGACCTGTTTAAGGAAGCGGAGAAGAGTGCGCCGTGTATCATCTTTATTGATGAGATCGATGCCATCGGACGCAGCCGTGATTCCAAGTACGGCGGCGGCAACGATGAGCGTGAGCAGACATTGAACCAGCTGCTTTCCGAGATGGACGGTTTTGATGCCAAGAGCGGGATCATCCTGCTGGCAGCGACCAACCGGCCGGAGGTACTGGATAAGGCGCTTTTGAGACCCGGACGTTTTGACCGCCGCATCATCGTGGAAGAGCCGGATCTGAAGGGCCGTGTGGAGATCCTGAAGGTACATTCCAAAGACGTGCTGATGGATCAGACGGTAAATCTGGATGAGATCGGTCTGGCAACGGTGGGTGCCGTGGGCGCGGATCTGGCCAATATGATCAACGAGGCAGCGATCCTGGCTGTCAAGAACGGCAGGGAATATGTGAGCCAGAAGGATCTGCTGGATGCGGTGGAACTGGTAAGTATGGGTAAGGAAAAGAAAGACCGTATCCTGTCCCGCCAGGAGCGTCGTATCGTATCCTATCACGAAGTGGGACATGCGCTGATCCATGCGCTGCAGACCAATTCGGAGCCGGTACAGAAGATCACGATCATCCCGAGAACCATGGGTACGCTCGGATACGTATTGAGCTATCCGGAAGAAGAGAAGTTTATGCAGACCGAGAAGGAACTGCGTTCCGAACTGGTCAGCTTACTGGCAGGACGCGCTGCCGAAGATATCGTATTCGATACGGTGACCACAGGCGCGGCAAATGATATCGAAAAAGCAACCCGGATCGCAAGAGCGATGGTAACCCGTTTCGGTATGACCAAGCGCTTTGGTATGATGGGCATTGAAACGGTACAGGACGAGTACTTAAACCGCAATACCGTGATGAACTGCGCGGATGAGACGGCTGCCGGTGTGGACGAAGAAGTGATGGCGCTGATCAAGAGCAGCTATGCGCAGGCAAAGCAGCTGCTGGAAGAGAACCGTCACGTGATGGATAAGATCGCAGAGTATCTGGTGGAGAGAGAGACCATCACCGGACACGAGTTTATGGAGATCTACTGCCGCGAGAAAGGCATTCCGATGCCGGAGATAGATGCGGGCAGTGAGAAGCCGGCCGTGATCGACGGCACGAAGAGCAACGAGCCGGAGATGACCGAGGATGGCAAGGAGATCATTTCCGTAAGACGCGGACGTGATACGGAAGGCTATCACGCAAAACTCGGCAATCCGGAACAGCTGGCACAGCAGCAGAACTTGGGGGCAGAGCCGGCGGGAACGACACTGGTGAGCCCGGAACCTGTAATGCAGAGTACGGAGGTACCTCAGCCGCAGAACCCGGGGGCAGTACTGCAGAGCGCAGGAGTGCCGCAGCCGTTAGGGCCGCAACCGACAGAGCCGGCAACTGTGACACCGGTGCAGAATACGGGAGCAGCCCCGGAAGCGCCTGCAGAGAAGCCGGAGGAAAAACCGGATGAGAGCGATCCTTTTGCGGCAGAGTTTAAAAAGCGGGCATACAAAGCGCCGGATGATACCGAATGATATTGTATGAGTGAGCATACGGAAGAAAAATTTAACGTGGCGGAGGAGCTGAAAAAGCTCCCCC
>JAEEGL017291533.1_pt1 | contig 10227 bp, 9 predicted proteins | sample 9134231 | NCBI WGS metagenome assembly JAEEGL01 (sample SAMN16246548, study PRJNA631951) | gut metagenome | biome: gut microbiome; feature: rumen; material: fiber-attached | host: Bos | place: Iran: Karaj | collected 2018-10 | reverse complement strand
GGAACGTTCATGTAATTAGGCTTCTCCAGCATTTCTTCCTCTGCATCCTTGAGCTTTGTGTACATGCGGTTTCTGATGATGAGTGCAACAAATGCTATCAGCATCTTTCCTTCCAGCGCATCTCCTGTATACACTCTAAGGCTCCTGTTTCCAAGGAAACTCTTGTCAGCTTTGAACAGCTTCTCCGAGGCATCTCTGCTCTTATACAGTTCCAGTGCCTCTTTAGCTGTCATCTTGTCGGAAGTTATGATACAAAAGTATCCGCACATCTCAAGCTCAGCTTCAACGACATCTGCTCTCTCTATTGCACAGACAAAAAAATCCTTCTATCATTGCCCGAGATATCGCAATTTCGTATAATATTCTTATCAAGATGCTACTAACAGACAACGAGGTCCTCATTATGTCAGAAGCAAAAATCCCTCACAAATTCTACATTTTTGGTGCTCACCCAAGAGCTCTGACTCTGGCTGTTTACCTTAAGAAGCTTCACCCTGAGTGGGAACTTTTGGGCTATCTATATGACAATGATGAGATAAATCCAAAAGAGGTTGATGGAATTCCGGTAAACAAAATCCAGCAACTGCCGGAGCAAAATATCACCCTTGATCTGTCGGCCTGCGCATACGTTGGCACAAGAGGCGTAAACTTCGAGCACGCAGGAAAAGCACTTGAAAAGCTTGGCTTTAATCAGATCTTTTACTACGATGTTGCCTTGGATAATAAGCTGCGAAACCTTTTTATTCCTCAGTACTACAAAGATCACGGCTGGGGTTATACGAGACTGGAAGATTTAACAGTAGATTCTGACATTAGCCAGCAGCCTGCTCATTCAACCACAACTCCTGATTCCGCTTCAATCTATGTTGTACGTTCAGCCGTAGATTCTGCAACCTTCGAAAACACATCTCTAAGTGCATACGAAGCTTATATACAGGCGGGCTGTGCCCTCCAAGGCCTAAGAATACCAGACTGCAAATATTTTGATGATCAGGGCGAAAACATTTCCGACAAAAACCGTCAGATGTGTGAATTAACTGCCATGTATTGGATCTGGAAGAATTCCGCCCAGAGTATTGTTGGCCTTGAACATTATAGAAGAAGATTCGTACTTCCAGGCGGTTGGGAAAAAGTCCTTCTGACAGGAAAAGCCGATGTTATTCTTCCCGTTCCGCTCTATGTTCATCCCACTCTCAAAGCCAACTACTGCTTCAGGCACACCGAACATACCTGGAACGCTATGATGGATTCACTGGCAGAACTATGCCCTGATTACTTAGCTCAGGCAAAAGAGCTATTTGAAACCACAGCGTGTTATGCGCCATGCAACCTCATGATAGCCAAAAGGGATGTCTTTGATGATCTTTGCAGTTGGCTGTTCCCAATTCTCTTTAAAACTATGGACAAATGCAGAACACTAAACAACAACTATCAGAATCGATATCCCGGCTTTTTATCTGAGAGACTCATAACACTCTATTTTCACCAAAATAAAAAAGTCCGCGTTGTTTACGCGGACAAAGTGTTCCTGTCTTAATAAATTATTCCTGTTCATCTAAAGTCATTGATTCCTAGCTTCAGAATACACTGTGGATCAACACCTTTATTAGTCAAAGCTCTTTCGATTGCTTCAATACTCTTCTTTCTCATAACCGCCACAACAACGACATCATCCTGTGCCGGTTCATACTCATCAATTGACATTACCGGCTCTCCCATTTTCTTTAGCAATTCTGCATTACGGTCAATCCAGGCTTTGATTTTCATCTTTCTACTTGCATACCTATAGACAGACCTTCCGAACTCTCCTGCACCATAGATTACCAGCTTTGAAGGCATCTCGTCGCAGAACGGATAAAGCCCCTCGCACCTCTTATTCATGTTCATAATGCCATATGCCCTTGTAAAAAGCTGATTGTCAATGTATCTGTCAATCCCATACTTCAATTGATCATATACCCCAAGTAAATTCAGCCTCTTCTCCAAATACCTTCTCAATCTCCCGACGTTTTCATACTCAGCAAGTTCATCCACCGTGCCTCTCATCATAGAAGATCCATTCTGCCTGTAATAATAGTATTCAGAATTAGTCACTACGACACACTCCGCAGCCAAAATTGCCGAAAATCCAATTGCCACATCTTCACCAACATTTATGCTTTCATCCGCTTCCAGGACAAATCTCTCAATCAATTCCCTCTTCCACAACTTATTCCACAGAAATGGTAAAAGAGCTAACGAACAATAATCTTCTATGCAAAAGAGCTTTCGCTTAAGCTCGTCAAGTCGCTTTCCCTGATACACTCCGGGTTCAGCTATATTTCCTGCTTTTACGTAGCACCAACACTCAGCGTTGGTCTTTTCCGGAAACTCCTCATTGGAATCTTCTAATAGATATGCTTTTACCGCTCCACTTGCTACCACATCGGCGCCATTGTCTATTGCAAGTTTTAGCAGCATCTCAACCGCATTTTCTGAAAGCCAGTCATCACTATCCACAAACAGCACATACTCGCCTTTAGCTTGCTTAATACCCTGCTTTCTTGCAGCTACAAGTCCCTGGTTTTTCTGATGAATAACTCTAAATCGCCTGTCTTTTTCCGCATATCTATCCGCCACAGCCCCAGAGCCATCCGTTGATCCATCATCAACCACAATAACCTGTAAGTCAAAATATATCTGGCTGGAAATGCTATCCAAACATCTCAATATGTATTTTTCTGAATTGTACATCGGTACAATAATGCTTACCATTATTTGCTTCAATCTGCCTTTCTTTAATTCAGTAATTATGCTTTTATATAATTAAAAACTCCTAGCATAAGGTTCTATTCCTTACACTAGGAGTGTTATTGTTCACGTATTCTGTTTTAACTCAGCAAGCTCTCGCTTAAGTCTTATAATTTCCTCTTCAAGGCTCTTGCGTTCAGCCTCGCCCTCTGCTCTTCCCTCTGCTATTCCTTCTGCTCTTCCTTCATCCTTACCCTTATGGTAAATTCTAACCTCAGGAATTTCTAATGTTTTTCCACCCATAATAACACCTACTTTCTTATGGATATTCTTATGATTAGAAGTCAGTTTATTTGCAACCTCATGTATTAATCTTATAATAGCACCGTAGGAAAATGCTGACAAGTTACCGCTATTAAGCACTTCATCAAGTTTGCTGTAGATATTATCATACACTTCAAAAAGAGCATCCATCTTCTCCTGATTGCAATCTATATATGCAAATTCGTTTTCATATTTGAAAATATAAAATGGCAACAGCAGCAACAAATTGTACTCAAATATTTCATCCAGGGTATAATCGGTCATTTTCAAAATCTGAACATCATATGATAACTGGTCGCCGCTTGGCATCTCAAGTTCAATAACAGCTTTCTTTGGTGCATCATTTGATTCACGCAGTAAAAGAATTCCTGTATGTGGGAACTTCATGTGGATCTTATGAAGACTGCCCTCTGCAGTATCTAGGGCTATCTGCGAATCATATTCAAAAATCCTAATCAGAATGGTACCATCATATTTCTTGCTTTCGCATTCAATATGGTAACGTTTTGCGACGTTTCCAAAAAGTATCTCAAGACTTGAATCTGTGATTCTCTTGACATCTTTCTCTCCACTCTTTTCAATGACATGCTCATTCCTTAGCCTTTTGATGACAGCTGTATTATCATACTCTTCACCAAACATATGATTAATAAATGGCAAAATAAGGTCATCACACTCTCCTTCCAGCGTTCTGAATGCGTTATCATATACGCTTCCTGAATTTCCGCGAGCTTTCCTACGTTTTTTCTTTCTCTTTGTCATTTTTCCTCCTATGCGTTTAAAGTGTGACATAAACATGCATAGGTAAAAAGATAACAAGAAAAAAGACTGCTCTTAGAGTATTCACTACATTCACAATACCTTAATCAAATCTTATCATGGGAACTCTTGGCGAACTGCCACGAACACTACACATGAAAATGTACTTGTGAATGATAGCATACTACCCTCGTAGTGTAAAGTATATAGTTTTCAAGGTGCATGAAGTAAAAAAAATCACTTAAAATACTTTCGCAGCACCGGCTCACGTGCCGCATTGGACGCATCAATGTTCTTCCTGTCCTTTTCACTAAGCCAGCCACCATTATGCCAATGAATCCCCAACTTTGCATTACTTATACTCGCATCATCCGAATAACTTGTAATGTAATCATTAGAAAGGATCAGGCTATCACCCACGATCACAGAGTCATGACTTCTGGCAATGCCATTCTTCTGAATGATCGGATTCATCAGTTCCGGCTGGGCTGTCTTGTCGACATTTCCATCCGGCAGTATATAGTGCCTGTCCTTATAACTATCAAGCATTTCTCCTATAAGCTTATTGCCCTTTTTAGCCCCGAATCCCGAGCCCAGATCCAGCATTCCATCATCCTGTCTGCAAAAAAATGCATCTGCGCGAAGATACGGGCTTAATGCAGCAACAAGTTCCACATCCATATCGAGGTACACTCCTCCGTATGAATACACCACATCAAGCCTGGCAAAGTCTGAAACAAAAGCCCACTTTCTCTTCTCAAAGGCCTCTGCCATATAGATATTTTTTGAAACATCATAGTTTCCCGTATTCCACTCGATTATCTCGAACTCCGGGCAATACTTGTACCAGCTTTCGATACATCTTTTGTATAAATCCGGCTTCTCATCACCACTGAACCAGAAGCTGTGTATCTTCGCAGGAATAATGTTGTCGTTCCTGCCATTAAAGTACTTATCTACCACGCTGTTATCAGCGCTTCCGGCATTGTAAACCATCAGATATAACGAATAGCACTCCACATCATCACCCAGATTCATGTTTAGCAGCTGCTCACAGATTGCTTCATGGTGCGCGAGAATAGCAGTGATAAGAATCACATAGTTGCTCTGCTCCGGCAATACACCCGGGCTTTCCACATCTATCATTTTATCCAGCACCTGAAAAGGATGCCCTTGTTTTCCCTCAGAATTATCTACTATCAGAGAAGTCTTGCTAACAAGTTCCGCCTCTATATTGGGAAAAAGCCCCGCAAAATACTTCCACGATGCTGATGCACCAAATTGAATGACTTTTCTAGAGCCAATTGATTTTATGAAATTGTCGTAGGAGCAATTTATGAATTTCATAATAAGTCACCCTTCAACCGATTAACGGCCATCCATCAAACTGGCGTATTTCTCACACATCTGCTTCATGCTGTACTCTTCAACAACAGTCCGTCTGTTATCCAGGATCAGTTTCGAATACTCATCAAAAGACATTTCTTTTAAGGTTTTGATACACTTGGCAATACCTCCTGGATCACCTATATCATAAAGAAATCTTTCGTCTACCAGTCCTCGTTCAGCATCAATATCTGCCGCTATTACCGGCCTGCCAAGCATATATGCTTCCAGCACCACATTGGGTGTTCCCTCGCAGAGAGATGGCAGCAAAACTAAATCTGCCTCTTCGTATAGTGCATCCATATTCTTAACGTCTCCACAAAACTCAACATTTTCCGCAAGACCGTTATCCTCTACGAAATGCTTCAGTTTCAGATTATAGTGTTTGGTCTGTGCCCGGCCGGCAAATATTACTCTGTATTTCTCGCCAGAGCATTTCAAAAACTTAAGGACACGCATCTGGTTCTTAATCCTGTCCAATCTGGCAGGCACCAGAATATTTGATATGACTTTGTTGTCCTTGATCTGAAACATCGGCTTTTCTTCAATGCCATTATTTATAACGATAACCTTTATTCCTAATCTGTCCGAAAGTCGCTTAGCTGCATAGCTTGAATTAGCCGTGACCGCATAACACTTTTTCAGGATATCAGAATAAGCTTTGCTATTCAAAACCTCTGAGCCGTCATTTCTCTCAGAATAGATGACTTTTATGTCAAACGACCTAAGCGTATCATAAAAATGCAAATCTTTTGTGAAATAGATAAGACACGTGAAATAGCAGATTTCATTCTTTCTGCCATTCAGAAAGTCAAGCAGATCCTCCTCGCAAACAATCTCATAGAAGTCGACATTACTCATTTGTCCAACCGGAAGATCATCATGATAATTTCCAAAACCGTGGGTAATGATCACATCAGTCTTCATCCCGCATTTATGCGCATAATCAATAAATGCCCTAAACTGCGTCTCCGCTCCGCCCCACCGGTATTCCGGCATCATTATAAGATTTCTTTTTTCATCGCAAGACATATCACACACCACTTATCACGGTTTCCATGGAAACTATCGGACATGATATTCTCTTTTCCATATATGACTTAATATCGTCAAAATAATGAATTGCAGTAACCACTACAACATCCACGTCAGGCAAACTGTCCTCGGGTCTGAATACCTTAAGCTCAGTGTACACAAAGTCAGCAGCCCTATCAATCACATACTCAACCTCAACATCAGTGCCTTCCAGCTCGCTGGCCAGAGTGGCACCCAGATCGCCAAATCCGTAGATAGCCACACTTTTATAATCATTTTTACGAAAAAAGTCTACGACTCTCCTGCCATCCTGATAGTCCTGCAGCCACATCAGAAGAAGTTCGTTAAACTCTTTGAACTTAGTATTCTCTTCCTTAAGCTTCTTAACCTCTCCCTCTAATGACATATGTCCTCCAAATGGCTTATGCCTCCCAGACTACATCTTCCAGTGATATCACAGGGCAGTTCATCTTCTTTTCCATGTTATTCTTAATGTCTTTAAAGTAATGAACCGCAGTAACAACAATGGCATCCACAGGTTCCAGCTCCTCATCGGGCTTGTATACATCCGCTGCAACGTAGATATTATCGGCATCCATATCTATCGTATAAGCGACTTCCACTTCGCTGCCCTTTAGTTCGTCAAGAAGCGCCACTCCAAGTTCTTTCATGCCATAAATCGCAATCCGCTTATATCCCTGATTGTGAAGATATCCCCCAAGACTCCGACCTTCCTGGCGAACCTTCAGCCACCGCAAAAGAATGGAATAAAACTCCGAAAACTTCTTATTGGTATCGACTGCCTTGTCTATTGATTTTTTTCTCATTTTGCCAAGTGTAAACTCATCTGCAGCAACCCCAGAGGCAAAACCGGCTAATACCAGTAATAAATTCTTAATCTTTCTTGCCAAAAGAGATTCCTCCTTATGCCAATTCTAATTGTTATAATTATTCTTGTTCCACCATATATATTCTCGGATATATTCTTCAGCATCCATTCTCTTACATAATTTACAAACAGAATGCCGACGAAGTAAGTTCTGCCTCCAATTCAGTCCCAGCGCCTTATAAATGCAAGGGTACACCAATTCTTCATAAGTATCCATGCAATAGAATCTTTCCAAGTCATCACCAAAATCATATGTAATGCCAAGTTTTTCTAATATTCCAGAGACAATCGCTCTCATCAAAAAGTTAGTAGGGTGCCCTTTATCATAAAACATCTGATGGTCCCTGTATTTTTCCATAAAGAAATCAAAAACATCTATATCGCAATTTGCCTGCGTGCATCTGAACTTCTCAACAGTATTATTAAACTCTTCAATGATCCATTCTCGGGAATAAGGCTCTCCTAAGAGTATTACATCCCTTATCTCTTCAAAACTTTTCCCTTCTTCAAGCATTTTATCAATATTGGTATCTGCGTGAAAAAACAAGCCTTTCTCATCAGCCGCAACTGGGTGTTTAACACCATTTTTCTGTTGTGGAAAAAGAATAGAACCCATCCCATAAATATTGGGAACAATAATTGTTGTTTTCTCCTTGCCAATTAAGCTAGTTACGTAACTAGTACTAAACTCATAGCCAAATTGATTCTCATCTCTAACATTTTGAAGTATGAATAACTTGCAATTACTTATAACCTCTGCTCCAACAGGAGAGCTCATCTCGTGGATTCCAGCAAATGGGTAAATGCCGTACTTCAAAGTGAACTCAGGACAAGCCAATAGCATTTTCTTTACCACAGACATATGACAATTTCCGTAAAGAAATGCCATGCGTTTTCCAAAGCATCTCCAATATATGAAGTCATCGAATTCCTTAAGCCCCTTATCAAGCAACTGCTTCTTAATCTCAGGATATCTGCTTTCATTAATTGCAACTATGTAAAAAGATTCTTTATCATCAATCGTCTCTGAAAGCTTATGTATTCTATACCGTTTAGAACCAGTAGTTCCTTCTGCAAAATTATCAATATAGCCTTCGATTTCAATGTCATTACATAAAGTATATTCTGCCTCTACCCCTTCATAAGAAGCTCCAAAAATGTAGTATTTCCTCATCTATCCTCTCTCAACACAATATCATCCCACATCTTCATTATTCTTTCTTTCCCATAATACTTTGCTCTTGCTAGTGAAGCTTCATGATACCGCTGGTATATCTCTTCTTTCTCCAAAACTTCCAGCATTGCATTTCCAAGAAGCACTTCCTCTGGTTCAAGTTCCAATGATCTTGGTGCTTTGCCTTTAATATATGGTGTAAGGATTCCATATTCACAATACTGTATTTCAGTACTGCTTTGAGTCTTTCCCACAATCTCCCCACATCCCCCTGGAGAATCCGTAGTGATTACGGGAACACCATAAGACATAGCTTCTACCATGGCATTTGGGAAACCTTCTGCTTTAGATGCCATGACAAAAGCTCTGGCATGCTCTAAATAATACCCAGGAAAATATGTATACCCTTCAAACACTACCGGTTTGGACAAGTCAAAACGATTGCATATCATTACCAGATAGTCTTTCAATGTACCTTCTCCAAGAAGTACCAATCTAGCTTGAGGTTCTTTTTTTACAACAACAGAAAATGCTCTTATTATCCTATCCAGTTGCTTAACTGCATTAAAGCGCGACAGGCATATCACACACTTATCACCATATCGCCACTCTATTTCGTCGAAAGTAACCGAGGGCTTTATTGCTGCATTAGGAATCGTTACAATTGTCCTGGGATTTATTCCATAGTTTTCAATCATATCCCTGCGCGAGAACTCACTGACAGCCACTATAGAATCTGCTCTTGCATATATAAATCTGATAAATCTTTTGTCAAAATGGAACCCATGAAAATCATCTCTTTTAGACAATGCGGTCCTAACTCCAAGAATCACCTTATCTCCACACTTTGACAAAGCATTCAGTGGATTGCTCCACTCCATAAAAGAAACCGAAGTATCTATTTTATATTTCCGTTTAACTTTTATGACCGCTTGAATACCATCAAAAAGCGTAGTGAAACCAGCTATTCCACTTAATGAAAGATATGGAATATCTAAAAAGATTATTTCCCCTTTAACATCATGAACTACTTTCCTTCTGACATCCGTCAAAATGTAATAGACCTTATGCCCATGATCAATCAGATAATCTCCCAGTAATTGGGCCACTCTTTCAGCGCCTCCCATGTCTAGAGAAGGAATCAAAATAGCAATATTCATAAGTCTCTTTTCTCTAATCTATAGTTATGAAATAACATCGTCCCATTTTTTCATGATTGTTTCATAATCATAAAAAGTCGCTCTTTCAGCAGACATTGCAGCATAGTGCTCATGAAGCTCTTTATCAGATAAAAGCTTCAAGATAGCTTCCCCGAGCATCCGCTCTTTTTCGTCAATATTCTGTCCTTTTCCTGTCTTGCCCAAGACATATGGCGTCATAATGCCATATTTACATTCAGTGACTTCTGTTATTGTACCTTCCCCTCCAAGTATCTCTTTACAGCCTCCTGGAGAATCTGTGGACACGATTGGAATCTTATATGCCATAGCTTCAGTCATAGACACCGGAAAACCTTCTGTGCGCGAAGCCATAACAAACACTTTGGAATGCAAAAGATAATATCCTACTTTCTCTGTGAATCCAGTAAAAATAACGTTACCCTTAATGCCCAAGACATCCGCAATATATTCCAGATAATCTCGATTTTTGCCATCTCCAACCAGAATCATTTTCGCATTACTATTACGCTGGTACACATATGAAAATGCCTTTATAATCCTGTCATGTTGTTTTACCGGATCGTACCTTCCAACGCATACCACGCAATCATTTCCATATTCCCACTCCTTATCACATGCAGCATCTCTGATAACTACGGGATTATTAATAGTAATAGTTTTGTTTTCACGCACACCATAATTGCTGATAAGATCCATTCGGGAATAATCACTCACAGCAACCACACGATCAGACATATTATAAAGGCTTT
>JAEEGL014918870.1_pt1 | contig 10227 bp, 8 predicted proteins | sample 9134231 | NCBI WGS metagenome assembly JAEEGL01 (sample SAMN16246548, study PRJNA631951) | gut metagenome | biome: gut microbiome; feature: rumen; material: fiber-attached | host: Bos | place: Iran: Karaj | collected 2018-10 | reverse complement strand
TCAACCTTTAGAATGTAAGGGTGAAAATAAAATTGACACATGATGGACAATTTGGTGAAATTGGTGAGAGTGTGGTGAGGAATGGACTGAGAGAATGAGGATGGATGTGCTAATAGTCATCCCAAAAGGAGTCCATATTTGTGTAGTTGTGGTGGGCATCAAAAAACTTGGGTGTTATTTCACCCAAGTTCTTTTCTCACACAATAGTCCCCCCTTTTTCCAAAATACTTCATCAAGGATATATCTATTTCTTTTATTTTAATTCATCCTTGTATTTGGCATTTATAAATTTGAATGCATCAATGAGTACCTTGGCTGCCTTTTGGACTTCCATCTGTTTTCCTTCCTCATCATAAAGAATTTCATTAAGTTCATCTTGAAGAAAATTGTACCCCAACACTCTGTGAGTAAACCACTTCTTGATGTTGTTTGCTATATACCCTACCTTGGGGTTAATCAAACAAAGATTATCAAATACATAAACATAATACTTTCCACCAAATTTGGTATCAAATCCAATCTTGCAAGTATATCTGCCATTACTAATCTCTTTTGTCTTCTTGCAAACCTTTTTTAAATAACTTTCTACTTTCATTTTTATTCCTCCTTTTATAAAATTATTTGGTTCTTTTAATGAACCCCTACATATTAAATATAACAAAAAGCCACCCATTTTTTAGGTTTCCAACCATTTTTTTTCATAAAAAATCATTGATAAAATGGACATCCCTACATATTAAAAATAACAAAAAACACTCCCTCAATAGTAGTTTCCAACAAGTTTTTACAAGAAAAAATGTGTGTTTCTTATAGAAAGAAATTGCCCTCCCATATACTAAAAATAACAAAAAAAGCAGTTGAAGAACACATAAAAAAAGAGGATATACAAACCAATGTATATCCCCCCTATATATAATAAGGTGTAATCTACAATCCAAAGTACTTTTCAAAGAAAGTCTGGATCTTTTCAATGACTGTCATCTTTTTGTAAGTCCTATTACCTCCACCTCCAAATCTTGACATTGGTGGAAGAATCTTGTCAAGGTCTGTACCAGTAGTCCTTACTTGCCCATCCCTGAAGGCATTGTCAATGAACTTCTTTGTCTCAGATGGTTTCAACTTCTCTTCTTTGATGATGGTTGCAAGTTCTTCTTCTTTCTTTTGTTTAACAAACTCTTCCCATGCACCATTTACATCATCAGCATTTATTGTGTTCACAAAATCCTCAATGAGTTCCTTTTTGCTTCTGAGGTTCATACTTGCACCAATTGCCTTATTAATGTTAACCAAGATTGCTTTATTCTGGCAATTGGAGTCATGATACTGCTTAACAAGCATTAGGATATAATCAATGTTGATTTCAACTTGTTTGATGAGTTCAGTTTCAAAAATGATATCATCATTAACTACCTCTTTATCAGCATGGGTTTTCTTTCTCCACTTATCCTTCAAGTCAAGATAATTGGATTGCAAGTCTTGCATTTGTCCATCAGAAAGTAGTTCTTTCCCTTCAAACTGGTCAAATGACTGAAGAATATTTATAGATTTCAAAAGACTGCCAAACAAACTGATGAACCTTCTTTCCTCTTGTTCACCCACAGCAGGTCTTCCATTTGGGAACTCATTCATAAGTTGTTGCACAAGTTCTGCATATCCAAAGCAATGCTTACCCTTGGCTGTGTCATATCCATTATAGTATGAATTGAAATCTTTCAGCAAGACAATTGATGAGGCATCCTTATCACCAAACAAAGCAATGGCATCATCAGTCTCTTTTTGAAGGTTTCTGAAACAGACAATGTTGCCAAAGGTCTTGATTGAATTCAAGATTCTATTTGTCCTAGAATATGCTTGGATTAGACCATGCTGCCTAAGATTCTTATCCACAAAGAGGGTGTTGAGAGTGGTTGCATCAAATCCTGTCAAGAACATATTGACCACTATAACCAAGTCAACTTCCCTATTCTTCATCCTCAGAGATAAGTCCTTATAGTAGTTCTGAAATTTATCATTGGATGTATCATAATTGGTGCTGAACATTTGGTTATAATCCTTGATTGCACCATCCAAGAAATCTCTACTCTGTTGGTCTAAGTTAGTGGTACTTTCTGAGTTTTCTTCAGCAAGAATACCTTCTACTTCCTCTTCATTTGCACCAAAGGAAAAGATTGTTGCTATCTTCAACCTCTGAGCTTCAGGCAGTGATGATTGTTGCTTTTTGAACTCATTATAGTAAGCCTTTGCCATTGGTATAGAAGCCACAGCAAACATAGCATTGAAACCAAGGAGTTTCTGAGCAATCTTCTTTTCTTTTACTTCTTCACCCTTTTTAGCACTTGCTACTTCACCAATATTTTGAGTGGTTCTAAAAGAGTAATATGAAGACCTTTTTGTTTTCTGGTCAAAGTGGTTGAGAATGTATTTCACCACTTCTTCTACTCTTTCTGGAGCAGACATAACCTTCTCTCTGTCTATGGCAGAAATCTGTTTGTCTAAGATGTCATCCTTCTGCTTTAGAGTGTTGACATAATCAATTCTAAAGGGCAGAACATTCTCATCATTTATAGCATCAACAATGGTGTAAGTATGGAGTTTGTCTCCAAATGCTTGTTGGGTAGTCTTCAATTGAATGTTTCCACCACTTCCTGCATTGGCAGCAAAGATAGGAGTACCAGTGAAACCAAAGAGGTGATACTTCTTGAAGTTCTTGGTTATGGCAGTGTGCATTTCACCAAAGTTTGACCTATGACATTCATCAAAGATAAATACAACTCTCTTTTGAAATATCTCATGCCCCTTATTGTTTTGAACAAAAATAGCAAGTTTCTGAATGGTGGTGATAATGATTTTATAGTTATGATATGCACCCTTCTTATCCCTATCTTCCAACTGTCTTTTGAGCACAGCAGTAGATGAGTTGCTGTCAGCAGCACCTTCCTCAAATCTGTTATACTCCTTCATAGTCTGATAGTCAAGGTCTTTTCTGTCAACCACAAACAACACCTTATCTATATAGTCAAGTTTGGAGGCTAATTGAGCAGTCTTGAATGAAGTCAAGGTCTTACCACTGCCAGTTGTGTGCCATATATAGCCACCTCCCTCAATTTTACCAAACCACTTATAATTGTTTGCAATATTGATTTTTTGGATAATCCTCTCAGTTGCAGCAATTTGATAGGGTCTCATCACCATCAGCATCCTCTCTGTAGTGAAGACACAATACTTGGTGAGTATATTTAATAATGTGTGCTTTGAGAGAAAAGTTTTGGTAAAGTCTATGAGGTCTAAAATAGGCTTATTATTGCTATCAGTCCAGAAGGATGAGAACTCAAATGAATTGCTAGTTTTCTTTGACTTGCTTTTACTCCCTTGGTGTTGCTCTTTGATATGGTTTGCTCTGGTTGAGTTAGAATAATATTTTGTATTAGTGCCATTAGAAATGATAAAAATCTGCACATACTCATACAGACCACATCCAGCCCAAAAGCTGTCCCTTTGGTATCTATTAATTTGATTAAAAGCCTCTTTGAGTTGAACACCTCTCCTTTTGAGTTCAATGTGAACCAAAGGAAGACCATTGACTAAAATTGACACATCATACCTTGTGTCATGGGATCCTGCAGATTCCTCATATTGATTAATGACTTGGAGGGTGTTATTATGTATGTTCTTTTTATCTAAAAGATAAATGTTCTTGTTTTGACCAGAATCGGTTTTTAATATTTGAATATGGTCTTCTTGTATTTTGGTTGTCTTTGCTACAATGTCATCATTTTTGTTGGCAATGTTCTCATTGAAGAATCTTTGCCATTCTCCATCAGTAAATGTATAGTTGTTGAGTTTCTGCAACTGCACTCTGAGATTATCCACAAGGTCTTTTTCCTCATGGATTGGAAGGTATTCATACCCTTGTTCAGTGAGGGTTTTGATGAATTCCTTTTCTAAATTAGCCTCACTCTGATATTGGTTTACTCTACCATATTCTGGTTCAAACTCACTGACAACCACATATTCCTCTTGGTCAGCTATTATATTGTATTTCATTGGCTATGAGTCTTTTCTGTTAAAGGTTAATAATTTATCTCTGTAGTACTCATACTGCTGTTTTCTTGCCTCTATCTCTGCAGGAAGACCTTTTGAGAGGTCATTGACAAGGGTGTCAAATCTATCAAGGATAGTTGCAATTCTTTCTTGTTCTTCCAATGAAGGAACAGGGATTGGAAAAGTTGCTATATCCTTCATACTGATGTGAGGTATTGCCCCCTTTGTTTTCTTTTTATCAACATAATTAGGAAACTTATGCTTGATATAATGATATACAAAAATGGTATTAATAGAAATTGGTCTTATTCTGGCAACTCTTTGTACAAGCAATAAAGGAAGATGTTCTTTTTTTACCATACCAAAACTTCTTCCAACAAGAGAACCATCCATTGAAATAACAATGTCATTTTCTTTGACAATATATTTCTCCAACCCTTCTGAACTTGCCCAATATCTATCATCTGTCTCATTGAAACACAATTGTCCCCTTTTTATATTTACACCTCTCATCAGCTTAATACCTTGGGTTGTAAATTGAGTGCTATCAAAAGGGAAACCAGATAATAGGTCTGCCACATCACCCAACTTTTCCCATTTGATGCCTTTGAGGTCATCAAATGTAAAAAGTTGGTCTCTATAATATTGGTATTGTAGTTGTCTTGCTTCCAGTTCTGCTTCCAGTTCTGCTTCCAGTTCTGCTTCCAGTTCTGTAAAAGTATCTAATATCCTAACTATCTCCTCTTGAATTGGGAGAGGGGGAATGGGAATTTCAAGTTTATATAGAACAGATTGAGTAAGACTAGGAACTGCTCCTGAGGCAGTATTTAGTTTTGCCAAATCCTTTGTTGTAAGTACATAATATAAAAACTTTGGTATAATTACATCCTCATACACCTCTGTATAGTAGCATGTGTCTACTGTCCAAAATGGAGTGTCAACATAAAATATGTTGCCAATAGAACCCTTTCTTGGCAATAGTACAGAGGGTTTATCATAGGCATAGGTATCTACACAAGTCATGATTCCACCACTACCATAAACAGGAATATCCCCTTCTTTGAGATGCTTGTAATCTTTACCATTTTTGATTTTTACAACATCTTCAAGATGGACATACTCCACACCATTAGGGCAATACTCTTGTATCAATTTATCAATCTTGCTCATAGACTACAACTCCTTAATGATGGCATCTATTTGGGTTCTTAACTCATTTTCATGAGCAACTATCTTTTCAAGTCTGGCATTCAGCTCAACAATATCCACTTCCTCCCTTGTGTCTTCTTGCTCTACATAAGATGAAACAGATAGGTTATAATCATTCTTGGCAATATCATCATTATTCACCAGTTTGCATAGATATTGCACATCCTTCCTCTCTGCAAACCATTTGACAATGTTGTCAATATTGTCTGCTGAAAGTTTGTTGTTATTGGTGATTTTGATACACTCCTTACTTGCATTAATGAATAGGGTTGAGTTGTCATTCTTTGACTTCTTCAACACCATAATACATGTAGCAATAGAAGTTCCAAAGAAAAGATTGTCAGGTAGTTGAATGATACAATCCACATAGTTGTTATCAATCAAATATTGCCTTATCTTCTTTTCTGCACCACCTCTATACATCACCCCAGGGAAGCATACTATGGAGGCAGTTCCATTAGTTGCTAACCAAGCAAGTGAATGCATTATGAAAGCAAGGTCAGCCTTGCTCTTAGGGGCAAGCACACCTGCTGGTGCATATCTGGGGTCATTTATGAGGGTTATATCATCATCACCTTTCCACTTGATTGAGTAAGGAGGATTGGACACAATGACTTCAAAAGGCTCATCATCCCAATGCTGTGGGGATAGCAAAGTATCTTCACAAGCTATATCAAATTTGTCATAATCAATATCATGAAGGAACATATTAATCCTACATAGATTGTATGTGGTGAGGTTGATTTCCTGCCCATAGAAACCTAACCTTACATTCTCCTTACCCAATATCTTAGCAGCCTTTAATAGCAAAGAGCCAGAACCACAAGCAGGGTCATACACCTTATTAACAGCAGTCTTACCATAGGTAGCAAGTTTGGTGAGAAGCTCAGAGACCTCCTGTGGAGTATAAAACTCACCTCCACTTTTGCCTGCATTGGAAGCATACATTGCCATGAGATATTCATAAGCATCACCAAAAGCATCAATGGTATTATCTTGGTAATCACCCAATTGCATTTGTTCAATACCATGAAGGAGTTTCACCAACTTCTCATTTCTCTTGATAACTGTTGCACCAAGTTTGTTTGAGTTCACATCCAAGTCAGCAAACAAGCCCTTAAAATCATCTTCACTTTCTGTTCCCTTTGCACTTGCCTCAATAGAGGTGAAGATATGCTCAAGAGTCTCATTGAGATTCTCATCCTTATCACATAGTTTGCATACATTACAGAAAAGTTGACTTGGCAGGATGAAGAATCCCTTTTCTACAACCATATCATTTCTGACAGATTCAGCAGTGGCATCATCCAAGTTAGCATAGTTGAAATCTGTGTTGCCAGTTTCCCACTCACCTTTGTTTATGTAGTTGGTGATGTTCTCACTGATATATCTATAGAACAGCATACCAAGGATGTAAGATTTGAAATCCCAACCATCTACACTGCCTCTCATTTCATCTGCTATTGCCCAGATAGTCCTATGCAATTCAGTTCTTTCTATTTCTTTCTTGTTATCTGCCATTTTTGATTTGGGTGTTAATTATTACTATTGCAAAGGTAGCTAAAATAATTTGAAATGCCATGAAAAATGGTTTGTATGTGTTCAGAAAATGTAATTTGATGATTTATTTGATGTTTTTTGCTACCAAAAATGGGAATTAAATTGGTTTAGAATGGGGTGAGCATAAAAAAAGGAAGTTCATCAATGAACTTCCTTTTATAACATATTTGATATTTTTTTATTCTCTTTTTGGTAATATCTTCAAGCATTCTTCATACTTCTGCTTGGAGATAATCAAGAAATCTTCAATATCATTTTCATCAAATTTTATATCACAATCCCTTATGAAATGGAACTTCAAAGGATTTGTATCATAAATCTTTTTACAATATTGTTTTACCTTTCCTTTGGTTGTATCATATTTTTTTCCACCCTTGATAAAGTAATTCCTATCTTCTGAAATAGTATTACCACTTTTCAACCAATCTTCACATCCCAACAAATAAGCAATGTACTTATGCAGAATTATACTGTGTGACAACATATTCCACAAATATTCATCCATTTCCTGCTTGTCAATCAAAACTCCATATACATTATCTTCAAGCCTGATTGGTCTTTCAAACAAGACAATTGCATCATAAGTCTTTTTTCTCCCCATAATTATTAATGTTTTATATATATGTTATTTATGAGGTTATGGTTTTCACCCAATTCTCAAATAGAGGATAAATATGATTACAAAATGAAGGATAAAACATCCACTTTTCTGTAGAAATCTCACCAAGAGGAAATGGTATAATCACAGGAACATCATATCCTTGAGTGTATTTTCTACCAAAAACTTTGAATATATCAGTTCCTTTTCTTTTGTGCTTATAGAAGACTATTGCTATATCATTTATTTTCAATGATATATGCATTTTATCTTGGTAATAGAGATATAATTCCAACAAAACATCATCAACAGCTAATTGGATGTCAGAATTGTCTGCTTTTATTTCAACAGATAAACCATCCTTTGTGTCTTCCATCTGTTTTCTGTATTCATAAGGTGTGTAAATAATTTCTTCCTCAATCATATTAATTACATTTATTATACTATATTTATGAGACCACATAAATAATATATACTTCCTCTCCATATCTATATTGTAATAAAAGCAGAAGGTGGTTTTAACACCCTCTGCTTTTTCTGTTTAAGCAGCCTTCTTTGGCTCATCATCTTTATCATTTTCAATCTTCAAGTTAATGGTTAAATTATAGAGTTCTCTACTACAATCTTCCATAGTTTTTCTTACAAAATCAGCATCACTTCTTTTGCAGCAAATACAGTCATGAATTGTGTAGAATTTAAAGTTTGGTGGTAGTTTTGATATGCAATATTTTATGTATTTCACTTCCATCTTCACCAAATCCCTTGATAGGGAATTCCTCATCTTTTTCTTCTTTTCATCTTTCTCTGCATTCTTTTTATGCCATTGGATTTTATCAAAAATGATTGGTTCATTCTTTTCAAGATACTCATTCAACTTCCTCTCAAATCTCCAATATCCTTTTTTCCACACCTTAGAATGAGCCTTCTCTGCATACTCATTGTCATAGGAATAAAGATAGTGCATAATATATTCCTTCACTTTGCTTCTATCAACCTTTGTTCTGCAGATTTTCTTGACCCACTCATAGAAATCCCCCCTTATGCAATGGTTCAACCACTCAGAATCAGCACCATATTTTTCTTTTATGAACAATCCCAAGAATGTTGGTTGTGCTGAAGAAACATCTACCTCTGCTATCCTCTCATTATCTATTTTGATACAATGATGCCTAACAATCTTTTTTAAGTTAGTCATTAGAGTGTAAAACCTCCCTCCATAGTCATCTTCCTTGTGTCTTGCAATAATATCATAACTGCTCTTGTTTGATAAGTTTACCAATGATTCCCAAACACAGAATTTAATGTCTCTTTTAAGTTTTTCCTTGTTATCTTCCTCATATTGGTGAAAATCTGCTATGTTCTTTATTGATTTCTCCAAGTATTTTGCATCTGCTTTGACATCCATAATTGTATGATATTGGTCTTTCCATCTCCAATCTGCACAATCCTCCAATTCAACATCATCCCTCTCTATCTTCTCTACAAAATTCAACTCTTGGTTCCATTGGTTAAGTTTGAGCATATCAACCTCAAACACCATACCATGTTTATTGCCCTTAGAACAGTTGCTGTAATTGCACTTAATCTTTGTAAGATAACCCAACATTCCTAGTGCAAGAATAACTTTCTGTGAATATCTATCACTGTTTGGTTTCTTCTCTCCATCAGCAGCAACAAATCTCTCCTGAAAAATGGAATAACAACATTCTCCCATATGGGTAGGTAAGAATATATACTTACTAACCACAAAGAACCATTCTCTAAATTTTCTTCTGTAATCTTGTCTACTACCCAATTGGTCATCTAAGGTAATAAACCTCTTTGACTTGGGAAACATCCATTGGTATTTTCCATACTCAACCTTTCTCTCTTCCTCAGACAAAAGGGATAACCTACTAATTAACTCAAGGCTCTCACTATAAGCAGCCTTGGTCTGCTCACTTACTCTTAATTCTATTACCATATCTATTTGAATTTTTATTTTCTTTATTCTCTCTCCTTTATGCTTGCTTCACAAGCAGAGAGGTTCTTCTCTCCAAGAGAGAAGAAGAACCATCTCTTTTTATGATTCCTAATACCTATATTATTAGTTTCTTCTCTCTTATATTTATTATTTTTTCTCTTTCTATCTTCTTCTATATTGGTGAACTTGCTCTCAGAAAGAGTAGTCCCTAAATTAAAAATAACAAAAACCTTCCACCTTTTTCTACTTTTTTTTAGAAAAAAAATCTGTTTTTTTGAATATCTCCCTACTCTAAAAATAACAAAAAACTCCCCTCTTTTTCTTCTTTTTTGAGGGTAAATCTGCTATTTTTCAACACTCTCCTAAGTTAAAAATAACAAAGTTTTTAGCATTCATGCATTCCAAACAAAGCTAGAGAATGTTAAATAGCTGAACTACAGCTCATTACTTGTGTGATTTATTTGAATATCTCTTGGCTATTTCATGAAAAATCAGTATCTTAGCTCTATAAAAATAACAAAAAATATGGAATTAAAAGACCAAATAAAGCAGTTTTTTGACCTAGCACAGGAACTTGAAGAAATCTGTGTCAATGATGGCTTTCTTCCTCTTATTGAGGAGATAAACAAAGAACAAGATGAAGATGAAAAATATAATCTCTCTGATGTCCTATCTTTTGTCTCAGACTTAGACTATGCCCTCAAACACAATTATCCAAATATGGACTCCTTTTGGGATGACTATTAGCACATCCATCCTCATTCTCTCAGTCCATTCCTCACCACACTCTCACCAATTTCACCAAATTGTCCATCATGTGTCAATTTTATTTTCACCCTTACATTCTAAAGGTTGA
>JAEEGL014652966.1_pt1 | contig 10227 bp, 8 predicted proteins | sample 9134231 | NCBI WGS metagenome assembly JAEEGL01 (sample SAMN16246548, study PRJNA631951) | gut metagenome | biome: gut microbiome; feature: rumen; material: fiber-attached | host: Bos | place: Iran: Karaj | collected 2018-10 | reverse complement strand
GCCGAAGCTCGCGCTCAGCGATTTCAGCAACGTGACAAATTGTTTGCGCAGTTTCTTGCTTCTGGTAGCCACGTTTTCGAACACGGCGGCTCCGAGAGCCATTATGAACTCGCGAAACGTCGTAGTGTGAAGAATATCAACGACTATGGTGATATAATTCTTGCTGATTTCTGGTTTGTCGAAAACAAAATCGACGAGGGAGGTTTTCCCCATTCGGCGAGCTGAGGTAAGCACCACGTTGAGCTGATTGCGCAGTGATTTCTCAAGCTGAGCGGCTTCTTCCACCCTGTCGCAGAAATACTCCGGCGGGATCTTGCCCGACACCACAAACGGATTAAGACTATCTACCATAAGCATCCAATTTTCTGCAAAGATAGCAAAAAATATTTTACCGAAATAAAATTACCTAAAAAAAATAATTTGTTTTCGGTAAAACTGGGTGAAAACCGACTCTGAGCTGAAATTATGTTGTATTATTCTATCACTATTTTTCTGACTGATTTACCCAATTTTGCAAAATACATTCCTTTAGGTAATTCAATGGTCACAAAGTCGATGATTTCTTTTATAAGAACAGTTTGTCCAAGTGTGTTTGTTACAACCAGCCGCCCCGAGCCTTCCACAATAATTTTGCCATTTGAAGGGTTAGGATAAACTTTGAATGACATATTGTCGTTTTCATCAATTCCAGAGTATACACGTACTGGACCTATTGTGGGTGAGGTAACGGTTCCTGTGCAGTTTTCAGCGACTACTTGCACACATATTACAGCGTCAATATCATCTTCTGTCAATGTATAGGATTGGAACACAGCACCAGCGATATTGGTAGAATCTCTTTGCCATTGATAACTTAACTCACCCAATTCTGGGATAAGTGGAGTTGAACTCAGATTGGCTTTCAATGTCAAGGTCTCTCCAACAACAGCTTCTCCTACTATGCCAACTTCGCCAATCAACATTGGTGTAACTGGCACATTTAAAAGTCTTTCAATAGCTCCATTAGCATTCAGTCTTCTACCCTCGGCAACCAAGCCGTCGAGGGATGCAAGATTGTCGGCACCGTCAAAAAGCGACTGCCTTACTGAAAGACAGAAATTGGCAGGATCGCTTTTGCAGGCGAGCATCATTTCCTCTGGCATTGCAGCATACATCAGCGCAATGGTACCGGATACTTGCGGGGTTGCCATCGAAGTTCCAGTTTTGAAACTATAGTTGTTGTTGGGCACCGTGGAATATATGGATGTGCCAGGAGCTCCAATGTCTATATTATTGATTCCATATCCAGCACTGCTGTTTTTCACATCGGCGGAAGTTGTGTTGGTGACACCTATCAGGTAGTCGCCGGGACAAGTGGAAGGCACGTCGCCGACCACATCGACATTCACATTAAGATTGGGACCGGCGCCGCAACTCAAAATGCCAACTCGACCCATTTCATCATACATCGCACACCAGATCGGGTAATTGACTGGATTACCATAATCAACTCCAAATGATGAATTTGTTGCGACGATAAAAGCACCATCTTCGCCGTTAGTCTCATTGTAACGAGCTCGCATTTCCAAGACATACGAATATGCCTCCACAACAATTGATTCATTGCCTGAACTGCCACAAACAGGCATTATTTTCACATTCCAATTCACACCGCAAACACCTTTTCCGTTGTTTCCGACCGCCCCAATGATACCTGCAACATGGGTACCGTGGTCATTGCTTGAAACATTTCCATCGTGGTAATACGCATTCCAGCCATGGTAATCATCAACATATCCGTTGCCATCGTCATCGATGTTGTTATTGGGAATTTCACGAGTGTTTTTCCAAAAGTTCAAGTCTTCATGATTAAGGTAGGCGCCTCCATCAATAACAGCCACCACAATAGTGTCACCTGTTGCCGTGATGCCGCCAGTGGCATATTTCCCCCATGCCTGAGGCAAACTCATTATGTCAATAGCCCATTGTTGGGAATAATAGGGATCATCAGGGATGGCCTCACGCAGCATTATGTTGGTGTGGTTGTTTTGAACGACTCGCACATCGGCGTTTTTGTTCAGGCGACTCATTTTATCTTCTCGAGACTCTTTACCATCATTAATCTCAAAAAGCCAAATATTAAGACGTTCGGACAACTGTCTTTTAGGCATAATCCCCACATTTGAGTCGGCTGCAAACGCATAAGCATCAACATCTTGCATCAGCCAGATAATGAATTCATTGTCAACATAAGCAGCTTCAGAATTTTGCTCCTGACCATAAGACATCGTTACAAGAAGCATTATGTTCAGAAAAATGATGAATTTTTTCATAATACTTTCCCTAATTCGTGTCGGGTGCAACTTTTGGTTAAACTAACGGCAAAACCCTTAAACATTTTCAATCACCTCCTTTTCGGTACACATGAAAATGTACAGATTTCGAGCCTTATAATAAAAGCTAAACGTTTTTTTATGTTTTTATTCCTTAATGAACTATTGGTTTATTAAGGATAGGATTAAATTTCGACTACAAAAATACAAAATCTTTTGAAAAACAAGAAAAATTTTTCATTCAAGCTGCACGAATGGAAAATAATCTTAATTTTGCAAAAAAGATATTAGACATGGAAAAAGCAGTTTTAAACAAAAAAAACAATGACGATTTAAGACGAGCCATTTCAATGGATGAGATGCTTGTCTTGGTAAAACAAGACATTCACGAACTTTTTAAAAACCGCCAACAATTATAATACATCAGCAACCATTATCTTATTGCTATGTTTTTACTAGCGTAGTTCTCAACCCTCTCCGCCATATTATTCTTCAACTGCTCCCTTTTATTATGCTGTATATTTAAACACCTTCCTCTGCGTCAACATCAGCACAAAAGCTAACAAGGCGCCGAAGACATCGGAAACAGTGCAGGAGCAGAACACGCCGTTGAGACTGTCGAGTCCCAGATTTTGATAAATGACAGGCATGATGTACATCATCGGGATGAGGAAGATGACCTGACGTGAGAGGCTGGTGACGATGGCAATCCAAGGCTTGTCGATACTCTGGAAGAAGTTTGAATTCACTATCGTGAACGCGATGAGCGGCGTCATCACGGTAATGTAAGGCAAAGCCATCTGCGAGATATCGAGCAGTATTGTCTCGCTCGTAAACGCCATCGAGATGATTCGAGGCATGGCGCAACCCAAGATGGCAGTCACAATACCTATTGCCACGCATACTTTCATCGTCAGGACATAGACTTTTTTCAACCTGTCGGGATGACCTGCCCCGTAGTTATAGCCGGCGATAGGCTGCATGCCCATGCACACGCCCAAGATAACCATTATCATTATCATGATAAAGCTGTTGGCGATACCGTAAGCGCCCACTGCCATGTCGCCGCCGAAACGGATGAGCTGCTTGTTCAAGATAGCCACGACGCCTGCCGCCGCCACATTCATCAGGAACGGACTCATTCCTATCATGAAGATATTCTTGAAGATATAGCCTTTCGGCTGGAATCCGTGTCTGCGGAAGCGGATGAACGAGTCGCGTTTCACAAAATGCAGCATCGCCATGAAGGTCGCGAACGCCATCGAGATGGTGGTAGCCCACGCCGCACCGGCGATTCCCATGTCGAAAGCAAAGATAAACAATGCATCAAGAGCGATGTTGAGCACTGCGCCCGACACCAGCACTATCATCGACTTGTTGGGATAGCCCGACGCACGCATCAGCGAGACGAGGTTGAACGCCATGGTGGTCAGGAACATACCAGGAAGCACGATGAGCATGTATTCTCGGGCGTAAGCCACGGTCTCGGCTGTCGCGCCAAACATAAACAATATCTTATCGAGGAAAATATAAGAAAACAGCATCACCAAGCCACTCAAAATGACAGTGAAAATGACGCTGTTGCCGAGGATATGCTCAGCCCAGTTGACGTCTTTCTTACCCAAAACGATCGACATCCTCGCCCCTGCTCCGACGCCTATCAAAGCGCCGAAAGCGTGTATGATATTGATGATTGGCAATGTGATGGCCAAGCCTGCGATAGCGAGCGCCCCCACTCCATGTCCGATGAAGATTCGGTCACATATATTGTATACCGACGATATTATCTGACTCACCACCGACGGCAAGGCGTACATAAGCAACAGAGTGCCAATGCCTTTCGTCTCCAATTCCTTTGTCTTATCAATCTGCATTTTGCTTTTCAATATTTTTTGCTATCCTAATCCCGTATTCGTATAAAATGTAAAACGGCACGAAAATCAGCAGCTGGCTGATGATGTCGGGCGGCGTGATGAGTGCCGAGAGCGCCAAGATGACAACGATGGCGATTTTTCTGTTTTTCCTTAGCCATGCTGAAGTTATGATGCCTATAGACGCTAATAATCGTATCAGAAGCGGCAGCTGAAACACCAGTCCGGCGGCGAGACAAACGCCCAAGACCGTGCTGATATACGAGCTGACATCGATGATGTTTTGTATGCTTCCGTTAGCCTCGTAGTTTGCCAAAAAGTTGATTCCGAGAGGTGCTATCACGAAGTAGCTGAATGCCACGCCGAGGAAGAACCAGAACACTATCTTCCACACTATCAGACGGGTACGGCGTTTCATCGTTGGCGAAAGAGCCGGCCTCACGAAGCCCCACAGCTGCCCGATGATGTACGGAAACGCTATCACGAGTGCCCCGACCGCCGACGCTTTGATGTGAAGCATAAACTGCCCGGCAATCTTAGTGTTATAAAGATTTAACGGATTCGCATTGATTTTCAATGCCTCAGTGCCAGTCAATTCAGCTAATCTCGCAAAAAGTCTGTTTGTGATGAAATCGCTTTCGGAAGGATAGAAAACGATGTTGATGATATCGCCTTTGAAAAACATGAAGAGGGCGATAAAGAGCAAAACAAAAGCAATCCCGATGTGCATCAACACTTTACGAAGCTCATCGAGATGCTCGCCGAAGGTCATTTGGACGTCTTCGGCATCTTCCGTCTTGTTTCGCGACGTCATGACGGACTATTTCTCCTCTTTCTTCTCGTCGTCTTTTTTGTCGCCGGTCGGCTCGTTCATAGCGTCCTTGAATTCCTTGACGCCCTTGCCCATTCCGCGCATCAGCTCAGGGAGTTTCTTGCCACCGAAAAGCAGCAGAATCGCCAGCACGATAAGAATTATTTCACCGGTTCCGATGCCGCCTAAAAATAATGTTGTCATATTTCTAATTTATTTTTTGCAAATATAAACATTTTTTCGAAATCAAGAATTTATTTCTCGCAATAAATCCAAAGCATCCTTGACCCTGTCAACAACCTTGAAAACCAATATGTTTTTGCCGTTTTGCTCCTTAAACTGACAACGTTTCAAATGTTCGGAAGCGTAACGGATAATCTTGTTGAAAGTCTCGGTTTTGAAGTATTCCGACTGCTGGTCTTGCAAGAAATAGCAGGTCATGTCGCCTTTCTTGAGAACGATTTTTTCAAAGCCCAGATCGCGGGCAATCCAGCGCAAGCGCACAGTGTTCAAAAGATCGTTAGCCTGAGGCGGAATCTCGCCGAATCTGTCGATAAGGTTGTCGGTGAAGCGCATCAGACCTTCTTCATTTTCAATATGGTCGAGCTCGTTGTAGAGGCTGATACGCTCAGCCGATGAGTCGACGTATTCGTTAGGCAACAGAATCTCCAGATCCGACTCGATAGCGCATTCGCGAACGTATTTCTTCTCTTCTTCGGGCTTTTCAAACAGGTCTTTGAACTCGTTTTCCTTGAGTTCCATGATAGCCTCGTCGAGGATTTTATGATAAGTCTCGAACCCGATATCGTTGATGAATCCGCTTTGTTCTGCGCCAAGCAAGTTGCCGGCTCCACGGATGTCCAGGTCGCGCATAGCGATGTTGAAGCCGCTGCCTAAATCCGAGAACTCCTCCAAGGCACGCAGACGTTTCTGTGCCTCGTCGCTGAGCATCGCCAACGGCGGCGTCAGGAGGTAACAGAACGCCTTTTTGTTGGAACGTCCCACCCTGCCGCGCAGCTGATGCAGGTCGCTCAGGCCGTACTTATGCGCATCATTGATAATGATGGTGTTGGCGTTCGGGATGTCAAGTCCCGCCTCGATAATCGTGGTGCACAGCAGCACGTCATATTTGCCGTCGATGAAGTCGAGCATTATCTGTTCGAGTTTGTCGCCCTCCATCTGGCCGTGACCGACGGCGACCTTCGCGCCCGGGACGCAGCTGATTATCATGTCGTAGACCTCCATGATGTTTTGGATGCGGTTATGCACGAAAAACACCTGTCCGTCGCGTGCCAGCTCGTATTGGATAGCATCGCGGATGACGTCAGGAGAGAACGAACGCAGTTCTGTCTCGACAGGATACCTGTTCGGTGGCGGAGTGGTGATGATGCTCATGTCGCGCGCCCCCATCATCGAAAACTGCAGCGTCCTCGGGATAGGCGTAGCCGTCAAAGTGAGGGTGTCGACGTTGGTTTTCAATTGTTTAAGCTTCTCCTTAGCGGAAACACCGAACTTCTGCTCCTCGTCGATAATCAGCAGACCTAAGTCCTTGAACTCCACGTCTTTACTGATGATGCGATGTGTTCCTATCAATATGTCCACCCGACCTGCCTTGACCTCTTCGAGGGTCTTTTTCTGTTCTTTGGCGGTCTTGAAACGGTTCATGTAGTCGATGGTGACCGGAAATCCTTTCAAACGGCTTGAGAACGTGTGGAAATGTTGTAAGGCGAGCACCGTGGTAGGCACCAAAACCGCCACTTGTTTCGAGTCGCTGACAGCCTTGAAAGCGGCACGAATTGCCACCTCGGTCTTGCCGAAGCCCACGTCGCCGCACACCAAGCGGTCCATCGGCGACTCCTTCTCCATGTCGCGTTTCACGTCGATGGTCGCCTTGAGCTGGTCGGGGGTGTCCTCATACATAAACGAAGCTTCCAATTCGGTCTGCAGATATGTATCTGGCATGAACTGGAATCCCTTGGAATTCTTGCGCTCGGCGTAAAGCTTGATAAGCTCTCGAGCGATGTCCTTGACCTTGCTCTTCGTCTTGGCTTTCAGCCTGTTCCATGCGTTCGAGCCGAGTTTGCTCAGCGATGGCTCTGCCCCGTCTTTGCTCGAATATTTTGAAATCCTATGTAGCGAATGAATGCTCACATAAAGCAAATCGCCGTTTTGATATATCAGTCGCAGCGCCTCCTGCTGTTTTCCGTTGTGGTCGATGATTTCCAAGCCGTCGAAACGTCCGATGCCGTGGTCGATATGCGTCACATAATCGCCCGGTTTCAAATCATATAACTCTTTGATTGTCAATGCCTGACTGCTTGCAAAACCTTCACGGAGATGGAAGCGGTGATAACGTTCAAAAATCTGATGGTCGGTGAAACAGCACAGTTTCTGGTCGTTGTCGACAAAACCAGCCTGGATGGAATATAGAACAGGCGTGAAATCGTGATTCGACTCGTCTTTTTGCTGCAAATCGTTCAAAATACTCTGGATTCGCTCGAGCTGACGCTTGCTTTCGGAGAAGAAAAGAATGCGGTAGTCTCTGTCTTTCAACGAGTTAATGGTGTTTTGCAACATCTCGAAGTTCTTGTTGAAGACCGGCTGGCTGGTGGTGTTAAACTCCACAATCTCCTTTCCTATCGAATCGGAATATGTCTCGAACGTAACTGATTTAAAATCATCGAGTTGAGTAAGCAGTTCATCGCTTTGCGCGAATAAAGTCTCTGGCGACTTCATGCCTTCGTTTTCCTCAAACGCCTCGAATGCGTCGACAGCTTTTTTGTACTCGGCATCGATTCTCTCTTTCAGAAAATCAGTCTCGTCGAGCCACATAACTGTCTGATTCTGAAGATATTGGAATATCGTCTCGCGTTCCTCAGAGAGGTTATGGTCCTGAAGATTCGGCAGCAAAACTATGCGTTGCAGCTTCTCCATCGAGAGCTGGTCGACTGGATTGAACGAGCGTATCGACTCCACCTCATCGAAATCGAAAACTATACGGTAAGGATAGTCGTTGGCGAACGAAAACACGTCGACGATGCCGCCTCGGATGGCGAACTGGCCCGGCTCCACCACAAAATCAACATGCTCGAAGTTATATTCCAGTAAGGTGTCGGTGACGAAATCCATATCCACTTTTTCGCCAACTGCAAGTTTGAACGTATTCTTACTCAATATCTTACGAGTGACAATCTTCTCGCTCAACGCTTCGGGGTAAGAAACGATTATGGTCTTTCGTTCAGACGTCGAGACGCGTTGTAAAACCTCGGTTCTCGACAAGATATAAGTGTTGTCAGGCTTCTCTGGCTCATACGGACGTTTGTACGACGTCGGGTAGAACAAAATCATCTTCTTGGCGTAGTCTGTCTCGCGTTCGCCGAAGATATTCTCGAGGTCGTTGTAGAAATACGCCGCGCTCTCTTTGTCGGGACACACCACGAAATGCTGTCCGCCGAGCTTCTCGAACGCTGCCGCCACAGCGAAGGCTTTAGCCGAGCCGACGATGCCCTTGCAAAATACATTTTTCTTATCATCAAGATAATCAGCGAGTTGCGCAATTCGAGCGTCGTCTTTATAATATGAGATAGGATTTTCTTTCACGGGTGCAAAAATACAAAAAAGCAATTAGCTATTAGCCATTAGCCATTAGAATTTTTAACATTTTAATGCCATTTGCAGAAATGCGACCTACCAGGTACTGAGAGTATTTCGAAAATGGCATTAAAATGTCATTATTTTTTGTATTTTTGCGCCATGAAAATCGCAAATCTCAACTTCGAGCGTTATCCGCTGCTTTTGGCACCGATGGAGGGCGTCACCGACCCGCCGTTCAGGCACGTGTGCAAGCTCTACGGCGCCGACATCGTCTATTCAGAGTTCATCTCGTCGGACGGTCTGATTCGCGATGCGGTAAAGAGTATCAACAAGTTACGGTATACTGAGAGCGAGCAGCCGTTCGGAGTGCAGATTTTCGGCAACGCTGTCCAGCCAATGGTCGAGGCTGCGCAATATGCAGAAAGATATAGCCCCGACATCATCGACATCAACTTCGGATGCCCGGTGAAGAAAGTGGCATCGAAAGGCGCAGGCTCAGGCATTATGAACGACATCCCGAAGATGGTCGCCATCACCGAAGCCGTTGTTAAGGCTGTGAAAACGCCCGTCACGGTGAAGACACGACTGGGCTACGACAGCGAGCATAAAGACATTGTGGAGATTGCCGAGCGACTTCAAGACGTTGGCATTCAGGCACTTACCATCCACGGACGGCTCCGTACCACGAAATGGGGCGAGCCAGCCGACTGGACGCTCATCGGGGCGGTGAAAAACAACCCGCGCATGACGATTCCAATCATCGGCAACGGCGACGTGGTCGACGGCAAGTCAGCGAAATATTTCAAGGACACTTTCGGCGTCGACGGGCTCATGATAGGTCGCGCCACATACGGAAACCCCTGGATTTTCAAGGAGATTCACGATTATCTTGAAAAAGGTGTCGAAGACGAGCGGCCTTCCGTCGAGGAACGCGTGAGGGTGGCGAAGATGCACCTCAACGACTCGCTGAATTACAAAGACGAGCACTACGCCGTCATCGAGATGCGAAAACATTGGGGCCTGTATTTCAAGGGATTTCCGAACTTCAAGCAGTTTAAAATGCAACTCATGGAGGTGCCGACAGTTAATGAAGTCATAGAGATTCTCGACAATATTGAAGCATATTACAAATAACCAACGTCATTTCGACTGAAGCAAAGCGGAATGGAGAAAATCTCACACAATTTGATGAGATTTTTTCGCCTTGGCGAAAGCTCTCGCTTCGCTCGGGTCTCGACTACACTACGTTTCGCTCGAAATGACGAAAAAACATTTTTTTCTTGTTTTTTTGAAAAACATAGCGTATATTTGCACTTTCAAATGAAAGGTCAACAAAAATATACGCGTATGAAACTTAGATTTTTACTCTTAGCGACTATAATCGCATTCCTGCAGATCAATCTTTTTGCAGAGCATGTAAGTCCTGATAAGGCAAGTCAGGTGGGAATGAATTTCATGAAACAGAGGCACACCTATCTGGATGCACGAGGTGTCAACTTGAAGATGTACAAGTCAATAGAATTGACTCAAATCACCAACAGAAACGTTGAAAACCAACACTTTTACGTTTTTAATCTTAACGACAACCAAGGCTGGGTGCTTGTGGCTGACGACGACCGCTGCATCCCGATTTTGGCTT
>JAEEGL014620693.1_pt1 | contig 10227 bp, 7 predicted proteins | sample 9134231 | NCBI WGS metagenome assembly JAEEGL01 (sample SAMN16246548, study PRJNA631951) | gut metagenome | biome: gut microbiome; feature: rumen; material: fiber-attached | host: Bos | place: Iran: Karaj | collected 2018-10 | reverse complement strand
TATGAGGAGACCAGTTCGCAGATCTCCCGGCGTCAGATCGAGCAGGTCATGTCGGAGCACCCCTGTGAACTGTGCCACGGCAAGCGGCTGAAGGCGGAGAGCCTGGCGGTCACGGTCGGCGGCCTTAACGTCGATGAACTCACGCACCTCTCCATCGAGAAGGAGCTGGAGTTCTTCAACGACCTCAAACTCTCGGAACGAGATGCCATCATCTCGGAACTCATCCTCAAAGAGATCAAATCCCGACTGAAGTTCCTGCAGAGCGTCGGTCTGGAATACCTGGACCTGGCCCGCAGTGCCGGCACGCTGTCCGGCGGCGAGAGCCAGCGCATCCGTCTGGCCACCCAGATCGGCTCGGCGCTGACCGGTGTCCTGTACATCCTCGACGAGCCCAGCATCGGCCTTCACCAGAAAGACAATGACAAGCTGATCGCCACGCTGAAGGACCTGCGGGACCTCGGCAACTCCCTGATCGTCGTCGAACACGACGAAGACACCATGCGTGCGGCCGACTTCATCGTCGACATCGGCCCCGGCGCCGGCATCAACGGCGGGGAAGTGGTCTGTGCGGGTACGGTCGATGAGATCATCGCCTGCAAAGAGTCCGTTACCGGCCAGTACCTGAGCGGCGAACGTAAAGTTCCGGTCCCGACCGAACGGCGGAAGGGCAACGGCAACTTCCTGACCGTCAAAGGCGCCCGGGAACACAACCTCAAAAACATCGATGTGAGCATACCGCTCGGGACGTTTACCTGTGTCACCGGCGTCTCCGGCTCCGGCAAGTCTTCGCTCGTCAACGAGATCCTCTACAAGACCCTGGCGAGAGACCTGAACCGGGCCAAGAGCTTCCCCGGAGACTCGGACGGCGTCGAGGGTCTGGAGGCACTCGACAAGGTCATCGACATCGACCAGTCACCGATCGGACGGACACCCCGTTCGAACCCGGCGACCTACACGAACCTGTTCAACGATATCCGTACTCTGTTCGCCGCCACGAGCGATGCCAAGATCCGCGGTTACAGCGCCGGCCGGTTCTCGTTCAACGTCAAGGGAGGCCGCTGTGAGGCCTGTCAGGGCGACGGCATCGTGAAGATCGAGATGCACTTCCTCTCGGACGTCTACGTTCCCTGTGAGGTCTGCGGCGGCAAACGGTACAACCGTGAGACGCTGGAGGTCAAATACAAGGGCAAGAGCATCAGCGATGTCCTCGACATGACCATCGACGAGTCCGTCGACTTCTTCTCGGCCGTCCCGAAGATCTACAACCGCTGCAAGAAGATGCAGGAAGTGGGCCTCGGGTACGTCAAACTGGGACAGCCCGCCACTACGCTGTCCGGCGGTGAGGCGCAGCGCGTCAAACTGGCGACGGAACTGTCCAAGCGCTCCACCGGCAAGACCATCTACATCCTCGACGAGCCGACTACCGGTCTCCACAGTGCCGACGTCCACAAGCTGATCGACGTCCTGCAGACGCTGGTCGACCAGGGGAACACAGTCTTCGTCATCGAGCACAATCTCGACGTCGTCAAGAACGCCGACTATATCATCGACCTCGGCCCGGACGGGGGAGACAACGGCGGAACGGTCGTGGCCACCGGAACTCCGGAACAGGTCGCGAAGACGAAGGGTTCCTACACCGGCGAGTACCTGAAAAAGATGCTTTGATGAGCAAATTAATAGTTGAAACTGCAATTCGATTCTGTTATTATAGTTGAGCACGAATTGCATATCCGGGTGTGGCGCAGTTGGTAGCGCGCTTGACTGGGGGTCAAGAGGCCGTGAGTTCAAGTCTCGCCACTCGGACCAGGAAAAGAGCATTTGGCTTTTGCCAGATGCTCTTTTCTCTTGTCCCGGCGAGACTTGAACTTGGCAAAGCCCCACTACCTCAAGTTTACGGGTGGTTCATTGACTTTTGTTGTATATTTCTTTATAGTTTAAAACAGCGGGTCACCCACGGGGTGGCCATCTTTGACTCGGTCTGTAAATCACAGCAATTTACGGTTAAAAAAGGAAGTGCATAAGTGAAAGAGAATGTCATCATCACCCTCAAAGACATTTGCGTGGCCTTTGACGGAGAAACGATCCTGAACAACTTGAACCTCGATATCAAAGACGGGGAATTCGTCACCATCCTCGGCCCCTCGGGCTGCGGAAAAACGACGACGCTGCGCATCATTGCAGGCTTTCAGGAACCGGACTCCGGAGAGGTCATTTTTGATAATCAGGTCATGAATGGTGTCCCGGCCCACAAACGCCGCGTGAACACCATTTTTCAGCGTTATGCACTGTTCCCGCACCTGAACGTATATGAGAACATCGCCTTCGGTCTGCGCCTTCGGAAAATGAAGGAAGACGCCATCCAGGCGAAAGTCAAAGAGATGCTGGCACTCGTCGACCTCAGAGGGTTCGAGCGCCGGTCCATCGACTCTCTGTCCGGCGGTCAGCAGCAAAGGGTCGCCATCGCCCGTGCACTGGCGGTGGACCCGGAAGTGCTCCTGCTCGACGAACCGCTCGGCGCCCTTGACCTCAAACTCCGCAAGGACATGCAGGTCGAACTCAAGAACATCCAGCAGCGCCTCGGCATCACGTTCATCTACGTCACCCATGACCAGGAGGAAGCGCTCTCCATGTCCGACAAGGTCATCGTCATGGACGGCGGTGAGATCCAGCATATCGGTACGCCGGAAGACATTTACAATGAACCGGCCAACGCCTTCGTCGCCGACTTCATCGGCGAGTCCAACATCCTCGACGGCATCATGCTTTCAGACTGTCGTGTCCGATTCTCCGGCCACGACTTCGACTGCGTGGACAAGGGCTTTGCCCTGAATGAGCCCGTCGACGTCGTCATCCGTCCGGAAGACGTGGACATCTGCGCGCCGGAAGACGGCATGCTGACCGGTGTCATCACCTCGGTCACGTTCAAAGGCCTGCACTACGAGATCATCGTCGACATCAACGACTTCAAGTGGATGATCCAGACGACGGACTTTTCTCCGGAAGGCGCCACCATCGGCATCCTCATCAAACCCGATGAGATCCATATCATGAAGAAATCCAAGTACTCCGGCGAGTTCGGCGACTACTCGAGTTTCTCCGACGAGATGGACTATATCTCCAACGCGGAGCTCGACATCACCGACCTCGATGACATCACGGAGGTCGAGGAAGATGAATAACCGCACGTACAACACCATCACGGCGCCCTACGGCCTGTGGATGGCGGTGTTCATCATCGCGCCGCTCGCCATTGTCGCGTATTACGCGCTGACCGACGCCGCCGGGCATTTCAGCTTTGAAAACATCACACAGCTCACGCTGTATACGGACACCATCTTCCGTTCCATCTGGTTCGGACTGGTGGCGACGGTCCTCTGTCTCGTGACGGCCTATCCGCTGGCGTACATCTTCTCGAAGACCAAGGCCAGCACTCAGACGGTCCTCGTCATGCTGATCATGATCCCCATGTGGATGAACTTCATCCTGCGTACCTACGCCATCATGGTCCTGTTTGAAGACACCGGCATCATCAACCACGCGCTCCAGAGCATCGGCCTGTCTCCGCTCCATCTCATCAACACGAGCGGCGCCGTCATCTTCGGCATGGTCTACAACTATGTGCCCTTCATGGTCCTGCCGCTGTACACGACCATGACCAAACTCGACTACAAGTTCATCGAGGCGGGGAGAGACCTCGGCGCCAACGGCTTCCAGATCTTCAAGGACGTCATGATCCCACTGACCAAACCCGGCATCATCTCCGGGGTCACGATGGTCTTCGTGCCCTCCGTCAGTACCTTCTACATTTCCCAGAAGCTGGGCGGCGGGCGATACACCCTCATCGGTGACGTCATCGAAATGCAGTTCCAGACCGCCTACAACTACCACCTCGGCGCGTCCATCTCGCTGCTCCTGATGATCTTCATCCTGGTGTGCCTCGCGGTCATGAACCGCTTTGGCGATTCGGAGGAGGGGATGGTCGTATGAAGAAGAAAACCACGGTCCTCGAACGCGTCTATCTCGCTCTGTTCATGATCCTGCTCTACACACCCATGGTGGTGCTGATGGTCTTCTCCTTCAACTCCTCCAACAGCACGAGCGTCATGGCCGGATTCTCTCTCAAATGGTACGCGGAACTCTTCAAGGACGGCGCCACCATCGCGGCATTCCGCAACACGGTGGTCCTTGCCGTCATCTCGGCGATCATCTCGACCCTGTTCGGACTGGTCTCCGCGGTCGGCATCAACTACACGCGTTCCCGCTACTATAAAAAGACACTTCTGACGACGAACAACATCCCGATGATGAACCCGGACATCGTCACGGGTATCTCCATGATGCTCCTGTTCGTCTTTGCCGGCACACTCATGCACCGGCAGGGCGTGCTGGGCTTTGGCACCATGCTCATCGCTCACATCACGTTCCAGCTGCCGTACGTCATCCTGAACATCCTCCCGCGTTTCCGGGCGATGGACGGGTACCTGACAGAAGCCGCCCAGGACCTCGGCTGTACGCCGGTCCAGGCCTTCTTCAAGGTGACGCTGCCGCAGATCCGCCCCGGCGTCATCGCCGGCGCCATCATGGCCTTCACGCTGTCGCTCGACGACTTCGTCATCTCGTACTTCGTCAGCGGTCCGGAGTTCCAGACCCTGCCGATCCGCATCTATTCGATGACGAAAAAACGTGTGACGCCTGACATGTACGCGCTGTCCACCATCATCTTCCTCGTCATGCTCATCCTTCTCATCGCGCTGAACGTCATCCAGAGCCGCGCGGAGAACGGCAGTCTGCAGAAAAGAGAGAAGGTGGCGAAATGAGAAAGTACATCGCCACAGGGCTCATGGCACTCGTCATGGTCCTGAGCTCGTGTCTGTTCGCGTTTGCGGTCCCGAGCAGCGCGCCGAACACGGCCAATATCGACAATGAGGACTATTACCGGAACAACCCGTACCGCGGTACGACCCTGAACGTCTACAACTGGGGCGAATACATCTCGGACGGGGGAGAAGGCTCTCTCGACGTCAACAAGAAGTTCGAGGGCCTCACCGGCATCAAGGTCAACTACACGAACTTCGACTCGAATGAGGACATGTACGCGAAGCTCAAGAGCGGCGGCGCGAACTACGACCTCGTCTTTCCGTCGGACTACATGATCGAGCGCCTCATCAACGAGGGACTCCTCGAGAAACTCGACTATTCGCAGATCCCGAACTTCAAGTACATCGACCCGAAATACAAGGGGCTCTACTACGACCCGAAGGATGAGTACACGGTCGCTTACAACGTCGGCTATGTGGCGCTCATCTACAACAAAAAACTGGTCGAGGGGACACCGGACAGCTGGTCCGTCCTCTGGGATAAGAAGTATGAGGGGCAGGTCCTCATGTTCAACAACCCGAGGGACTCGTTCGCGATCGCGCAGTCTCTGCTCGGTCAGGATTACAACGACACGGACCCGTCCAAGTGGGCTGCCGCGTACGACAAGCTCCTCGAGCAGAAACCGGTCGTCCGGGCCTACGTCATGGACGAAGTCTACAACATCATGGAGAGCGGAGCGGCCGCCATGGCTCCCTACTATGTGGGCGATTATTTCACCATGGCCGAAAACAACGACGACCTGGCGGTAGCATTCCCGAAGGAGGGCGCGAACATCTTCGTCGACGCCATGTGCATCCCGACCACGGCGAAGAACAAGGGTGCCGCGGAACTGTATATCAACTTCATGGAAGAACCGGAAGTGGCTCTGGCGAATGCGGAGTACATCGCGTATGCGACCCCGAATACGGAAGTCCTCAAAATGGACGATTACACCTACAAAGGGAACGAGATCCTGTACCCGGATGAGTCGCTCTTCGAGAACTACCAGTACTTCCACAACCTGCCGCCCGAGACCCAGACGCTCATGAGCAATTTCTGGTCCGACCTCAAAGTCGACGGCAGTTCGAACCGGTCGGTCTATGTGGGGCTGATCGCCTTCGTGGCGGTCGTGGCAGGGTATGCGATCTTCCACTTTGCCCGACGGAAACACCGTGAAAAATACTACGATTAAAAAGTGAAAAAATCCCCGATTTTTGGTTGACAAAGACCGGGGTTATCACTATAATAGTCAATGTTGCGTGAGCCGAATACGGCTTGCGAAACACGCGAGAGTGGCGGAATTGGCAGACGCGCACGTTTGAGGGGCGTGTGGAGTGATTCGTACGGGTTCAAGTCCCGTCTCTCGCACCATGAAATAACCAGACTCGTATGAGTCTGGTTTTTTCATTTTGCTCGAGCGGGACTTGAACCGAAGGCACGACCGTGAAGAAAACATGCCTGCGGCATGTTTTTAGGGAGTGGAGCTGCGGCAGCAGCTCGGTGCGGCTTGCGAAGCAAGACGCATCAAGTCCCGTCTCTCTTATTATTTTTATGCTATAATAGTCCCATCATCACGAAAGGAGGCCACCCATGCTCAGTTTCCTGCTGCCGATCATCTACCTGGCATTCATCAGTCTGGGCCTTCCGGACTCGGTCCTCGGCTCTGCCTGGCCGACGATCTACCCGGAATTCGGCGTCCCGGTCTCCTACGCCGGCATCGTCTCGGCGATCATCGCCGTCGGCACCGTCATCTCGAGCCTCCTCAGCGCCCGCCTCATCTCGGTCCTGAAGACCGGAGGTGTCACCGCCATCAGTGTCGCGATGACCGCCGCAGCGCTGTTCGGCTTCTCCCTCTGTCATTCTTTCTGGGCACTCTGCCTCTGGGCGATCCCGTACGGTCTCGGCGCCGGCAGTGTCGACGCCGCCCTCAACAACTATGTCGCCATCCACTACAAGAGCCACCACATGAGCTGGCTCCATTGCATGTGGGGCGTCGGCGCGACCGCGGGGCCCTATCTCATGGGACGCATCCTGACCATGTGCCTGCCCTGGACCATGGGCTACCGCATGCTCAGTTTCTTCCAGATGGCGCTCGCCATCGTGCTCATCGTCGTCATCCCGCTGTGGAAAGCCGCCGATGATGAACGGGAAGAGGGAAAAGAAGAGGAGCCGGACGAATCGCCCGAAGCTCCCTGGAAACCGCGTCCGCTCAAAGAGATCGTCCGGATGCCGGGCGTCAAAGAGATCATGGTCGCGTTCTTCTGCTACTGCGGTCTCGAGTCCACCACCGGTCTCTGGACCGGCAGTTACCTGACCCTGCACACCGGCCTCACGAACGAAGCGGCGGCCACGTTCACGAGCCTCGCGTTCCTCGGCATCACGATCGGACGCGCCTTGAACGGGTTTCTGGCCTTCCGTTATAACGACGACCAGCTCATCCACCTCGGCGAGGGCATCATCGCGATGGGTGTCGCCATGCTGCTCGTCCCGACCGGGACCGAGTGGTTCCAGCTGACCGCCATCATGCTCATCGGCCTCGGCTGCGCGCCGATCTACCCCTGCATCATCCATTCGACACCGGGACATTTCGGCAAACGGGCGTCGCAGGAGATCATCGGCGTCCAGATGGCCAGTGCCTATGTAGGCACCACGGTCCTGCCGCCGCTGTTCGGCCTCATCGCCCAGCACATCAGTATCCGCCTGTGGCCCGTCTACCTGGCCCTGCTGCTGATCCTCATGTTCTTCATGTATGAACGGGTCCGTTCCAGGACCGCCGAACAGTAAATCTTACGAAAGGAGTCCATCGCCATGGTACGCATCCTCGTCGTCGATGACGACCGCAATACCCGGAAACTCTTCTCCGAGATCTTCGCCGCGGAAGGCTATGCAGTCGTGTCCGCCGAGAACGGGGTCGAGGCGCTCGAGTGCATGGATCGCGAACAGGTCCACCTCGCAGTCGTTGATGTCATGATGCCAGAGATGGACGGCCTCGAATTCACGAAAATGCTCCGACAGGGAAATGAAAACCTGCCGATCCTGATGGTCTCCGCCAAGGCGCTGTCCTCCGACATCAAAGCCGGTCTCCGCGCCGGATCGGACGACTACATGACCAAGCCGATCGACCCTGAAGAGATGGTCCTGCGCGTCAAAGCACTGCTCCGCCGGTTCCAGATCTCGGTCGAACGGAAGATCCAGATCGGGGACGTCGTCCTCGATGAAGAAGCCCTGACCGTCAGCCGTGGCGATGAAGTCGTCGAACTGCCGCAAAAGGAGTTCCAGCTGCTCTATCTGCTGCTGTCCTCTCCGGGCCGCATCTTCACCCGCATCCAGATCATGGATGCCGTCTGGGGCGAAGACAGCGAGACCGGCTGGGAGACCGTCACGGTCCACATTTCCCGTCTGCGCAAACACTTCGCCGACTGGGACGAATTCAATATCCAGTCCATCCGCGGGCTGGGCTATAAAGCAACGACCAATGTGTAAAAAAGGAGGGAAGACCCATGAGCGACCGCCGGCACGAGATCCTTGAAAAACTGCAGCGCCCGGATGCCGAGACCCTCGAGAACCGGAAACGGTACTTCAAACTGACCGCCATGTTCTCTGTCATTGTGGCCGTCGTCCTGCTGGTCACCTCCATCATCATCATCGGAGGGGCCATCCTCCTGCATAAACTGAAGATCCTGAAGAAACTGCCCGACTTGTCACTGGCCTCCACCCGTCTGGCCGGAGTCCTCGTCGCGCTGTTCTCCATCCTGATCGGGACCGGTCTTTCCGCCAGTGTCATGCAGGTGCCTCTGCGTCTGATGGAAGAGTACATCGATATGATCGACCGTCTGACCCACGGCAACTTCGACACACGGATCAGGATCCCCGCCATCCTCCGCCGGTTCCGCCCGTTCCTCGAACTCGAGGAGAGTTTCAACAAACTTGCGGAAGAACTGGGTCGGAATGAGATGCTCCGCACGGACTTCATCCACGACTTCTCCCACGAGTTCAAGACGCCGATCGTCTCCATCTCCGGTTTTGCCAAACTGCTCCAGAAGGGCAACCTCTCCGAAGAACAGGAGAAAGAGTACCTCGAGATCATCCGGACCGAGTCTGAGAAGCTCTCCAATATGGCGATGAACGTCCTCGACATGAACAAACTCGACAACGTCAGCGTCCTCACGGACATCACCCGGTTCAACCTGTCCGAGCAGCTGCGCCACTGTGTGCTCATGCTGGAAAAGAAGTGGACGGAAAAGCGTCAGGAGATCGACATCGATCTCGAAGAGTTCTACCTCTCCGGCAATGAGGACATGCTGTCCGAAGTCTGGATCAATCTCCTCGACAACGCTATCAAGTTCAGTCCCGTCGGCGGGAAGATCATTGTCAAAGTCCGTCCGAAAGACAACTGGCTCGCGGTCGAGGTCCGGAACACCGGAGAAACGATCCCCGACAAAGACAAGGACCGTATCTTCGACAAGTTCTACCAGACGGACCCGTCTCACGCCACAGCGGGCAACGGCCTTGGACTTTCCATCTGCAAACGGATCGTGGAGTTGCATCACGGCACCATCTCGGTCACATCCACCTTCGGTCTGACCGTTTTTACGGTAAATCTGCCCCAAATCTTATAAAAGTTTCGATTCAGTTTAGAATACTCTGTTAGACTCCCACCTGTAATAGCTAATAATTTATTTTTAAAAGGACTACTGGGTGAATCTAATGGCAAACAAAACTACGATCGAACCGAATTTCAGAGAATTCTGCGCCGGAAAAGTCGCGTGGGGTTCTCTTTCTGTTCCCGGACAGAAATTCGAAAAGAAACCGGACGCCACCTTCAAAGCGGTGGCATATGACGACGTCACACTCGCGGCCAAACTCTGGAAGGCTCCGAGCGAGAAGCGGATCCTTCTCTGCGTCCACGGCTACGGCTCCGACGGCGTGACCGACTTCAAAGCCCTCATCCCGGGCCTTCTGGAGAACGGCACTTCCGTCTGCACCATGGACCTTCGAAACCATGGCGACAGCGACTGCGGCGATAAGGCCTTCACCATGTGGGGCGTCAAAGAAAAATTCGACGTCATTGCGGTCCTGTGGGAACTGAACCGCGCCTACAACGGCGCCGGCAGACCCATCTATGTCTACGGTAAGGACCTCGGCGCGACCGCCGCTCTCTATTCCAACATGCGTGCCCTTCCCGGCACGGTCAAGGGTTTCATTTTGGAAGACCCGATCGAAGAGGCGATGGTCTCCATGCCGTACATCTTCAAAAAGACGACGGGCAGGGGCGAACACGATTATAACGCGCTGGAAGACTACCTGAACGACACCTATCGTCAGGACGCCGTCTCCAACAACAGCGATGCCCTGTGGCGGCTCGTCCAG
>JAEEGL014168155.1_pt1 | contig 10227 bp, 6 predicted proteins | sample 9134231 | NCBI WGS metagenome assembly JAEEGL01 (sample SAMN16246548, study PRJNA631951) | gut metagenome | biome: gut microbiome; feature: rumen; material: fiber-attached | host: Bos | place: Iran: Karaj | collected 2018-10 | reverse complement strand
GCATCACCGGCACCAACGGCAAGACCACGACCAAGGAACTTGTCGCCGCAGTCCTCAGCGAGCAGTACAACGTGCTCTATACGCAAGGCAATTTCAACAACGACGTCGGCGTGCCCAAGACCCTCTTCAGACTGGGCAAGGAGCACGAGATCGCCGTCATCGAGATGGGCGCCAGCCATCCCGGCGACATCAAGACACTTGTGGAGACCGCTGAACCCACCTGCGGACTGATCACCAACGTGGGCAAGGCCCATCTCCAGGGCTTCGGATCGCTTGAGGGCGTGCTGAAGACCAAAGGCGAGCTGTATGATTTCCTGGCTCAGGAAGAAGGACGGGTAATCTTCATCAATGCCAACAACGAACTGCTGGTCAGCATCCTGCCCGACAATGCCTGGGTGACACCCTACAGCAGCAATCCCGATGACACGGAAGGCTGCGTGTGCGGCGAGGTCATCTCCTGCGCCCCCTTCCTGAAATTCCGCTGGCGTGAGTCCGACATCGACCTGGAGGAGCGGGGAGCCGCCGTCGAGTGGCATGAGGTACAGACACAGCTCATCGGGGCCTACAACATGGACAATGCCCTGGCCGCCATCACCGTGGGACTGCATTTCGCCGTGTCGCCCGAGAAGATCTGCCATGCGCTGGAAAACTATGCACCGAGCAACAACCGCTCACAACTCACCGAGACATCCCACAACCACCTCGTCGTCGATGCCTACAATGCCAACCCCACCTCGATGGAAGCGGCTATTCAGAATTTCAGAATGATGGAAGTGGAGCCGAAGATGGCCATTATCGGAGAGATGCGCGAACTGGGCGAGAGCAGCCGGGAAGAGCACATCAACGTTGTTGCTCAACTTTCAGCATCCCAACTCAAACAGGTTTGGCTCGTAGGTGAGGAATTTGCCTCCATCGAATGCGACTTCCGCAAGTTCCATGATGTGGAGGAGGTTAAAGAGGCCATATCCAACTGTCTCCCAGAGGGTTACTACATTCTCATCAAAGGCAGCAACGGCAACCGCCTGTTTGAATTGCCAGCACTTTTATGACCCTTTGACAACCCTGTCATGGGCCCTCATTGCGGATGAAAGCAAAGAAAAACGGAGAAAAATTTGTCTGTATGACAAAAAACATCTATCTTTGCACCGCAAAATCGGGATGTAGCGCAGTTGGTAGCGCACTACGTTCGGGACGTAGGGGTCGGGCGTTCGAGTCGCCTCATCCCGACTGGGAAAAAAACCGCTGAGTAATCGGCGGCTTTTTTGTTTTATGGCACGTAGGGTTCTGAGCCTCACCTACGTCGAAGCCGGGTATGATGCAGAGAAGCCCTTTTCGCCTATCCTGCGGATGGTATTTCTGATGTTTTCCTGTGCCACCTCTTTTCGGAGAGCCTCTTCAAGGGAGAGGCCTTCGGGATTGATGCATTCCACACGGGCGAAACCAGCCTGGAGGAAACAATCCCGGTCATCAATCCGGCCAGCGATAAGACAGACAGGGATATCGCCGGCCTGTTCCAAGATGCCCATCGGCAGTTTGCCCATCAATGTCTGCCTGTCGGCAGCACCCTCACCCGTAATGATGAGGCTGGCACCGCGGATGACATCCTCGAAACGGATGGTTTCGAGCAGCAACTTGATACCAGACCTGCAGTCAGCGTCAAGATATTGCAGAAAGGCATAGCCAAGGCCGCCTGCCGCACCAGCGCCTTCCATTTCAGAACGGTCAAAACCGAAATGACGGGCCGAAGTGTCGGCAAACAAGCGTGCCCTCCTGTCCAGTTGGATGACCATTTCATCTGTCGCACCCTTTTGCGGCGCGAAGACATGGGCAGCGCCGTTTTCACCACACAAGGGATTTTTCACATCGGAAGCGATGGTGAAATGCACCTTTTTCAAAACCGTTATGTCATCCCATTTCCCGTGGTTGGCAAAAGCATCCATGAGCGCTTTCAACATCCCTATTCCAGCATCGCTGGTGGCACTGCCGCCCAAACCGACAATGATGTCCTCCGCACCCTTTCGGACAGCGTCAGCCACCATCTGACCTGTTCCATAAGTTGTGGCGACCATTGGGTTGCGCTCATCCTTTGTCAACAGAGTCAGACCAGAGGCTTGAGCCATCTCGATCACCGCCAGGCGGTCCTTGAGCAGGTATTTCGCCTTGATAGGACGCATGAGCGGGTCTTTCACCCACAGTTCGATGAGTTGGCCGCCAACACCGGCGTGGAATGCATCCAAAAAGCCCTCTCCGCCATCGCTGACAGGCACCTGTATGACCTCAGCACCATCGCAGACGCTTCTGATGCCATCAGCCACGACTTGGTTTGCCTCAATGGAAGTCAGGCATCCCTTGAAAGAATCAACAGCCGCTATTACTTTCATCCCTTGTCTCCTTTCCATCCCTTGACAGACTTGTTCCCTTTCCGATCAAAAAACCCTTCGGGCCGCACGGAAAGGCTACACTGGCCCGAAGGGAAAATTGGATTTACTCACCGATGGTGATGACGTACTCACTCATGAACGAGGCACCGGGCATCAGATGGTTGATGACGGGCTTGTCCTTGAACTCACCCTGGTAGCCGCGGGGGTCTCCCACGCCATACCATGGTTCCAGGCAGACGAAGGGAGCGTTTTTCTGATAGGGGCTCCAGAAAGCGATGATAGGACACTTATAGCTCAGTTTCACAGCCACGCTGCCGTCGGGATTAAGCAGTTCGACGCAGTCCGTCTGGCTTTTGTGCAACTTCACCGAGTCGTGGGCGAAGAACTCATCGTCGAAGCAGATCAGGCCGTCCTGAGAAGCGATCTCGATCTCCTCCATCTCCACCGAACCGTCGATATGGCTTTTCAAGCCCTTCAGCGCCCCCCTGTTATCAACACGGAGCACACCTTTCAGCGGTTGTCCGGCCTCGCAGCCCGGCGCATTGAAAGCAGGGTGGCCACCAATCTGGAAGTGCATCTCTTTCTTGCCCGTATTCTCCACGTGCCAGACGACGTGAATTTTGTTGCCATCGAGCCTATAGCTCACGGCGAGGTTGAAGGGGAAGGGGAACACCTTCAGCGTATCCTCATTCTCATGGAGGGCGAAGACCACCTTGTTGTCGGACTGAGCCACGAGGGTGAACTCCGTATCCCGGGCGAAGCCGTGACGAGGAAGGTGATATTCCTGTCCATCGACGGTATAGGTGTCGTTTTCCACGCTGCACACGATGGGGAAAAGGATGGGCGAATGACGAGGCCAATACTGCGGATCGGCCTGCCAAAGGTACTCACGCCCGTCGCTGTCGATAATACTCTGGAGTTCGGCTCCCATTTCTGCGACCTTGATGGTCAGTTGTTCATTTTTCAGTTCAATCATAACGATGTCTGTTTTTCATCTGTGAATAAAAATAGTTTGTTTTGTTATTGGATCAGGGCCTTGCGGACCTTGCCATTCGATGAGCGGATGATGACGATGCCCCTGCTGTTGGCCGCATTGTCTATCCTGCGGCCCTGCAGATCATAGCAGGTTTCGGAAGAACCGGAGGCGTCATACAGCGGTGCACTCACGCCCATGCCCGTCATGTCGAAGGCGATGAAATCCTCCTGGGAGGCGGAAGTGGCATAGACATCAAAAGGCTGCAATGTGGCCGCCTCACTGAGACGGATGAGTCCCCACTGGCCGTCGCGCTGTCCAAGGACATAGTCGCCCTTGTAGAGAGGGCATTGGATATAACTGCCCCTCATGGACGCATCCAAGGCACTGGTGACGAAGGCCACCTCACATCCGCTGCCCGTGAAGGTCACGTCGCCGTTGGCCTCAATCACCACGGGGGTGTGTGCCGGAATGGAGCGCATCTGCTGCAGGGCCAGGTCCTCGCCGAGGGTATAAGCCTTGGCACCCTCTGGGATGGTGGCATTGAAAGGCAGCATCAGCAAGCGGAGACCCTCCACATGACAGGAGAACGCCACCTGGTCGGCCATGAAGTTGCGTGCCGGCCGGAAGTCGCCGCCATCAGCAGACAAGCGCAACTGTCCGCAGGCGCCATCCTTCACGATGTTGGCATCCGCCACAGACGCGTCAGCACCAGTATAGTACACCCTGTTGCTGCCCGTATTCCAGGGCAGAGACGAAGGCAGTTGGGTGACCCCCGTGAGGTCGATGCTCGTGCAGGCGCCATCCTCCGTGAAATCGAGCAAGTAGCCGTCGTCGGCCACGAATTCACCCTGAAGGGCCGCCGCATAGTTGGTGCCCAGATAGACATCGCCGAAAGTGACGGTGAGCACCGACGACCAGTTGCCGTTGGTAAGGCTGATGAGTCCCCGGCAACCATCGGTGAGCGTTGCGGGAGAGAGGTCGAACACGATGTTGAAATTCTGCCTGCGGCTCCAGTCCACTTCACCGTAGTTATGAGAGGCCACCTGCCCCTTGCCGTTGATGTAGTACAGCGTGTTGTTCGAGGAGGTGTAGTTCAATGTCGAGGATACCTGTTTCACCTCCAGGACCAGTTGCGAGAAACGGTCGGAGAGTGCCAGGTAGCCGTTGGAGTTATCGGTGCGGGCAGAGATGAGCGGATTGTTGTGGTCAAAGGTCTTGGTCTTGCCGCTCAGCTTATACGAAGTACCGAAGTTGCTGCGCGTGGGCGTCATGTCATCGATGCGGTCGAAGCGCGAGACGCTGGCGGTCATGTCAGAATGCTGGCGGTCGCGGGAGCGGACGAAGAGCACCGTAGCCACGCTCTGTGGGGCGATGTTCACCTTGGGACGGCACGTCTCATCAGTCATCGCGATTGACTCCTCTGCGAAGTTCTTCGTCCGGGTGGTCGTGCAGACCTTGCCCGACACGGTATAGAAAGGCAGGTCGAACGTCACGTTGAAAGCCTCCTTGCTCTCATTGGCCACGACCACCACAGCGGTGTCGCCCGACTGCGAGAGATAGGCGGAACCCTCGATGGAGGAGCCGGAGAAAGTGGCGTCGATGCGTGTCATGCCCTTGATGAAGCGGGCGAAATGCGCCATGACATAGCCCCGCTTGGTGACCACGCTGCTGCTGGTGCCGCACTGTCCATCGCCCAGCATCGCATAGTAGCGTTTGGCAGCATAGTGAATCCAAGCGTTGAAGTCGCCCAACATACAGGTGTTGATGGCCCGGAAGAAATTGAACACATCCTTCTCGTAATCGAAATTGCGGTTGGAGGGGGAATTCTCGTTCCAGTTGATGAGATACTCCGTCATCCACAGTTCCTTGCCCTTCTCGGCCAGTTTTTTGTATCCCGACTGTATGCCGCCGTACTGGTGACCACCGTAGATGTCGAAAGCAGGCAGCACGTCCTCCTTCTTCAACTCGTTCACGTAGCCGTCGCTCACACCGATGGTCTCCGGAGTCATCACCTTGCAACTGATCGACTGTCCGTAGGTCCTCACAAATTCCGCCATCTCCTGTGCCGACCAGAGGCATCCCGCATACTCCGCGGGCCAGTCCGGCTCGTTCTGGATGGAGATGGCATCCAGTTCCACCCCATTCTGGCGGAGATACTGCACATAGTCCTCCAGATACTGCGCATAGTCGGGCCAGTTCTCGCGCTTCAGCTTGCCCGTGGTGCCGTCGCTGTTCTTGCCGTTGATGGTGCCGTTGGTCTTCCACTCCGCCGGTTGTCCCCAGGGAGAGGCGAAGACGATCAGTCCCAACTGCTTGGCCGTCTTGGCCGTCTGCAGAGACTGGCTCCAGGCGTTTCTGCCGATGGGGATGTAGAGGCGCATGATGTTGCAGCCCACCGTACTGCCTGAGCCCCAGACCTTCTTGATGTCAGACGTTGACATGTGGTTGTAGCCAAACTGCGGAGAGCAGACGAAACCTCCGAAGCCCGTGATGTTCTGATGCCGCACGGTGGCATCGAGCCGCACGGTCTGCGCGGAAGCCTCTCCGCACAGCAACTGTGTGGAGATCAGAAAAAGAGCAATGAAAAGTTGTTTCATGATGATTTGTTTTGATTCTGCAAAAATACCATTTTCTTTTCCTCAAAGCATAAAAAATCAAAAAAAAGTGGGCCTTTTTTTGAATTTTTTCCGGTTTGTAACTATATATATGTATGAACGATTCAAAACGAGGAAAAATGGAAAAGAAGACTACAACGAGAAAAAACACCCAGAAGGAACAAACACTCACACTGCTGCAAGCCATCGAGCGCGTGGTGGAACTGTCGAAGAACTCGAAGATGAGCGCCATCTTCATGCGCAAGGCCAAGCAGGAGATCTCTTTTCTCGCCAACAGCTACGGCATCACCGAGCGCCAGGCCGTGCTCTTCTGCATCTGCATGGAGAGAGGGCCACACCGCGTGGACTACGACGATCTGGCCTCATATCTCGATATCAACAAGATCAGCGCGCTCGCATTTGCCTCCGACATCGACGCCCTGGTGCGCCGCCGCCTGCTCCGCTTCCGCGACGTGAAGGACGAGGCCGACTTCGACGTGCCCACCGCCGTCATCCGCTGCCTAAAGCACAACGAGGTGTATGAACTCCCCCAGCGCACGGGCCTCGACTGCGCCGGCATGTTTGAGTTGCTCAACCTGTGGTTTGAGGACCTCAGCGACGATGCCATCTCAGCCCAGGAACTGAGTGAGGAACTGCAGACGCTCTACAACGACAATCCCCAGGTGGGCTTCGTGCGCCATCTCAAGGAATACCACCTCGGCGAGGAAGACATGCTGCTGGTGACCCTGTTCTGTCATCTGCTCATCAACCGCGACGATGACGACATCCGCTTCAACCAGTTGGAGGACGCCTTCGACAACGACAGAACGTTTTTCAATGCCAAGGCCGAACTGCGAAGCGGCGAGCACTGGCTGATGAGACGCAACATCATCGAGCACCGCTGTGAGGACGGCATTGCCGACAGCACCCGTTACAAACTGACGGAAGATGCCAAGAGGGCGCTCCTGAGCGAACTGAGAATCACCACGACGGAAGAGAAAATCGCCGATGTGGTGGAGACCGACCAACTGACGGAGAAAAAGCTCTTCTTCTCAGAAAGTATCGGCCGGCAGGTGAGCGAGCTGAACTCCTTCCTGCAGCCAGATAACTTCAAGAAGGTGCAGCAGCGCATGAGAGACAAGGGGTTCCGCAACGGTTTCGCCTGCCTGTTCTACGGCGGTCCAGGCACGGGAAAGACGGAGACGGTGTATCAGTTGGCCCGCGAGACCGGCCGCAACATCATGGTGGTCGATGTGCCCCAGATCAAGAGCAAGTGGGTGGGTGAATCGGAGAAAAACATCAAGGCACTCTTCGACCGCTACCGCGAGTTGGTGAAGACCGCCAAGCAGACCCCCATCCTGCTTTTCAATGAGGCCGACGCCATCATCGGCATCCGCAAGAACGGAGCTCAGAGTGCCGTCGATAAGATGGAGAACTCCATCCAAAACATCATCCTGCAGGAGATGGAGACCCTCGACGGCATCATGCTCGCCACCACCAACCTGGAGCAGAACCTCGACAAGGCCTTTGAGCGCCGCTTCCTCTACAAAATCAAGTTTGAGAAGCCCGACGCCTCCGTCCGTCGCCAGATCTGGATGCAGATGATCCCCGAACTCACGGAAGAAGAGGCCACCATCCTGTCGGACGCCTTCGATTTCAGCGGCGGACAAATTGAGAACATCGCCCGCAAGAACACCATCAACAGCATCCTTCATGGTGAATCCACCCACCAGCTCACCACGCTGCAAGACTATTGCCGGGCTGAGAAACTCGATGCTCAAGCCGACAGGAAAATCGGATTCTGACCAGGAGATGACCAGCAATTAAGGCTTATCCTTGTAGATACTGGTTCACATTCTGATTGATTTTAGAGGATTCTATGTTCGACGAAAAATCAGCCATTTCCAGAAAAAATCTTGAAAATGGCTGATTTTCTGCTTTAGCTCCCTATCACCACTATCCTCTGCCTGTCTCCAACCACAATTGGAAGAAACGGTCGTAGATGCTGTAAACATTGTCGTTCCTGGTGATGAAATCCTTTTCCAAAAGACCTTTGACGGCAGAAACCACGGAACTGGTTTCCCGTGAATACACCACTATTGTTGAAATTATCAAAAAATGATAACCAAAAAGTGATAATCAAAAAGTGATAATCAAAAAGTGATAATCAAAAAATGATAATCAAAAAATGATAACCAAAGACCGACTTACTTCTCCTATGTAGGTATTTTTATGTTTACTATTCTCCTTCTGAGTTCACAAATATTCTTTGGAAGTATTTATCATACATGGCTGCCACGAACAATTGTAATACTGTTTCCTTGTATTTCGGGGCAGCATTATCATATCTTGCCATCCACGGCGCCACGAATTGGTATTCTATTTCATCCAAATTCTGAACGTTAATCTGTAGAGTTTTCTTAGCCTGGCTGAGAGCCTCATATCTTCTCTTCTCATTTTCCATGAAAGTTTTCCAAGCCAATTTGTTGTTATGCACATCCCCATGCGCATTACAAATGGTCGTAGTTTGAAAGCCGATAATCCTTTTGCAAAAGCCAAGAAAATCGACGGCAAGGTATAGTTCTTTATTGTCCATAAAATAATTATAAGGTTAGCTTCATCCTCTCCTACCTATAGGGAAATTGCGGTAGACACCAACAGAACTGATGCATATATATCGAAACTACTACGGCAGTCCATAATGCTGGGCACCCGTAGTAGTTTTCGCAACGCTGTGAGGCGAGAAATGTTTCGCCCAGGTCCAAGATATCACTTATCAAATAAATTGATCTACGTAATTCCTTCCTAAACCATATTGTTCAGCAACTTGCTTGACAATTTTCAGCTCTTTGTCATCAATATCTCCGTCTGCCTTCATTATCTTCACCAATTCACGGATATGCTCTTTCTTCGTCTTGTCAGACTCTGGGATTGTGAACTTGACTTCTCCTTTTGAGAATTCTTCAACAATTTTCTCTACTTCTTTCTGAGAGATACCTATGCGCTGAGCGGTGGCCGCCACTATCTTTGTTTCCTCAATGTCCAACTTGCCATCTTGTGCGGCTACGGACATCATTAATTTCAGTAAACCTTTATCGGCTTCCTCGGCATTTTCGCCTTTCATAGCCAGCCAAGAGCCAGCCATAAACAAGATACATCCAACCCAACTGCAAAAGGGGAAAAGGTCCATAAATAAGTCGAGACCCCATAATATAAGTCCGACAACTGCAATAATGATGCCAATGATACTTGTTTTTTTCATAATACATCGTTTTGTTTATTGCCTACTCCCTTTTAAGCGTTTCGGCGGTCTCTGATATCTTGTTTTCTTTCTTTGCGATCCAGATAACTAATTCCAGTCGCTCCAACTTCTTCCTTCCTCTTTGCTATGGAATGATATTGGAAAGCCTTCCGATTGATTTGTGCATCTATTACATAATAAAAATACTTTGAAAACGAAGAAGGCGTTTTGCTCTATTAACCTCTCTTTATTCGATTTATCAATTTCTAATTCCCTCCTAATGTTTTTTGAATTTTTCTTGAGCAGCATTTTTAGAATCCCAAGAGAATGCATTTGAACATTCAATCCAGATTTTATGTCCATACGTATCAGGGTCATTATATTCACGATAATCTATGTCCTGTTTATATAATGGAATTATTTTATTGGCAAGTTGCTTGTTATTATGAGCGATTGCCATATCCAAAACGTAGTTACATCTCTGATTGATTCTTTTGACGCCTTCAACATATTGTTTAGCATCTTTATAAGTTCCGGCTCCATCATCATATCCCTTGCATTCTTGCACTCGTGTTCCTAGTATCTGGAATGAAGTCAGCAAATAAACGATACGGTTAGTGGCTTCCTCAGTATTGAGACTGATAAGAGAGAGCACTTCCACTTGGAACATTTTGTCTTCCACTTGGAACACTTTTTCTTCTGCTGCATTTTTGGAATCCCATGTGAATGGATTTTTACTAATTTCAATACAATGTCCTATTTTTGGATATTTACATTCTTTATATTTTATGTCCTGCTTGTATAATGGAAGAATCTTATTGGCAAGTTGCACGTTTTTTTGAGCTATTGCCAAATCCAAAACGTTGTCACATCTTTTGTTAAATCTTTTGATACCTTCAACATATTTTTTAGCATCTTTATAAGTTCCGGCTTTTTCGTCAAACTGACCGGCCTGATGAACAGGTGTTCCAGGTATCTGATATTCAGCCAACAGATAAATGATACGGTTTGAGGCTTCTTCAGTATTGAGGCTGG
>JAEEGL013939159.1_pt1 | contig 10227 bp, 7 predicted proteins | sample 9134231 | NCBI WGS metagenome assembly JAEEGL01 (sample SAMN16246548, study PRJNA631951) | gut metagenome | biome: gut microbiome; feature: rumen; material: fiber-attached | host: Bos | place: Iran: Karaj | collected 2018-10 | reverse complement strand
CCTACGTAACTGACATGATGAAGTAAAATAAGGAGGACAGAAGATATGGCAATTATACTGAAAGAAGATATTATCGGTCTGGGATTTAAGAACGATATTGTAAACGTAAAGTCAGGCTATGGCCGTAACTACCTCATTCCTCAGGGTAAGGGTGTTATCGCCAGCCCTATGGCAAAGAAGATTCTTGCTGAGAACCTGAAGCAGCAGGCTCACAAGCTCGCTGCCCTGAAGGCCGCTGCCGAGGAGAAGGCTGCCCAGTTGAATGGTGTTGCCCTTGAGATTGCCGCTAAGGTCAGTACTACAGGTCAGCTCTACGGTTCAGTAGGTGCCAATCAGGTTGCCGAGGAACTGAAGAAGCTAGGCAAGGAGATTGATCGCAAGATCATAACCATGAAGGATGCCAAGACCATTGGTGACTTCGTAGCTCTCGTACACTTCCACAAGGAGGTAACCGTCGAGATTCCTGTGAAGGTCGTTGCCGAGAACGCTGCTGAGCTGAAGGCTGCTGCCGATGCTGAGGCTGCTATCAAGGCTGAGGCCGAGGCTAAGAAGGCTGCCGCTGAGGCCGCTGCTGCCGCTGAGGAGGAAGCTCCAGAGGCTGAGGCAGAGGAGGCTGAGGCTCCCGTAGAAGAGTAATAACCGCTGTAAAGCAAATCATAGTTATTATACACTGTTGAATCCCGAGTGCTTTCGCGCTCGGGATTTTACAATTCGCTGTTGCAGTGTTGCAGCGTTGCAGTTGTTGGGAAGGGCTTTTCCAACCCCTAAAATAGTACTATATTTATTTATATATTTATATATATAAAAATATAGAGTTAAATATGGACTTTGAGGGTAATGATATTTTTAACTGCAACGCTGCAACGCGCAACAGTGGAAGGTAAGAAGGTGAGTGGGTGAGAGGGTGAGAAGGTGTGAGAAAAATAAAAAAAGGGGAAAGATTCGTAGACCGCAATGAAAAGTTATTACCTTTGTCGCGTCGAGGTAAAACTACGGTCTGAGCCGCAGGGCTGACGGAAATATTTCTCTGGTGCACAAAAATTTGCGGCCTGCCCAGAGCGCAAAAAAGATTGAGAAATTGAGAATGTGAGTAATGAAGAGAAATAATTGTAAAATTTTTGACAAAGAAAGGGGAACGTATGAAAAAGGGAAATTGGAAGACGGTTATCCAACATCTTGTCTGTTTTTGACGGCAGCATTGATGATACTTGGCACTCTTAGCCGCATGGGGCGATAACCGTTTTGATGAAGTGAAACTGAATCATTCAAACCACACCTATCAGACGGAATTATAGACGGAATTTCATATGACGCGACGAAATTTCTATCAGATTTCTTGTTTTATTCAAAATAAATGTTTAACTTTGCCTCGATAAATAAAAACTATACAAGGATGATACGAATTATATTTGCAATCATTGTGATGGTAGCTATCGTAGTACAAGTTGTTAGCGCACAACGCAAACCAGTTAGTAGTTGGGCGAAATCCGTTATTTCCCCAAGATACCAGAGCCAACAGCACTATACTAAGGGTGGCTATGTGAACATATCTCCAGAAACACAGAAGCACATGAGCCATGACAGGACAAACCATGTGAACGGACAAATATACAATGCATCTTACTTTTGTAGTCAACTAACATCAATAATGTAAAAAGATTATTATGAAGAAATTTCTTGTTATTATATCTTTAGTTGTAGCCTGTTTGTTTAATGGGACGAGTTCTTTATTTGCACAAGCACAATTCAGTGGTGAAGGTTCAGGAACTGAACGTGATCCATACCGTATCACAAATGCAGACGAGTTCTTCGAAATTCGTAACGATTTGGAGGGATTTTACAAATTGATGAATGATATTGATGTGGAAGAGCGATGCAAGGAAGATAATCCCAAATTAGGCTGGAATCCTATAGGAGATGAATACAGGCCATTTACAGGTGGACTTGATGGAAACAATAAAGCTATAAAGGGTCTGTATATAAATAGACCAGACTATGATCGAGTGGCTTTATTTGGATATATCAAAGGAGCAAAACTTAAGAATATATGTATTGTTAATGGCAATGTAACAGGTCGTAATAAGGTCAGTGCATTGGTCGCAGAGGCAGATATTTATGCCGAGTTTTCTATTGAGAACAATTTCATTATCGGAGGCAATTATCATGGGAATGATTATGTGGGGAGTATTTTGGGAATGATGAACAGCTATAGGCATGACCGGCTTACAATGCGTGTCAACAATAATTTTTCTTCAGCCAATCTTTATTCTACAGGTAGTTGTTGTGGTGGAATTTGTGGATATACTTTCTCCAGCTATTATGTAGATTATCTTTGGCAGGTGATTGAGGTTAAAAACAATCATTTTGACGGATCAATCCATGGGAAGGATTATGTCGGTGGAATCATCGGCAGACATTGCTGGGAATATATGGGCGGTATTTTCTGCTCTCATAATTTATCAACAGGAGTGGTTCACGGGTATAATCATGTAAATGGTATTGGGGAGATACCTAACATTGATGGTTTCCGTATTACGAAAGAAGACCATTATTCTTTATCATCAAATGTTTGTTGTTGCGACACGCTTTCAGCAGTCAATGAAATACCCTATAGGATAAGTGCATTGGGATCTTCTGAGACTTCTACTAACTATGCTTTGTTTTCAATGATTATTATGAAAAACGGCAGGCATGTAGAGGTGGAGGATGAATTTGACAAGCAAGGTATATCATATAGTCAGCGAACTCTTCAGCGGAAAACAACTTATTCAAGTATGGGTTTTGATTTTTTTAATTATTGGCAGATAATTGAAGGAGAGACGTATCCCTACAACATTCATCAGGCAGATACAGCAACAATAACAAAGTTCGGAGATGGTATAATAGAAGGATTAGCACATGGGAGTGGCGTCGTATATGTGTTCATTGGCAATGAATTTTATTGTTCGGAAGTCAAGGATAACCAATGGGACGTTTCGATTGGTAATGTTGTTAATGGGACGAAAGCAAAAGTATCGGTAGCAACAAACGGAAAGATGCCATCTTTCTTTGTACAGGCTGTGTCTAAAAATACCGATAATCTTATTGAAACTATCAGCAACAGATTAAATATCAAGAGTAATAGAAATGAATTAATTGTTAATGGGGTCATTCCTAATGACATTGTAACTATATGTTACATTAATGGGATGATTATTAACGCAGTCAGGTGTACACAATCAATAACTAAAATAGCTTTGCCAAAGCAAGAATCCACTATTGTTGTCAGTGTTCAGCGAGACGGACGTACAATATTGCGAAAGAAGATCCTTAAACTATACAAATAGAAAGATAACAGAGTCACATAATTAAAGAGTATGAGAATGATTTTTCTCCCACTGTGATATCTCGAATTCTTGAAAGAAGAAGTATATGACTATGGCAGCATGTAAACTAAGGAAAGGTGATAGGATTTATGAGTGTCGCTATCAGGAAGCGACACTGACGGAGCTGATTACTGACCCAGAACTGCGAGTTCAGGGAAGTGATTCGCACTATTGGCATTGGAAGGCAAGGATTATTGAGACACAGTCCCGTTGTGTTGCACCTGGGGAAATTATAGAGTATGGCATAACAGAAGAGGCTCCTCACTATGGACCCAAATTGTTCCGTAAGAATCTGTATGAAGTCGGCTATGACAATGCGGAGGCCATTTATCCTCCTTTTGATATTCAGAAACAAAGAAAACCTGAGATTCGGCGATGTGCCATTACTGATGATATTATTATACTTGGACATGTGTTCCATGGGTTGGAGGACATTAAGAAACATGTGGAAATGTCTCTCTATAAAAGCTGGTCACGCGGAGCAGCTAATGAACGTAAGCCAGAGAGTGAATGTGACGTTCATGTCGGGGAGATGTGGATGCCCTATCCGTGCTTTGACTCGGAAGATTTTGCCAACGAGAACAGGTCATACCAGAATCTCATTTTCCGTCAGCGTCCTATTACGCAGGATGATATGAGGAATCTTTCAGAATTGCCAGCCAAAGGTAATGAATGTCGTATTGCTGAGAATGTACCAGTGGATATGCTTCCCATGGTTTATTATGTTGGTGACGGTGATACCTTGTTGTTGGCGGCATGTTAACGGTACACAAGAAACATGAAAAAAACCGTCGGATTCACATCCGACGTTTTTTTTTATTATTTTATTTATTAATTTTTAAAATTTTACAACAATATGAAAAAAAATCAATTTCAAATCGCAGCTACGGCTGTATGAAGTGCTAATGAAAAAAAGTAACTCGTGGTGCGAAAGTTTGTTTCATTCCCTGAATTCTTTATAACTTTGTTGACGGAAAGTGCTTTCAAAAAGTAAACAAAAAACTACAACTGGAACAACTAAAGACAACTAAGACAAGTCTTCTTTTACCGGATTCTAATCGGTTGGATATGGCGCAAAAGTTATCTTAAATTATATAAATTATTTCACTTTTTTGAGGGGAAAAGTGCTCTAAATGCAAAAAATTGTTTATCTTTGCATGGTTTTTCATACATGATATAGACATTTTTACCATCATTAAGCAACTGACGATATGAGGCAGGTTGTACACCTTATTATTATATATGCCGTGCTGCTGACCTTAGTGGGCTGCGGCGACGGCAAGTCTGTGAGGCAACTGCCGCACTTGGGAGACACGCCCTATCAGCAAGACACCATCCTGGTCACTTACGCCACCAATCCTGAGCGCGCATTGACGTTGCTCGACTCAGCATTGCTGTTAGGCAACATCAGTGCGTATCGCGGGCAGTGCATCCGTGCCAGGATTTACAGCAAGTCGCTTGTGGAGCAGCGTCAGGACTCAGCCATCCTGATTTGCAAGGAACTGCTCGCTCACGACTCCGTGCGCAACGATCCTGTGGAGCAGGAGAATATCCTTGACCTGCTCATTGCCACCAGCCGCGCCAAGCCCGACTACGAGCAATATATGCATTGGGCTGCACAGAAGGCTGAACTTTGTCAGAAGCAAGGCGAAGAGACCGAACGCTGGCGCAGCGAGGCCGACGTTGGCTATGTGATGACGCATTTAGGACAGGAGAGCGAAGGGCTTGCCAAGCTCGACGAGGCCATCAGCCATCTCGACGCTCCTGGCAGCATCGACCGCATGGATGCTTTTATCGTTGCCTGTAAGCGAAAGATCAACGCCCTCAATGAGCTGCATCGCTATCAGGAGGTCATTACCTTGGGGCAGCGCATCCTCGACCGCCTGAACCATTACGAGCAGCACGCCAAGGATTATGCCGAAGACAGTTATCGCCTCTCATGGAGCGACCGTCCCAACGACCGCGACCGCTACATCGACTTCAGCCGCGCACAGGCTAACGGTTTCATGGCTGAAGCGTACGCGATGATAAGTGAAAAGGGGAAAGTGAAGAGTGACCAATTTGCTGCCGCGCAGAAAGCACGCGAGTATCTTGCCCTTTTCGAACAGAGCAATTATGGCAAGACCTTCAAGGCCCGCTGCATGATAGCCCCGGCGCAGATGGCTTTGGGTATGTACGACGAAGCCCTGACGACCTACGCGGAAATAGCGCGACGCATGGCAACCGACACGCTGAACGACGACTATGCCGTCATTCTCCGCTCCCGCGCCATCGCCGCCCATGCCAAGAGCCGTTTCGCCGAAGCCTACGACTACCAGACGCGCTATGCCGACCTCTCGAAAGTACTTAGCGACAGCCTCATGAAGGGCAAGGCTCACGAGTATGCTGCCCGCTACCACGACCAGGAGCAGAAGTTAGAGATTGCAAAGATGAATGCTGAGAGCCAGCGCAAGACTATCATCATCTGGGTAGCCGTCATCATCATCCTGCTCATCAGCATCTTTGCCACCTGGCTCCTCCGCCAGTGGCGCGTCATCCGTCGCAAGAACCTCGTGTTGGTCGAGCAGATTGGCGAGGCCATTGAATACAAAGAAAAATACGAGGCCATTGCCGACGATGGTAAGAAGCCGTCTGACGCGAAGCATGAGAAGGCTGTTCCGGTGACGCCCGCGACGCCCGCTATGGAGTCCGACCTGCTTTCGCTCGATGACATTTCCAACGACGAGCTGTTCCGCCGGCTGCGCCACGTTATCAAACGCGAGCACCTCTACCTCGACCCCAATCTGGACCGCCAGAAGATCATGGACATTTTCCAGTTGTCGAGGCATCGTGTGGGTGCTGCCTTCGCCCAGGGTTCCGAGTTTGCGAGTCTTGCCGACTTCATCCGCGACTGCCGTCTGGAGTATTCCTGCAATCTGCTCGTCACGCGTCCCGACCTCAGCATCAAGGAGGTTGCCGCCAAGTCAGGCTTCAACTATGCCAGCACTTACAGCTCCGACTTCAAGAACCGCTACACCATGACGCCCAGCAACTACCGCGAGCTGAAAGCAAAGATATAAAAAATCATTGTTGTCTTATTTCGTAATTATCGGCACAAGTCTTTTGGATTTGTGCTGCTTGCCTTTTGGATTTGTGCTGCTTGCCTTTTGGATTTGTGCTGCTTGCCTTTTGGATTTGTGTTTTTTCTTTTGATGTTGTGCAAAAACGCTTTTGGGATTGTGGCAGCTATTGCGTGTACCAATTATTTTAATTAAATTTGCAGCAAGAGAATTGATAAAGAGAAACAAACCTAAACAAATGGAAGTAATACTTTGGGTCGTTTTGTCAGGCTTTGCCGTTCTGGTGACCGCACTTGTGGTCAGCCTTCACTATCATCGCAAGTATTCTCCCGTTTTACGCCAGATATCAGAACGGCTGTCGGACAAAGAATCCGGCGACAAAGCTCCCGGCGAGGCAGACAAGACTGCCGCGAATCCAGAAAATCTGACTGCCGCGAATCCAGAAAATCTGACTGCCGCGAATCCAGAAAATCCGGCTGACGAGCCTTTCGACCATCCCGTTGACATCGCCCCGCAAGAAACCGCCAAGGAAGCCCGGCTCGTTGAAGATGCCGACGAGCTCCTGTTCAGGCAGTTGACCGACGCCATCCGCAATGAGCAGCTGTACACGGTGCCGAAGTTCGGGCGTGCGGAGCTGGTTGAGCGATTCCATTTGTCGAGTAAGCGCATCAGTACGGCGTTCTCGATGGCTGGCACGTCGGTGCCCGAGTTCATTCGCGAGTGCCGGTTAGAGCATGCCAGACAGCTGATGATTGAGCGGCCCGATATGACGCTGATTGAAATTGCAGCAGCCTCGGGCTTTGTCCATGCCTCGACGTTCACCGTCGATTTCAAGAACAAATACGGTGCCTCCCCCACGAAATACCGGGAGGAGCAGCAAAAGGAAAACCCCGACGAGAACTACTAATCATTGAGCTTATGCAGACCCAAAACGACATACTACTGATTCTCACTGTCATCGTCCTCGTGCTGACCATTGTCATTGCCGTATTGGTGTGGCAGATCCAGCAGCGTCGCCATTTGCAGGAACGTCGGCGCGAAGTCATCGAGCGTGAGAACCGCGAAGTCGAGGCACTGCTCAGGGAGCGTGAAGAGATAACCAATAAAACAATGAAATATGACAACAGATGTAATGACATTAGCGATGCTGGCTGTGGCGGTGCTGCTGAGCGCCATCGCCTGGAGTCTTTTCGTCCAGTGGCGCAGGCAGAAGCGTAGGCTGGATGAGTCGGAGCGTGAGGTGGCCGACGCCATCAGCCGCCACATCGAACTGCTGTCCGCCGTCGCCGCCATGCTGGTGATGAAGGGCAGCATGGTTCTTGCCGCCGTGATGATGCTTGCCGCCTGCACGAAGGACGGCGACACCATTTCCCAGTGGGATCCTGACGAGCCGAAAGCGAGCACGGCGCCGCTCGTCACCGTGATTTACGGCAAAGACGCGCTGGGCGACCGCTCCTACAACGACCTCATCTATCAGGGCGTGGAGGAGGCAGCAGACAAGTATGGCCTGCGCACCATGCAGCTTTCGCCAACGAGCTACGAGGAGGGCCGCGGCTACCTGCAGAGTATGTTCCAGACGGTGAGCCAGACCCTGAACGACTCCGTGCGCCGCCTGTTCATCGTCTGCGCTGCGGGCTACGACGACTACATCCGCCAGAACAGCCACCTCTTCGACAGCAATCCCTATGCCGACCTGCTCTACTTGGAGACGCCCGAGCCTCTGGCCAGCGGCGGCTCCACGCTCTACATGCCCTACTACGGGGCGATGTACGAGGGCGGTGCCATCCAGCCCGTCTTCAACGAAAACGCCACGCTTGTCATTTCCAATCCCGAAGACCAGACGGTAGTCGGGGCAGCCAAGGGCTTCTCCGACGGCTTCAACACCGACTACTTCCAACACGAGTACGACTCGTTGGAAATGTCCTGGGGCTATACGTGGGAGAAGAACCTCCAAACCATGTATCTGGCCGAGCACTCCGGCGAGGGCTACAACATTGCCGACTCCACAGCCTTTCAAGTCCTCAACGACTGCGAGGGCACCATCATCCCCATCTGTGGCGGTTCGGGCTATACCCTGATGTACATCTCCGAGATAGCATCTAGTCATGGTTATGTGGGGATAGACGTCGAAAATGAATCCTACACCATGTCGATTTTCAAGCGCATCGATCGCGCCGTAGGTCTCTGCATCGGCCAGTGGCTCTCGCCCGAAGGTATGCCCAAGCATCAGGTATTGGGACTGAAAGACGGCTACACTGGTGTGGCGCTACATCTAAGTGGCTATTATTTTGAACAATATAATCAATATATCCCCGAGACGCTGCGTCAGCAGATTCACGAGGATGCCATCAGAAAGGAGGAAGAGTATGAGAGTAAGTGAAAAGTTAAAAGTTAAGAATGAAAAGTTTCTTGGTGTGCCAAGCGTGCTAAAGATACGATTAGCTACCGCTGCCCTTTTCCTCTTTGCATTTTTCTTATTGACCGCCTGCTCGCAGGAGGACGATAAGATTGTCATTCAGCAGCAGCACCAATGGGTGGATAAAAAGGTGGCGGTGGTCTATCCCAACCGCAACCCCATCACCAAGGCACAGTTAGAGCGCACCGCCCAGTGGTTCCTCGACAACTTCAAAGAGGCGCAGCTCTCCACCGGTGTCTGCGTGCGTCTGAAACTTGAGTGGTACGACGAACTGACCAGCAATCTCGACGCCCTGAGCACTCAGTTAGCCAACGACCCTGATGTGGTGGCCATCGTCGGCCCCTTCAACAGCACAAGTCTTGAGGTGTTCGCCCAGGCATGCCAGCAGACCGAGAAACCCCTCATCGCGCCGACCGCCACCAGCGAGGAGATCATCCGCCGCTACGCCGTGCCCACGCAGAGCGGTACGCGCACCGTGCGCCCCTTCCTCTGGTCACTCACCGAGAGCGACGTAGCCTTCGCCGAGGTTGTTATGACGGCATACGCCTCCATTATTCAGAATTTAAACTTCTTAATCTCCTCTGCCGTTATGCTGTCGCCCGACAATGTCTATGGCAAGACTTTCTTCGACTGGGCACCGTTCCAGGCCGAGAACCTTGCCATCAAGCTGTCAGGCAACCAGCAATATGCTTCCACCGACGAGTTGCAGAATCAGATAAAGACCATTCTCAACGATAACCCACAGTTTTTGGAAGGTCTCATTGCGCCCACTATCCACATGTTCTGTGTCATGGAGAACTTAGAGCAATTCTATAAGGTTGCCGAAATGCGACGCAAGTGGTATCTGAATTTCAGTCCGAAGGATGGGTACGGCATCCCCGATGGCACACCTATCGACGATCCTGTCTATGATGAGTTTGCCGGTGAGATTGCCGCCTTCCGCCGTACATGGATAGCCCTAAGCGATTTCAGTCAGGAAGAGGTTGACGCCCTTACCGACGGTCAGCGCCGCATACTTGAGGATTATCAGGGCTTCTCGCCATACGCCGACCCGACCACAGGTTTCGAGATGAGCTACGAGCGTAAGTTCGGCACCAAACCCACCTTCGAGGAGTGCAAGTTCTACGACGGCCTCCTGCTCGCCGGCCTCGCCTGCCACAAACAGGCAGTGGAGAATCTAGATCATCTAGAAAATCTAGAAAGTCTAGATAACCAAGACCGCAACATCGCCTTCAATCAGGCCATCTACGACCTCACGTTCCCCAACGCCGACGCCAGCCTGAGCGCCACCGTCTGGGACGCCTCTCCCATGGCGCTCTACCTGCAGTCGCTCGACAAGGGTCAGGTGCCGCAGTTCCGCGGCGCTTCGGGCAATATCGCCTTCGAT
>JAEEGL013285843.1_pt1 | contig 10227 bp, 10 predicted proteins | sample 9134231 | NCBI WGS metagenome assembly JAEEGL01 (sample SAMN16246548, study PRJNA631951) | gut metagenome | biome: gut microbiome; feature: rumen; material: fiber-attached | host: Bos | place: Iran: Karaj | collected 2018-10 | reverse complement strand
GTCGGTATCAGAAACGTCGTTGAGAACAGAGTCGACTTCACCAAGAGCAGGAACATAATCGTTGCCGCTCTCATCCTCGTCCTCGCCATCGGTATCAAGTACGGCGCCGGAGACTCGCTCATGATCGGAAAGGTCAGCCTCACCGCTCTCGCCGTCGCTTCCATCGTCGGAATAGTCCTCAACGCGATACTGCCCGGAAAGGACGACAGCTTCGCCGAGGATCCCAAGGACGCCGGAACTCTCGGAAGATACTAAGACACGCCACATACCAGGAGGTTTAAAATGGCCGATGTTGAAAAGACCCTCCCCGCCGTGGAGGATCCCAACGACAGCAATTTCATATGGAGCTTTATCGACGAGGATATCGCCCCCGGCGGACAGTACGAGGGGATGACGGTCCACACGCGCTTTCCGCCCGAGCCGAACGGCTATCTTCATATCGGCCATTGTAAAGCTCTGATCATAGACTTCGGTACCGCGGAAAAGTACGGCGGGCTCTGCAATCTCCGTATGGACGACACCAACCCCGCCAAGGAGGACGCCGAGTTCGTCGAGGCCATACAGGACGATATACACTGGCTCGGCTTCGACTGGGGCGACCGCTTCTTCTACGGCAGCGACTACTTCGAGAAGGACTACGAGTTCGCGATCGAGCTCATAAAGAAGGGCCTCGCCTACGTATGCGACCTTACTCCCGAGGAGTTCAAGGCCAACCGCGGCGATACCGAGCACCCGGCCGTCTCGCCCTACCGCGACAGGAGCGTCGAGGAGAATCTCGACCTCTTCGAGCGTATGAAGAACGGCGAGTTCCCCGAGGGCAGCAGGACCTTGAGAGCCAAGATCGATCTCGCCTCCGGAAACTTCAACATGAGGGATCCGGCGATATACCGCATCAGATACATCAACCACCACCGTCAGGGGACCAAGTGGTGTATCTTCCCGATGTACGATTTCGCCCATCCTCTCCAGGACGCGCTCGAGGGCATTACCCACAGCCTCTGCTCGCTGGAGTACGAGGACCACAGGCCCCTCTACGACTGGGTCGTCAACAACGTGTCCATCCCCTACCACAAGCCCAGGCAGATCGAGTTCGCGAGGCTCGGTATCGACCATACGGTCATGAGCAAGAGAAAGCTCCGCCAGCTCGTCGAGCAGGGCTACGTCTCAGGCTGGGACGATCCGAGGATGCCGACGCTCTGCGGCCTCAGAAGAAGAGGCTACACCGCCGCCGCGATACGCGACTTCTGCACCAGGGTCGGAGTCTCCAAGGTCTCGAGCACCATAGAATACGGCTTCCTGGAGCACTGCCTCCGCGAGGATCTGAACCTCAAGGCCGAAAGGACCATGGCCGTCCTTCACCCGGTAAAGCTCATAGTGACCAACTACCCGGAGGGGAAGAGCGAGACCTTCACGGTCGAGAACAACCCCGTGGATCCCGAGGCCGGAACGCACGAGATATCCTTCAGCAGGGAGCTCTACGTCGAGGCCGACGATTTCCTCGCGGAGCCCATCCCCAAGTACAAGCGCCTCTTCCCCGGAAACGAAGTAAGGCTCAAGGGAGCCTATCTCGTGACCTGCACGGGCTATAAGGCCGCAGGCGACGGAAGCGTCGAGGAGATCTACTGCGAGTACGATCCCGATTCCCGCGGCGGAGACCCCGCCGACGGAAGGAAGGTCAAGGGCGCGACCATACACTGGGTCGACGCGAAGACCGCGATCGACGCCGAGGTCCGCCTCTACGACAACCTCTTCCTCGATCCTCAGCCCGACGGGCCGGACAAGGACTTCCTGAAGTGTCTCAACCCGGATTCGCTCACGATAGTCACCGGCTGCAAGGTGGAGCCCGCCATGAGGGAGATCGCCGAGGCCTACGACCGCGAGGAGAAGAGGAGCGCTCACAACGCCCCCGCCTTCCAGTTCATGAGGGTAGGGTACTTCTGCCTCGATTGCAAGGAATCCAGGGCCGACCACATCGTGTTCAACAAGAGCGTAGGCCTCAAGGACAGCTTCAAGCCCGCGAAGTAGAAAGACCGCCGGATAGCGCGGAAAGAGCTCCAGAATTAGCTTTACAAAAACTGTCCATTAGACGAAGTTATAGGAACGGAGCCCGGAAAACGAATAAAAGACCGCCTCGTAAAAGAGGCGGTCTCTTTTTTTGGCACCCCCACGCGGAATCGAACCACGAACAAAGGTTTAGGAAACCTCCGTTATATCCGTTTAACTATGAGGGCAAGTACGGTTATTATTGCACTAAAATCAGCGCAAGTCAAGCGTAAAGGCGCTTTTGGGCAGGTCCTCCTACGCGCCGAAAGATTTTCGGCAGGGCCCGGCCGAATGTTTTCAGGAATTCCCGCGGTCGCGGGGGCGCATCAGGAAAGAAGCTTTTCCGTTCCCGCGGAGCGCGATTGAGAAACTTTTGGTATTAGAAAAATTGCTTTGATAAATTATGGGTATTACCCTACAATTATTGTTGTTGTGAAAACCGATCCGACTTTAATAAGAGAGGTATATTATGAGTTTGGATGATATCGATGTAAAGATCCTTGAGGTCCTTCAGGCCAACGCCCGCGTATCAATGTCCGAGATATCCAAGAGGGTAAGCCTGTCCCTGTCAGCCGTCAGCGAGAGGCTCAAGAAGCTCGAGAACAGCGGCGTGGTAGAGCAGTATACTGCCATCCTGAGCTCAAGAGCGATGAAGAAGGAGCTGTCCGTCATCATGATGATCAGCCTCGCCAACCAGGCGAAAAAGGCCAACAGCGAGGAGTTCCTGCGCTTCGTCGAGCAGAGCGACGAGATACTGGAGTGCTGCTACATAACGGGCGAGTACGATTACGTTCTGAAGATCATAACCAAGAACACCTCGACGCTCGAGATCCTTATGAATACCATCAAGGGTATGTCCTGTATAAACAGGACCCAGACGAACGTCATACTCAACGACGTAAAGAAGCTGTACAGCGTAGCTCCGGTCGCTCAGGAATAGGGCCGCCGGCGCGATAAGGGGGAACACGCATGAAAAAGATAGAGCTCGGCAAGACCGGCATAACGATAGAAAAGAACGGCATAGGCTGCCTGCCTCTTCAGAGGATATCAAAGGAGGACGCCGTCGCTCTCCTTAGAAAGGCGAAGGACAGCGGCTTCAACTACTTCGACACGGCGAGAGCCTACAGCGACAGCGAGGAGAAGGTCGGCGCGGCCTTCGAGGGGATGCGCGAAGAGGTCATAATAGCGACCAAGACCGCCGCGAAGAACGCGGAGGAGTTCCGGAAGGATCTCGAGACGAGCCTTAAGACTCTGAAGACGGACTACATCGACGTCTACCAGTTCCACAATCCTTCCTTCTGTCCCAAGCCCGGCCAGGACAACGGCCTTTACGAGGCTATGCTCGAGGCCAAGGCTCAGGGCAAGGTAAGGCACATAGGTATAACCAACCACAGGCTCGCGGTCGCCAACGAGGCGATCGAGAGCGGTCTCTACGAAACTCTGCAGTTCCCCTTCAGCTACCTCGCCGGGGAGCCTGAGCGCGCTCTGGTCGAGAGCTGCCGCAAGGCCGGCATGGGCTTCATCGCGATGAAGGCTCTGGCCGGAGGCCTTATCAGGGACGGCTACACCGCCGCCGCTTATATGGAGACCCAGGAGAACGTGGTCCCCATCTGGGGCGTACAGAGAGACTGGGAGCTCGACCAGTTCATCGACTGCGTGCATAACGGCGCCGAGCTCACCGAGGAGCGCAGGAAGACGATCGAGACCGACCGCCGCCAGCTCGCCGGAGAGTTCTGCAGAGGCTGCGGCTACTGCATGCCCTGTCCCGCGGGGATAGAGATCAACAACTGCGCCAGAATGGCCCTCATGGTCAGAAGAGCTCCGACCGGCGAGTGGGTGTCCGAGAGCTGGCAGAAGAAGATGAACATGATAGACAGCTGCCTGCACTGCTACAGCTGCGCGTCGAAATGCCCCTACCACCTGGATACGCCGAAGCTCCTCGAGGAGAACCTCAGGGATTACAGGGCCGTTCTCGCGGCCGGCGGCGATACCTCGAAGGTCCCGTACAGAGGGATAGGCGAAGCGTAGACAGGTCCGCCCGCAGAACCATAAATGAAAGACCCCGCTTCCGGCGGGGTCTTGTTGTTTCGTAGGTTTCCTCAGGAGTGGCGCGGGCTACTTCTTCGCTCTCGCGGCGCGCTTCGCCTTGTTCTTCTTTATGACGGACCTCGGGATCCTTCCGCCTGCGGCCTTGACCGAGCGGGGACCCTTTACGCGGAAGTTGTTCGCCGCGCGGGCAGCGGCCTCTTCCTCCTCGATCTTCTTCTGGACCTCCGCCATCTGAGCGGCGAGAGCCTCTTCCTTGCGGCTCTGCTCCTTTTCGTACTTCTCCTGTTTCCTTGCTATCCTGGCCTTTTCCTTCTCTACGTAGACCTTGGCCTCGTCGAGGGATATGCCGCGCTCCTTGGCGATCTTATACGGGTTGAGCTCGGTGTTCTTCGCGGCCTTGACAGGTTCTACGGCTTCCTCCTGCTTTTTCTTCGCTGCCTTGGCGGAGGCGAAGAACATGGCGCCCATCATGACGAGCATCAGCACGAAGCTCACGGTCGTATCGGTCTTGGTGTTTCTGGTGTAGAAGACCGAGGAGAAGGCCTGGTCGAGGGTGGATCCGCTGGCGGATCTTACGCCCGGGTCGACGGCGAAGTGATATTCGGTGTTGGACGCGAGGGTCTCGTTGAGTATTATCCACAGCTCGTTGGGGTACTTGTCCTCGATGTAGCTGATCTGGAAGGGGATCTCGTTGCCCTCGGGATCGGTTATGTGGAACTTGTTCTCGTTGGCGGCGATAGCGGCCTCGTCCATCATGTTCTCGCTGAACGTGACCTTGACCGCCATGCTGATGGGCTGCTTCCCCTTCTCGCCGTCCTTGGGCGTGATACTGACTATCGACAGGCCCGAAGCAAAGACTGACGGGCTCATGAGTATGGCCAGTACCAGTATCAGGCTGAGTATAACGGCTGTCTTTTTCATCTGTGACTTCCTCCGGTCATCTGTTTTCTGTTTCTTCCGCCTTCTGCTTTCTGCGCTGTCTGAAGAACTCCCTGAGCACCTCGGCGCATTCCTCTTCGAGCAGACCGACGTCCATGGTCAGACGGTGGTTGAGCCTCGGGTCCTCCACTATGTTGTAGAGGGAGACGCAGGCTCCCGTCTTGGGGTCTCTGGCCCCGATAAAAAGCCTGTCGAGCCTTGAGAGCACTATCGCGCCGCTGCACATGGGGCAGGGCTCGAGCGTAACGTACATACAGCAGCCGCCCAGATCCTTAGTCCCCAGCCTCTCGCAGGCGTCGTCTATCGCGTTGATCTCGGCGTGCGCGAAGGGCCGGCCGTCTCTTTCGACGCTGTTCCTTCCGAGTCCCACGATCTCGCCGTTCTTCACTATAACGGCTCCGACCGGGATCTCTCCCGCCTCCCCGGCTTCTCTCGCCAGGTCGAGCGCCCTGCGCATGTAAGTTTCGTGGCTTATAAACATACAGTTTATAGTAACATAAAGCGCCGGACCCTGCAAGGGCCGGCGCTGTCCGATCGTATCTGCCGCCGCGGCGGGCGGCTCTTAAGGGACGGTCTCAGCAGTTCTTGAGGAAATCGACCTCCTCGCGGCTGAGTCTCCTGAAGCTTCCCTCGTGGAGATGGCCGAGATTCACGGGTCCTATCGCGACTCTCTGAAGGTCGAGGACGGGGTTTCCCACGGCCTTGCACATCTTCCTTACCTGGCGGTTCTTGCCCTCGGATATCTCTATCGAAAGGACGGTGTTCTTCCCGGGGGTCTTTACTACCGAGACTATCGCCGGCTGCGTAACGTAGCCTCCTATGTCCACGCCCTCGCGGAGCTTCTTGAGCCTCTCGCCCGAAACGTCGCCCTCCACCGTCGCGAGGTATTTCTTATAGACCTTCTGCGAGGGGTGGGAGAGATGGTAGCTGAGGTCGCCGTCGTTGGTCATTATGATAAGCCCCCGGGTGTCGGCGTCGAGCCTTCCCACGGGAAAGACGCGGATCTCGATATCCTTTACCAGATCCATTATCGTCGGCCTGTCGTACTCGTCCGAAGTGGTCGTTATATATCCGGCGGGCTTGTTCAGGGCGTAGTAGACGTACTTTTCGCCTCCTGAGATAACGACGCCGTTCACCATGACCACGTCGTCGTCCGTAACGTCGTAGCCCGGCTCGTTCATCACCGCGCCGTTTATCTTTACTCTGCCCTCGATCGTCAGCCTGTCAGCCTCTCTGCGGGAGGCTATCCCCGCGCGGGCGATATATTTGTTGAGTCGCATCGTGCTTGTCCGTTCTCCTTTACGCAACAGTATAACATGAACGGCGCGCCGCGTGATATAATAAGCTTGATATCAAGCTTGCCAGACGCGTAAAGACAAGGAGCTTTCAGCGATGCAGAAAAAAGGCGATCCGTACGGAACACACAGAGTCATATCGCCCGCGGGAGTATTGCCCCAGCCGGCGGACGTACTCGACAACGATATGGAGATATACGACAACGAGGTCCTTATCGACGTTCAGACCCTGAACATCGACTCGGCTTCGTTCACCGAGATCACGAGAAGATCGTGCTTCGGAAAGAGACCTCCGGAGATCAGCGACCCCGAGGATATCGAAAAGATAAAGCAGACCATACTCGGGATAGTCTCGAAGGCCGGAAAGCTCAGGAACCCGTGGACGGGCTCGGGCGGAAGGCTCATGGGCCGCGTCGCCGAGGTCGGAGAGAATTATAAAGGCGGGCTCAGGCCAGGCGACCGCATAGTCTCCCTCGTCTCGCTCTCGCTCACGCCGCTCGTGATAGACGAGATACTCGAGGTAAGGCCTGCCGAATGCCAGGTCGATATAAAGGGCCGCGCGATACTGTTCCAGAGCGGGATATACGCGAAGCTTCCCGGGGATATGCCGGAGAGCCTCGTCCTTTCGGTCCTCGACGCCGCCGGGATCCCGGCGCAGACCGAAAAGCTGGTACGGCCGGGCGACAGGGTTCTCGTCATCGGAGGAGGCGGAAAGGCAGGTCTTCTGAGCCTTTGCGTCGCGAAAAAGAGGGCGGGAGATAAGGGCTTCGTCGTCTGCGCCGCGGGCTCCGAGAAGTCCTGTGGCAGAGCGCGCTCGCTCTCGCTCGCCGACGATTACCTCGTCATAGATCCGGCGGACGCCGTCGGAATGTACGGGAAGGCCGCGGAGCTGACCGGAGGGAAGCTCTTCGACGTCGTGATAAACGCCGTTTCCGTCGGGAATACGGAGATGGCCTCGATACTCGCCTGCAGGGACGGCGGGACGGTATGCTTCTGTTCCGCGGCGACGGACTTCAACAAGGCCGCTCTCGGGGCCGAGGGCGTGGGCAAGGACGTTACCATGATAATAGGCAGCGGCTACGCGGAGGGCCACGCCGAGCTCGCTCTCGAATGCCTGCGCGGGAACGCGGGGCTCAGAGAGCTCTTCGAGACAGCCTACGCCTAGGACGAGGCGCGGGAACGTAGCCGGCCCGGCAAGGGCGGGAAGGTATTTGAGATGAAAGACATACTCGGCGTCATAGGCGGCATGGGCCCGATGGCGAGCAAGCTTTTTTACGAGATGATAACGGCGATGACGGCCGCGGATAAGGATCAGGACCATATCAACATGGTCATACTCAGCCACGCGACGATGCCTGACAGGACGGGCGCGATATTCGCGGGAGACGAGACTCCGGGAGAGCTTCTCCTCGAGGACTGCAGGACCCTTGAGTCCTTAGGCTGCAGGGCGATATGCACGACCTGCAACACCGCCCACTACTTCATACACAGGTTCGAGGACAAGCTCAGCATCCCCGTGATCTCTCTTATCCGGGAGACCGCGAAGGAGGCCGCGCGCCTCCATCCCGGCGGGAAGGTCGCGATCATGGCGACCGACGGGACTATCAGGACCAGGCTCTACCAGGACGCTCTCGAAAAGGAGGGCGTGGTCCCCTACGTCCTCAGCCCGGAGAACCAGAAACTGACGATGCATATAATCTACGACTGCGTAAAGGCCGGGAAGAGGTCCGACGAGGACGCCTTCCGCAGGATAGACGCGGAGCTGAAGGACAGCGGCTGCGAGGGCGCGCTCCTCGCCTGTACGGAGCTTTCCGTGATGAAGGCGGAGCTCGGCCTCGGAGCGTATTACATCGACCCGATGGAGGTGATGGCGCGCCGCGCCATAGAATTCATGGGCAAGAAGGTCGGAAGGAGCTTTTATGGGGATCAGGAAGGATGATAATATAAACCTTTACTCCAGGTATCCCGCAGGTCCGGGGAACAAGATCACGGACGTCGCCGGAGTAAAGGTCGGAAACGTAACGATCCAGAGCGAGGATCACAACGTGAACACGGGCGTGACGGCAGTTATCCCTGCGGGAGGGAACCTCTACAGAGACAAGCTTCTCGCGGGAGCCTCCGTGATCAACGGTTACGGAAAGAGCGTCGGACTCATACAGATCAATGAGCTAGGAACGCTTGAGGCTCCTATCTTGATAACCAACACGCTCTCGGTCGGGACGGTCCTGAACGCTTCGGTAAAGTACATGCTCGGACAGAATCCCGAGATAGGCGTGTCGACCATGACTGTGAACTGCGTCGTGTGCGAATGCAACGACAGCAGGCTTAACGACATACGGGGGATGCACGTTACGGAGCAGGACGCTCTTGACGCCCTCGAAAAGGCCGGGACCGATTTTGAGGAGGGCGCCGTCGGAGCGGGGACCGGTATGGTCATGATGGGCTGCAAGGGCGGCGTAGGGTCCGCTTCGAGGCTGATCGACATAGCGGGACGGACTTATACCATAGGAGCTCTCGCCGTTACGAACTACGGTACGGAGCACAGCCTGATAATGGGCTCGGACCACGTCGGGGCGAGGCTCAGCGGCCAGCGGCCGATGCAGGACAAGGGCTCCTGTATCATGATACTCGCGACCGATATCCCGCTCTCCTGCAGGCAGCTCACGCGTATGGCGAACAGGAGCGCCCACGCTCTCGCGAGGACCGGCTCGTACTCCGGGAACTACAGCGGCGATATAGCGATCGCCTTCTCCACGGCGAACAGGGTCGGGCATTTTTCCGAGGATCCGTTCGTGCGGGTGGACTTCCTTAACGAGAGATATATAAGCAACGTGTTTGAGGCTACCGTGGAAGCTCTCGAGGAGGCGCTGCTCAGCTCAGCCTGGCACGCGGAGACCACGGAGGGCGTCAGAGGTAACATAATACAGAGCCTGAGAGATAAACTTAGCGTTAAATAGGGCCGTTACATATTGAAAATAAGGGGTCCTAAGCGTCGCGCAGGAATTATTAAGACGGTCCGTCGGAATTTCCGACGGATCTTTTGCTTGAGCTGAAACTCGACCCGCTTTGTTCTTTGTTCGCGAAAAGATTTCCACAGCTTGTGAACACTCGTAAAAATCAAAGGAATCGACCTCTTGGAAGATGTTGGAAAAAGTTTTCCACGCGCTTTTCCACAAAAGCCTGTGGAAAAGTGGAGAACGCCGGAACGCAGTGATACCAAGGATCTCACGTGTTGCGGGCCTCGTCAAGCGGAAAGTTTTCCACAGATAATGCATAAGCCTTGTTCTCTTTTGAGAGAACTTTTTTCTTCCTGTCTTTTTTGGTTTTTTCCACCGATTATCCACCGTTTTATCCTGCTCATTTTTATGTCGATCCGAGTGCCTGAGTGTGCGGAAAGCAGGAATGTGAGCGCCGGATCCCGGCTCGACCTGCATATCCTCAGCTGGTATCCGCCAAAGCGGCATAGCTTCGTATATGCAGGTCTCTCCGGGATCGTGAGCGCCGGGATACCCGTTCGCACTAGGCAAAAAAACGCCGGAACCATGCGATTTTTCGTTGAAATCCCTTATATATCAAGGTATAATACCGCTATCTATGTACGTTTTGCCCGGCGACGGCAGCCGGGAGAGCGGGAGGTTTAAAATGACAGACTTAAGACTCATCTTCAAAGACCCTAAAGCTTATGCCGACCAGACCGTCGAGGTCTGCGGCTGGATAAGGACCAACAGAGGCTCCAATAAGTTCGGCTTCATCGAGCTCAACGACGGGACCTTCTTCAAGTCCGTACAGGTAGTTTACGAGGAGGAGTTCATCAATAATTTCAACGAGGTGTCGAAGCTTCCGCTCGCGACCGCGCTTAAGGTCACGGGCAAGCTCGTCCTGACCCCCGAGGCGCGCCAGC
>JAEEGL013277408.1_pt1 | contig 10227 bp, 12 predicted proteins | sample 9134231 | NCBI WGS metagenome assembly JAEEGL01 (sample SAMN16246548, study PRJNA631951) | gut metagenome | biome: gut microbiome; feature: rumen; material: fiber-attached | host: Bos | place: Iran: Karaj | collected 2018-10 | reverse complement strand
GCGCCCGTGTGGAAAAGCACGGCGAAGACTCTCTCAAGAGCCGACGCGGCGACGCTTCCCATGGAAAACTGCGCGAGCTGGACCGCCATTGATGCGATCGTTTCGAGCTGTTCGGGAGACTGCGAAGCCACGTGCTTCACGAGATCGCCGAAGGTCCCGGCGTTTATCATCGCAGCGTAGGTTATATATCCGATGTAGCTGACGCCCATCAGGAACATCACCTCGAAGCCTCCGTGGCCTATGCCGTGAGAGATCGACGTCTCTCGGTTTCTGCGCTTTTTCAGCACGGTCTTAAAAGCCACGAGGCGCCCGGTCTCCTCGAAGACTCCCGGGAACAGCGCGACAAGAAAGGCCCACAGCAGAGGCCTTGAATTGACGAAAACGCTGAACGCGTGCTCCGGCAGACCCATCGCCGTCGGAAAGATCAGGATGTTCTGCAGCGGCTTTTCCAGAACTACCGCGAACAGCAGAAACGTGAGCGCGCCGAATATGACGGTCGAAAAGCGCTCCTTTTTTATTTTTGTCCAGATTATCGCAAGCGCGAGCGGAAGGATGAAGCCAAGGGCCGCTCCGACATACAGCGCCTGCAGGGCCTGAGGCCCGACCTTTGCGAATTCCATGTCCATTCCCTTCCGAAAAGCCCCTACAGGCCCTTCTTAACGTGCAGCCAGAACGAATAGGCCACCGGGACCAGCCCAATGATCGCCAGGATGCAGATCATAAGCGTGAAGTGTCTTATCCCCAGGAAGCCCAAGACGAGCATTATGATGCCGCCCGCGACCCACAGGTAGCCCGCGAGCCGGTGAGTCAGATTCCAGTTTTCCTCGTTGGCCAGCGCCCATGGGATCTTTATGCCCATAGTGTAATTCTGCCTCGTCTTCGGCAGGAAATTGCCGACTATCACGAACACGAAGCCTATCAGCATCTGCGCCGCGAAGGACGAATCCACCTTGTATCCGAGGTTGTAGGCATAGAGAAGCGCCGCGGTGATAAGAGATACCGCCGGAACTATCCAGATGATGAGCAGGAACAGCTTTGGGCTGATGTTTTTGTTCTTCGGATCGTAGGACGTCGCAATCGCGCAGAGCAGCTCCGCGGCAAGCAGGACGGCGGGAAGCCCGAAGACAGCGAAAGCCTTGCTGCTGAAACCGTCCGGCTCACCGGAAGCCCCGAAATGCGTAGCCATTTTGTCGGGAAGGCTGTTCCAGAAGAACAGACCGATGAGGACCGGCAGCACGGTGATCACGCACGCGATGATCAGCGCGGTTTTATTCTTTTTCAGCATCCTGATCTCCTCCTTTAAGATTTGATACCCACAGCATTATCTCCTCGAGGACCGTGGTGTTCAGCTGGTAATAGATGAAATTCTTTTCGCGGGTCTCGAATATCAGATCCGCCTGCTTAAGTATCTTCAGATGATAGGAAATGGTCGCTCCCGTCATATCGAAGTGAGAGCCTATGTCCCCGGCGGAAAGCGGCCCCTTTTTCAGGAGCTCCAGGATCTGCCGCCGCGCGGGATCCGACAGAGCCTTGAACGTCTCGGCAAACGACATGGGGTCCCCTCCTTTCCGAAAAGTCTGCTTTGAACCAACTATTTAGAATATTTTCTAAATACAGTATAGCGTGCCCCGGACAAAAAGCAACGGGTATTTAGAAATTTTTCTAAATACCCGTATTATAAGACATGATTCCGGCCGGAGCCGCCTGAGCGCCCTGCCCTCCTAGAAGGTCACGGTCTCGGGAGCCGCGGTGAACGAGCTGAACGTCGCGACCGCGCTCTTGAAGTAAAGCATCTGCATGTTCCCGTCGTCCGGGCTGTATATGGCCTTGAGGTCCGGCATCTTCTCGAGCATGGCGACCTTGGCGCCTCTGTCCTCGTCGTCCGCGAGCTCGCCGGCGACGCGCAGCCACGTTCCGTCCTTGAAGGCGCAGATCTCTACCTTCGGGTTCGCCGCGATCTGCTTCGAGACGTTCTTGACCTTTCCGGTCTCTATGTAGAGCCTGCCTTTATACAGCAGTATCGTGCCGAAGGGTCTTACCCTCGGCTGATCGCCTTCGACTGTGGCGAGATAATAGGTCTGAGCCTCGTCGAGGAATGCGCAGACTCTTTCCATTGCGTTCATGGTTTGCCTCCTTTGGTTTCTTTGAAATGACGGTCAGGGTCTCCAGACGTACAGTCCTTCTCCGGCCGCTATCGTTTTTACAAGCTCGAATATCTCCCCTTCTTCGCCGTAGAACGTGAGCCAGGTCTCGTCCGGCTGGGAGACTATCATCGAATCTCCGATCATTACGCAGGTGTAACGGCTGCGCATCTCCTCCGCTATGCGCTCGGGAGGCGGATCGACCGTATCCCACCCGTCCAGGGAGACATCCGCGTAGCAGTTGAGCTTCAGCACAAGATCTATGTGCTTCTGTTTGATCGCGGACAGCTGCGGTTCCCGGAGCCAGTACCGCTCGATCTCGAAATACTGCCCGGGGCTGTCCTTCGGGACTTGCTTCGGCAGTATGTCGATTATCCAGTATGGGGATTCGAGGAGAGAGTCGATGGATGTTTTCATGGATTAATTATATCAGCATTCGCTTAATACCGTCTCTATCAGTTCGTCGTTTTCGTCGTAGACGAGCTTCATGGAAAAGCATTCCCGTTCCGTCAGAAGCAGCGGAAGGAAGGCCCTGTCGCCGTCCCACAGGTTCAGATCCCAAACCTTATCGACGGGGATCCAATCGAGCACGCCCTCCTCGCTCTGCAGGATCTCCGGCGTATCCGTTCCGGCCGTATAAAGAAAGGTCAGCTCGTCGCCCCATTTCGGAAGGATGAACGTCAGGATGCCGCGCAGCTTCAGGTCTTTCAGCTCTATCCCGGCCTCCTCCATGGCTTCGCGGCGCACGCATTCCTCCGGAGACTCGCCGTTCTCGAGGTGGCCTCCTATGCCTATCCACTTGCCGTGGTTAAGATCTTTTTCCTTTTTTACGCGGTGCATCATAAGCCAGCAGCCGTCTTTTTCGACGTGGCAGAGCGTGGTTATCTTCATTGGACTATTCCTCTTTCAGTGCGGCGTCGTAGGCGGCCTTTGTGCGCACGTCGAACAGCACCCAGCATATTTCATCAAAGGCCCCGGGATCGGCCGCCGCAGCGGCCTTTACCGCCCTTACGGCGGCCTTCGCGGCGGCGTCCAGCGGATACGAGTACACTCCCGTCGATATGGACGGGAAAGCAATCGTTCTTATGCCGCGGCTTTTGGCAAGCTTCAGCGAGTTCGCGTAGCAGCTTTCGAGCAGGCGTTCTTCTCCCATGCCTCCTCCGCTCCATATCGGCCCTACGGTGTGTATCACGTATCTGCAGGGCAGATCGTACGCGCCGGTGATCTTGGCTTCGCCCGTCCTGCAGCCGCCCAGCGTGCGGCATTCCTCTAGCAGCTTAGGCCCCGCGGCCCTGTGGATCGCTCCGTCGACGCCTCCGCCTCCGAGAAGAGAGGTGTTCGCGGCGTTCACTATGGCCTCTGCGCTGCCGATCTTCGTTATATCTCCGAGTATTGTCGTTATTCTGGTCATTCCGGCTCCTTTCGCGGCTCCCCGCTACGGCTCCCAAAGATAATTGTCCAGGTCCGCGAGTCCGTTTTCCTTAAATCCCACACCCTCGGCCTCGAGCAGAGCCCTCTGCTCCGCCCAGCCCGGGGCTGTCCTTCCGGCGTGGTTCACGACCCTGTGGCAGGGAAAGTCTCCGTAAAAGCCGGCGCGGCTGAGCACCTGCCCCACGAACCTCGCGTTATGCTCGCGACCTATGAGGCGGGCGATCTGGCCGTAGGTGGCGACTTTTCCTTCCGGTATCTCTTCGACGACGGACAGTATTTCGTATATCAGTTCTTCGGTCATTCTCAAACCCGCCGCGCGCGGCCGCTTCCGTTATTGTTTATATTATCATAATACAAAAGGCAGCCCGAAGGCTGCCCTTTTAAGCAAATTGCCGGATGCTCTACTTCATCTTTACGCAGCCGTTTCCGATGAGCATCGGAGCGCCGTTGTTGTCGAGCATCTGGTAGTCGAAGCAGACCGTTCTTTCCGCGGGATCGACGGCCGTCACCCTGCCGAGTATCCTGGGCTTGGTGCCGAGATAGCAGGGATTCGAGAACTTGGTGTTTATGCCCTTGGGCTCGAACCTAGCCTGTCCTCCGAACCAGCAGTTCACGGCGTGGTTGAGTATGGCGTAGCTGAACATTCCGTGGGCGATTATGCCGTTGAACTTGATGCTCTGAGCGGCCTCGTCCTCGAAGTGAATGGGATTGTAGTCGTGAGCGGAGCCGGCGTACTTGGCTATTCCGTAGCGCGTCACCTCGTCGGCAACGATCTCGGGAAGCACGAAGCCCTCGGAAAGATCTTCGAACTTTACGGGCTCGACCTTAGTCTCCTTGCGCTCCTCGGCGGACCATTCCTTGCCGACGAGCTCGAACAGGGATTCCCTGAGTATTACGGTCGCGGAGGTCGTGAGCACGGGCTGCATGTCCTCGTCGAAGAAATCGTAGTCCTCTATCATGAAGACCATCAGGCCCTTCTTGCCTTCCTTTTCAAAAGCGTCGGCGAGCTTTCTCTGGCAGTAATACCATCTGTCGGCCACCATGGGCTTGTAGAATTTGAACTCCTGACCGCCGTGGATCTTTCCGTAGGGAGCGTCCCAGACGCCGGGGATGGGATCCATGGGCAGAGAGATCGAGATCGGGAAGGTGGGCGAAGCGATTATTCCCTCGTAGCCCTGAGCCTTCGCGTACTCCTCGTCGAAGTAGCAGAGATCGGTCTCCCTGGCGGCCTCGGCAAAACGTCTGATGTCGTCGGCGCTCACGTAAAACTTCTTGAGCGGACCGGTCTTTCCGATGTAAGGCGTGTAATACTTTTCTACAAACATTGTGTGCTCCTTTACTTGCTGACGTCTCCGCCGAGTCCGAGAAGGTCTCTCTCAAGATCGGAGAGCCTGTTCTTGATCTCAGCCAGTTTTTCTTTATCTGTCTCGGGATCGACAGAAGCTATTGTTCTGTAAACTATCTCGTCGAAATCCGAATGCAGCTTCAGCAGCCTTCCCTTCATGCTGTCCAGCTCGCTGTCGCTGACGAATTCCTCCTCGGCGGTGCTCTGTATCAGATGCTCGTCGGGAGTGAGCTCGTACTCGTCGTAGCCTCTGACCACGAGGCTGCCCCACCCGAGCTCGTCGTAGAGATATTTCTGGAAGGCCTCCTTGGATTCCTCCTCGCCGTGCACCAGGAAGATGAGCTTCGGCGCCTTTTCAAAGCCGCTTATCCACTTGAGAAGAGCGTCCCTGTCGGCGTGGCCTGACAGACCTTCAAGGTTGTATATCTCGGCCGCTACGCTTATCTGCTCGCCGAAGAGGTTGATCTCCTTCTCGCCGTCGACTATGCGCTTTCCGAGGGAGCCCTCCGCCTGATAGCCTACGAAGACTATGCTGTTCTTCGGGTTCCAGAGATTGTGCTTAAGGTGATGCCTTATCCTTCCCGCGTCGCACATGCCGCTGGCGGAAATGATGATCTTGGGAGTGGGATCGGTATTCAGGGACATGCTCTCTTCGCCGGACTCTATGAAGCGGAGACCCGGGAATTCGAAGGGATTGTCGCCCTTCATTATGTAATCGATGGTCTCCTCGTCGTAGTCCTGGGCGTTGGCCTTGAATATCTCGGTCGCCTGGTTCGACATCGGGCTGTCGACGATGACGGGCACGTTCTTAAGAGCGTCGTGCTCCGGGCCGGTGCCGTCGTATATCTTGTTGAGCTCAAAGAGCAGCTCCTGGGTCCTTCCGACGGCGAAGGACGGGATTATGACGTTGCCTCCGCGCTTTGTCGTCTTGATCGCTATATCGATGAGCTTAGAAACGCTCTCGAGGTTGGATTCGTGCAGACGGCTGCCGTAGGTGGTCTCCATGATGACGAAATCGGCCTTGTGGATCGTGGTAGGATCCTTGAGTATAGGCCTGTGGGGCATGCCCAGATCGCCCGAGAACACGAGCTTCGTGGTCCTGCCTTCGTCAGTTGTCCAGAGCTCGATTATCGCCGAGCCGAGAATGTGACCGGCGTCGTTGAACACGACCTTCATGCAGTCGTTAAGCTCGAAGAGCTCGTCGTAATTCTTGGGTACCACGTATTTGAGAGCCTCCTCGGCGTCCTGGCTGGTATACAGAGGCTCGACCTCGGGGCCGCCGGTCCTGAGAGACTTTCTGGTCGCGTGGACGGCGTCCATTTCGTGGATGTGAGCGCTGTCCATCAGCATTACCCTGAGGAGCTGCGCCGTAGAAGTGGTTGCATAGATCGGCCCCTTGAAGCCCTGCTTTACGAGCAGAGGGAGCCTCCCGCAGTGATCGATGTGCGCGTGGCTCACCACGACGCATTCTATGTCGGCGGGATTGAAGGGAAAAGGCTCGGTATTGAGGATCTCCGCGGATTTTCCCCCCTGAAACATTCCGCAGTCGAGAAGGATGTTGTGTCCTCGGGCGGAAATCATGTGACAGGATCCGGTAACGCCTGTTGCGGCGCCGCAAAATTTGATCTTCATATGTTCACCTCGTTACGTTGATTATATCATAGACATGCATAAAACAAAAACGAGCAAAATTGCGATTGAATAACAACAATAGTCAAAAAACGCGGCGCCGGCAATTGACAATTTTTCCCAGTTTTATATAATAGGCATGACAGGGAAACCGGCATTCATGAAAGAAAGCATTTACAGGGTCACTTCCTATCGCCTGAGCTGCCGTGAAAGCCGTCTCGGAACGACATACGGGATCAGCCGCCTCGAAAAAGGGGTGGAAAAGGAGATCATAAGCGACATATCAAAGGATCGGGCTTTGGTCGAGAGCATGGTGGAGATCATGAACGACGCAAGGCTCGATCCTGTGCATTTCAGCGATGTTGTGGAAGATATGAAAAAGTGAGATCCTTTAAGGCTTCCGGTATCAGACCCTCGCGGCGCCGGAAGCTCTCGCGGCCTCAGCCACGGCCGCGGCGACCGCAGGGCCGACGCGCGGATCGAAGGCCTTGGGTAGGATGTAATCGCTCCTGAGCTCCTCCGCAGATACGAGATCGGCCAGAGCCTGAGCCGCCGCGAGCTTCATCTCCTCGTTTATCTCCCTTGCCCTGACGTCGAGGGCCCCTCTGAATATCCCGGGGAAGGCCAGCACGTTGTTTATCTGGTTCGGATAATCGCTCCTTCCGGTGCCGACGACAGCGGCTCCGGATTCCAGCGCGAGCTCCGGCATTATCTCGGGCGTGGGATTTGCCATGGGGAAGATGACAGGCCCGGGAGCCATGCTCTTTACCATATCCGGCGACACGATGTTACCGGCGGAGACGCCTATGAAAAGGTCCGCTCCTTTGAGGGCGTCCGCAAGGCCGCCCTTAAGCCTTCCGCGGTTCGTTACTGCGGCCATCTCAGCCTGCGCGGGATTGAGCCAGCTCTCCCCTTCGCATATTATTCCGTTTTTGTCGCACATCACGAGGTCCTTAAGGCCGCGGGAGAGCAGGAGCTTTGCTATAGCTATGCCGGCGGAGCCCGCTCCGTTTATCACGGCCCTTACGCTCCCTATATCCTTTCCGACGACCTTGAGCGCGTTGAGTACGGCCGCGAGGACCACCACTGCCGTGCCGTGCTGATCGTCGTGGAATACCGGTATGTCGCAGACTTCCTTTAGCCTGCGCTCGATCTCAAAGCATCTGGGAGCGGCTATGTCCTCGAGGTTTATGCCTCCGAAGCTTCCTGCTATCAGCGAGATGGTCTTTACTATCTCGTCCACGTCCTTGCTGCGCACGCAAAGGGGCACGGCGTCGACTCCGCCGAAGGCCTTGAACAGGACGCACTTGCCCTCCATGACCGGCATACCGGCCTCGGGGCCTATGTCTCCCAGTCCGAGCACGGACGTTCCGTCGGTTATTACAGCCACGAGATTCCCGCGGCCGGTGAGAGCGTAGGATTTGTCCGGATCCTTTTCTATTTCCAGGCAGGCCTGAGCCACGCCAGGGGTATAGGCGAGCGACAGATCGGTGCTGTTTTCGATCTTCATCTTGGGGACGGTCTCGAGCTTCCCCTTCCATTCATAGTGCTTTTTGAGCGATTCTTCCGCGTAATTCATATATTCCGTCCTTTCAAAGCCTTCAGACCATCTCTTCGGGCTTTACAGTTCTGTCGAACTCCTCCGCTGTCATGAAGCCGAGCCTTACGGTCTCCTCGCGCAGGGTCGTGCCGTTTTCGTGGGCGGCCTTGGCTATCTTAGCCGCGTTGTCGTAGCCGATCCTTGGCGAAAGAGCCGTGACCGACATCAGCGTGCGTTTAAGGTTTTCCGCCATCCTTTCGCGGTCCGCGCGAAGCCCCGAGAGGCAGTGCGCGCAGAAGGACCTCACGGCGTCCGCGAGAAGCCCCGCCGACTGCAGGAAGTTATAAGCTATGACCGGCATGTAAACATTGAGCTGGAAGTTCCCCTGAGAAGCGGCTATCCCTATTGTCACGTCGTTTCCCATGACCTGCGCCGCCGCCATCGTAAGAGCTTCGCACTGCGTCGGATTGCCCTTGCCGGGCATTATGGAGGAGCCGGGTTCGTTCTCGGGTATGATTATCTCGCCGAGCCCGCAGCGCGGGCCGGAGGCGAGCCAGCGTATGTCGTTGGCTATCTTCATGAGATCCGCCGCGAGGGACTTGAGAGCCCCGTGGGCGAAGGCTATGTCGTCCTTTGAGGAGAGAGCGTGGAACTTGTTCGGCGCCGTCCTGAACGGGATGCCGGTCTCTCTTGCGGCGGCCTCTGCCGCGGCCTCGGCGAAGCCCTTCGGGCAGTTGAGCCCGGTGCCGACGGCTGTTCCTCCGAGAGCCAGATCCAGAAGCCCCTCCGACGACGCGCGTATAGCCGAGAGAGATCTTTCGATCATGGCGCGCCAGCCGCTTATCTCCTGGGAAAAGGCTATTGGAACAGCGTCCTGAAGGTGGGTGCGCCCTACCGTGACCACTCCGGCGTTCTCCTCCTCGAGCCTTCTGAACTCGGCTATCATGGCCTCGAGCGCCGGTTCGACCTGCTCCCTTAAGGAGACCACGGCCGCGATGTGAAGGGCCGCGGGGAAGGTGTCGTTCGAGCTCTGCGAGCGGTTCACGTGATCGTTCGGATGAAGAATCTTTTCTCCCGCGAGCTCGTTGCCGCGGTTAGCGATCACCTCGTTGAAATTCATGTTGGTCTGAGTGCCGCTTCCGGTCTGCCACACGGCAAGCGGAAAATGCCCGTCGAGCTTTCCATCGAGCAGCTCGCCGCAGACCTCGGTTATGAGCCCCGCCCGCCTTTCGTCGAGCAGGCCCAGCGACAGATTTGCCTCAGCGCAGGCCTTTTTCACGACGGCGAAGGCGCGGAGTATGCGCAGGGGCATCTTCTCCTCCCCTATGCGGAAGTTCTCGAAGCTGCGCTGCGTCTGGGCGCCCCAGTAGCGGTCCGCGGGGACCATCACCTCTCCCATGCTGTCGCGTTCTTTCCTGTATTCCATGGCGGTCTCCTTCCGGGTCCGGGACTGCCGACGGCCCTCTTTTTACTGTCCGAAACCCTCTTTAAACGAAAAACTCCCACGCTCAAACGCGGGAGACTCTTTCCTGGAGCGGGGTACGGGAATCGAACCCGCCCTTTCGGCTTGGGAAGCCGACGTTCTACCAATGAACTAACCCCGCGCTTGGTTTGCAATATAGATATTATAACTCACGATCGTGACCATTACCACAGCCGCGCCGCAAAAAGCGAGCGGCGTGAGCATTTCTTTGTAGACTATCGCGACCCAGGTCGGATTGAGGATGGGTATGAAGCTCGACATCAGGGCTATGGTCATCGAGCCGGCTCCCTGCATGCCGTAGCTGAACAGTATGTTGCCTATGCCGAGCTGGACCACGCCGAGCACTATCACGGCGATCCAGGTCATGTTCGGAGTTGCCGCCAGATCTTCGCGAAGGAAGAACGGAAGGCCGACAACGAAGCCCGCGAACTGGCCGAAAATGAACGACGACATCGGATCCGCGTCCTTTGCCTCGTTCATCATGAACACTCCGGCCTGGGTGATGCCCGAGCACACCGCGACAATGTTTCCGGCGGTGTTCCCGCTGCTTATGCTGTCGATGAAGAACAGGACTATGCCCCCGAATACCGCAAGGCACGATATGACCGCCCTTCTCGAAGGCCTTCTCTTGAGGAAGACCGCGGAGAAAAGCAGCACG
>JAEEGL012147963.1_pt1 | contig 10227 bp, 10 predicted proteins | sample 9134231 | NCBI WGS metagenome assembly JAEEGL01 (sample SAMN16246548, study PRJNA631951) | gut metagenome | biome: gut microbiome; feature: rumen; material: fiber-attached | host: Bos | place: Iran: Karaj | collected 2018-10 | reverse complement strand
CATCTTGAATGACCAAATCTTGCAAATATTCATTGAATTGCCTAAGTTTGCAGACACCGTACGAATGCTGGAAGAGAACGCAGACTTTTTGGATAAGTTTGCCGTTGTGATGAAGACCCTGGAGCAGTACAAGGAGCCGCCTACCGAATTGCAAGACGACCTTTTGGACGACCTCTTTGATGCTGCCGACACAAAGCATTACGATTCGGCAGATAAGGACAATTATAAAGCACAGCTTATGAATCAGTTTGAATACGAAGCAACCCTCCGGGACTACAAAGAGGAAGGCCGCGCCGAAGGTCGCGATGAGGCGCGCGCTGAAATTGCCCGGGCGATGAAGACAGAGGGCGTACCAGACAAGATTATTCTTAAGACCACCGGTGTGGATCCCGCTACGCTATAATCAATAGTACTACCTCTAGTATGATGCGGCCGACAAGGAAAACTATAAAGCACAACTTATGAATCAGTTTGAATACGAAGCAACCCTCCGGGACTACAAAGAGGAAGGCCGCGCCGAAGGCTTGGCCGAGGGCCGGGCCGAGGGCCGGGCAGAGGGCTTGGCCGAAGGTCTCGCCGAAGGTCGCGCCGAAGGTCTCGCCGAAGGTCTCGTCAAGGGCCGCGACGAAGCGAGCGTTCAAATCGCTCGTGCAATGAAGACAGAGGGCGTACCAGACAAGATTATTCTTAAGACCACCGGTGTGGATCCCGCTACGCTATAATCAATAGAACCACCTCTATTATGATGCGGCCGACAAGGAAAACTATAAAGCACAGCTTATGAATCAGTTCGAATACGAAGCAACCCTCCGGGACTACAAAGAGGAAGGTCGCGATGAGGCGCGCGCTGAGATTGCCCGGGCAATGAAGGCAAAAGGCCTTTCGGATGACATCATCAAAGATGTTACCGGAGTTTCTCCGGACGCCCTCTAACCGCACCATTCATACTTTAAACCGCCCTGTCGCCGGGGCGGTTTTTTTATTGCGGGCTGGGCGGAAGCTTTCGCCCGGGCGCCCGCAATTCACTCTCCCTGTATTGTGAAACGGCAGCGGGGATAGTTTGAGCAATTCCAGAAGCGGCCATAAGGCCCTCCGCATCGCGAACAACGGCCGGAATACTATTATTCAATACGATACTCTTGAGAAATGTTCTCGATAACATTATACCAGTCCCGAAAAGTCATGTTAAGGCCACTATTCTCATAATACCTGAAGAGAAACGAAATTGCCTCCAATTTACTGCTCTTAATTAGTGGAAGTAAGGTGCTTAAAACCTCAGGGTCTTGTATTGTAAGCAGTTTTTCTTTGCTTAAGTTTTGACTGACAGAGGCGCCAAGAAACGAGTTCAAAGCACCATTCTCCTTATCGAAAGAAACGATAGAAGAATTGATAGAGTCTATGGCCCGCATAATAGCAGGCGTCAGAGTAAATTGATTTTGACTAATAATGATACTCCGAATTGATGCCAAGTCATCCGGAGTTATGCTATCGTTTCTTCGAGAGATAAAGTCGCTGAATAAATCAATAATTCTACAGATCAATTGATCTTCATTTCCGCTCACCGCGTTACTCCAAGAGGGATTAAGTCGGATAATACGATCAGTGGGAGTCTTTTCGATAGTATAGGGCGCATCAAGAGAGAATACATGTTTTTCAAGCGACAAATCCACTCGCGAGACCTTTGCTCCAACCCACGGCGTTAGAAAATAGTACGGAACATTCGAGGTGTAATAACCGACAATCTTTTTTATGGAGGAATTGTTAATATCCGTTAAGATGCGCTCAAACAGAAGATGTTCCGGCTCAAAAGAACCCGGATAAAGCCTCTTTAACCCAATGAGAGATGCTCTGAAGTGATCAGCACCGCCGAAACGTATTTTGTTGTTCTCGAGGGTGCGAACCGCTGTGGAAATCATTTTTGCCGCAATAATCCTTAGAGAATATATTGGCTTTCCAACAAGTTTATTTAATTCAAGAAGGCTTATCGCCCAAAAGAACTTATAAGATGTTGTGGTGTTTTGAAATAGATCCTCAGGGATTCTTTTTTGAAGATCAATCATCATTCCTTCCATAAATGGTGTAATTGTCTATCACGGAAACCCAGTCTATAAAACGCATTTTATAATAGTAATCGCCAAACGTATTCATACACGCAGAAACAATAGACAACTTCGTTTTAGCCTCAGAGATGAGTTGGTCTACCATAAGTTGAACACTTGAGTCCGTTTCTATGTCATCCAGATATCCTTCGACGGGCTCAGTGGCCGAGATCGACTCGTTGACCTCTGGAATGGCCACATTCTTTATTTGAACTCCTGGAAAATTCAATTCAAGCATTTCGAAAAACGAACAAACGTCGGAGCGTTTAAATAGGACGTAAGAATCCCCATTTGTAAGTCTTCCAGTTTTTATCTCTCCTTCTGTAACACTATCCTGAAGGGACTTCCTGCAAAAAAAAGAAACATAAGATTTTTGATTGAGGCGAGAACGAGTTTTATTTGGATCCCAGCAAACATAGAGGTCGTTATCTGCGTCATAACCCAAAAAGAGGAAGACTTCATTGTCCGAAATCGTGTTGAAAGCCTCATTGCAAGGGAGTTGAGCTCTTGTTGTATTCAAAGGATAAGGATTCCCTGCATACGAGATGCATTTAAAGAAGAGCATAAAAGCCCTTCCATTGAATACAAGTCTTAATGGATTGGAAGCATTAAGAATAATAAATTCCGGATACTGCGATATGCCATCCAAAAAGATTCGGACTAATTCTTTACCCCTGGGGAAACTCATATTACAGGCATTTGAATAACTTGTTTGACGGCGAAATAGCCGCCTTGTCTATCTTCACGCACCCGGTAAGGTCTGACTGAAATATGACCTTCTCGACGCCAACGGGTATATGATCTTTCTTTATTGAGGGAACTACTTGATAATCGTATAACGCATAATCCTGAACCCCTTTAGATTTATCAAAGTGGAGTCGACTCACTTCATCAAGATGGGGGCCTATAGTCGTTAAAACAATTTCTCGTAATCCAACTAATACTTCGCTGTCACTAATCCTGTTAGATATTGAATCGAGCAAGTCAAAAACAGTTGGGCCTATACCTGTCTGCTGAACAAATATGGAGGCAATTAATAACGAACAACCGGAACCTGGATTCAACTGTTCAATAGAGAATGTGTGCTTCCTTTCGTTTCCAGAAGTAGATTTTACTTCAACCTTATTCTCTCCATCATTGAAGTCATACTTTTCATTGGGAGTTACATGCCAAGCTCGAACTAAGTATTCCGGATCAGAGGACTGTTCGATAACGAGTAATTCTGCCCACAATCCACGAATAACCTCCAAGGATAGTTTGGGACTATCAGTGAATAGCCTAATAATTTTAGTTATCTCCGACTTAAGTATAGCTGTTGAAGGAAGACCTTTAAGCCGCTCAAGGACCAATGACATAATGCCAAAGAAATATCGTTGAGAATCTATGTTCTTAGAATTCAGCTGAATGATACTATATTTAGCTATCTCTTTACTTTTCGTCTCGACATTCTCAATATTGCAATCACGATTAAACATCACATGAAATAATTGCAATTTGATATCGCTTGTTCTAACAGAATCACAAGAAGAAATGAAGAAAATCGGATATCCCTCTTGTGAGCAACCGATCTTATGGGGTAAAAGATCAGATATCGAAGCAACAGGATATGCGCCGTCCGCCCTTTCTAAATTGAGCAGTTCCAGGAATCGGTTATAAAGAGTACTATCTTGTAAACTATTGGTCATCATCTTCTTCAAGGGCTGAATTAAGTGCTATGTAATCTGTTCCTAGTTTATCGGGATAATATATGGCAAGATTGCAGGCCACTTTATTTCCATTGTAACCATCATCTTTAATGATGTAATGATGCAACTGGAAGCAAATAGTATCTTCAAATTTAAAATCGGCATCACCAGGATACGACCAGTCAGGAGAATGACCTTGAATCAAATTAGCGGGTTTACCCCCCGGAACTTTATGAGATCTCATTTGATTCCCCTTAGCCCGGTAGGCCATGTCAATTATACATACATGATCTATCTTATTCTGTTCTTTAAGATACCGAAGGTATTGAATTGTAACCAATTTCCTTGTGATCAAAGGAACCTCATCATATCGAATCTGCTTGAAAAACTCAATAAAGGATTCAACATCAACATCAATATAACGATGATTACGTGCTACATTTCCATCATAGTCCTTGAACGGTGTAAAATGTGTCGCTGGTATTGACACTAGCATCTTATCGACGATCTCTGTGGTCTCTTCAAAATGGTCCAAGGTTCGGAGTTGCCTCCAGCCAATCAATTTATCCCGAACAAGTTTTGTTGACAAGATATTTGATCGTGTCGGATTCAAGCGGTTAGTTAATACCATAGCCTTCGCCATACGAGTGAATTCAGAAACGGATTTGCACTGTTTCAGGTTCTTTCTCAGCATCTCTTCGTGATCTACATAATCCAGGTACTCTTGCTTGCTTTTCGCAGATATATATATACGGCAGACATCTGCATATTTTTTCTTATAGCCGAAGAACCGACATCTTTGCTCAATCGTATCCGCGTTTGACTTATTCTTTGTTTGCCGAGGCATATAAGTCATTGAAAGTTTCTCCACCGTGAAACCGCGATTCAGCATATCAGCTCCGACTAAAATGTGAGCAGGGGCCTCTTCCCAATCGATTTCCCCTTTTTCAACAAAATAAGTCGAAGGCCCATCTCCTTGAACAAGGCGAATATGCGTTAATATCATCACATCATCTAGGACATCGATAACTTCTTCAAATGAGGGACGATCAGCCACATATTTTGAAATAGATTCATATGCATCCTTTAAATTATCAATGAACATTGAATATGACGGATCGTTTTTAGGCAACTTAATTCTATCAATCCAAGTATTCAATTTTGCGGAAGTCCATTTGCAGAATAGTTCATTTGAATCACGGCTACCGTCTACGTGTATCATCATAGACAGAAACTTCACCTCCTTCTTGATAAAGACTTTGATGGCTACGCTTATCAAAAACTCCTTCAGCGCTTTTTCAAGAGTCTTAGGCATAGAAGGAAGAGGATTTCGCTCCTTGTGATACAATTCCTTCTCTGGAATGATGTTTACATACTCTCTATCTTTACTCTTGAAGAAGAATAGGCCTCCCGTATAATCGTCGCCAGGAGTAAGAACTGTCTGGTATTCAGGCGACAAGATGTCGTTGCAGTCAATCAGAAAAGCCGCTTGAGGCGTTGCTGTATATTGCACATAAGAATGACACGGGAAAGATTTGCGAAGTTGGAGAATGCTCGCATATGTACTACTGAAATCGTCTTCCTCCCATTCTTCTTTACGAGTATTTGACCTTGCATATGTGTTAAAACTGGATTGATCCGCCTCGTCATCAATAATCAAAACTGCATGATCCTTTATAAGCGGGGCAATAGAGGCGCTCTGAAATATTTCGGCCAAAGTGGAAATGTGTTTATAATGCTTCAATATCGGAAACAATAATACACAATTCTCTAGCATCATAAAATTTCTGATCCGGCTTATATCTGTTATCGTACTTTCAAGACTGTCCTCGAAAATGCGATAACTGGTGTAATCTCCATCGATCCGGAAATCTCCTTTGAGTCTCTTATATGTCTGATCCTGTAAGTTTGTTTTCGTACCAGTCAGATAGATAATGACTTTAAACCCATTATCTGCAGCCAAAGCAGAAAGAACAGTAAAAGACATCGTCTTTCCGCTCTGGACATAGCCAACTGCGATATTTGTTCTTGATCCGTGTTCGCCTGGGAATTTACAACGTTCGAGTATTTGACAAGCCTCAGATAAGACTGTCTCCTTACTTTTTTCCGTCACATTTAGACTCTCCACCAGGCGCAGTGTCCTCCCTCCGATAAAAGGCTTATGCGTGCTCTCGATAATTTCAGGCTCAAGTGGAAGTATCTTTAGTATCTCAGCGCTCATTATATCTGACCGATTATTTTATTGAACATATTCCTGAATACGCCACCACTTTCGTCCCCACCATTTTGTAGAGCTAGTTCTGCTGATACCATCGCCTTAATGAATGTGGCAACGGGTAAATATCCATCCTCTGTTTTAAAGTCGTCCCCAAATCGTTCAAAATACTTGTGTCTAAGATTAAACTGCGTTTTAAACTTGTCTGCGCCAATCTTAGATAAATCATATAGCCAGCCGGAATCCTCTCCCTTGACATGGCCTAGTTCTAACGTAAAGACATATCCGTCAATCGGGATAGTCGTCTCCTGAGGGTTAGCAATTGGCTCTGCGGATTTCGGCTCGGTAATCGGTTGCACATCAGCGGTAGGGGTATAACCATCACCCCCTGCGGGCAGAGGCGTTTCAGTTCCTTCAACAGATGTAGGAGCAACCGGCTTAGTCGTAATCGGCGCGGGAGAAGTTCGAACCACGGGCCTGCTGAATGTCTGGGTTAAGGTGTCTGTCAGACTTTTAGCGATCTTTGGGGTGGCGGGATTAGCCGGTTTTATATAATGTTGCCCTTGCTCAAAAATCTTGAAGGATTTATCCTTTTTAAGGTCGTCGGCCAGCAGTTTAATAAACATTTCGAAGTCGTCACCTTCGGTAAAAGAGTTCTTTGTAAAACTGACATGGAATCCCTCCATCTCAAGTTCTCCAAAAATTCGTTTATACCTTGGAGAGCCAGCCTCCCCGCAAAGACAAGCAGGACGATATCGATCTTCGTAGCTAGAACCGATAACGCGTCCGCGTCTGAACAGTAGGAATCCATTATCTGTTGATGTGCTCATTGTCTCCAAGAGACCAATGAACCATCTTACGTGGTACTGGCCGGCATCAAACTTAATGAGTTTCTTCCAGAGAATGGAAGGCCCTTCAGGCGTGTCATAATAAGGCGCATCTAATACCTTTAACTCAGTCACCTCCTGTAGCTCTCCATTAACAAATAGGTCCATGAGGCCCTCGCGGATATACTTAGAGTAAATGCTAGCCAGGTGTTTCTTGATACCTGTAAGTTGACGGAGAGAAGGCTTATTCTGAGATAGTTGTCTCAATGTTATTAGAGTATAATGCTCGTCTTTATATGCTGGCTCATTTTTTACGTCAAGGCATAATTTCTCTTTGTCGACGACATCATTCAGATCAAAGACAAGAGTTTTTTTATACTCCTCACCGTAGGCAGAGGTCTCTACTGTCCATAGGTTAGAAAGCCAGATGGATGAGACCTTCATGCCCATCCCAAACTCATTTAAGCCGCTGGCATCAAGCGGAATATTAGCTAATTCAAAAGCCTTGTCATAATACTTTTCAGAAATACCGAACGCATTGTCCTTGATGGTGATAATGTCACGCTCGGAGTCAATAGTGATAAGAACTGTCAGTTTGTGGCCAGGATTAATCTTTGAGAGAAGATCCTGATTATCCAAGTAGCTTTGGATAGAATTGTCCACATACTCTGCAAGAGCATTGTGAACCTTGTTGTTGATATACCTAAAGGCCGAATAGACCAATGGTTTAGTTGCTATTGAGACCGAGGTGTTCATATAAGTCGTTTTTTGTTTCTAAAACATCATCCTCTAACTAGATTCTTGGCTATTCTATAAACTACTTCAACATTAACCGCATTACCAAGTGCTTCATAGACGCGACTTTGAGTCAATGCGAAATCTTCGTTTCCGAACTGTAAATCCTGCATACACTGCAGCGCGGCTGCTTCGCGAACGGTCATATAGCGGCCCTTATTTGGTTCACCATCTGACAACGACTCTGCAGGAAGATTGATCCAAGGGCATATTGGAACTTGTGTCCCAACAAGATTTAATGCCGGAGCGAAATTTGGAAGTTTAACACGAATACCCGAAGCCCGGAATTGTATTATTTTATCCTCCATTGTCGAAGAGGCCTTGGGACCACAGTTCCATTCAAATTTCAGGTGACTATTTTCAAAGTGATCAACCTTTCGAAGCCATTTATCAAGCCATCCTTTATTGCGCTCATAGAAGGCTCTATTCTCTTGGATGTAGTGAATCTTCCATCTTGGGAACTCTTTAGATGTGGTCGTCCTGGCGTATACTGGTAATTGAGCAAGGCAGTCTACTATCCCTCGGCCCTCTATCGGGTGCCCTAAATTTCCTCTCTTCCCAAGAATGTTGTCGGCTGTATTAAAAGCCGGAGCAGGAGAAATTGGATAGTTGGCGCCAAATTCCATGGCCCAAATGGGGAAACGGGGGATCTTACCGTCATGCTCCATTGTGCGATTAAGAAATTCTTGCCAAACTTTCAGTTGATACCGAGTTTCGGCTTTCAGGTGCATATACTGCGTGCTCGATTCGTCTAGCACTGATTTGATGTGGGTCTTTTTCTTAAGCGGCTTTGGATACTTGAAATCACCAAGACCACCCTGACGGCGATCAGCAGCAACTATATACACTCTTCGACGGTGCTGAGGGATGCCGAATTGATGAGGTGAAAGAATCTCGGGCGCTGGAACGTCGTACTCGAGTTTATCCAGTTCCCTGAGAATAACACGCATTGTATCGCCGCCATCGTGCCCATTCAAATTGGACACGTTCTCGAGGAGAACATATTTTGGACGGTGGTACTCAATGATTTTGCAAATAGTAAAGAAAAAGTTGCCGCGCTCTTTTTTATCCTTGAACCCTTCGCGTTTTCCGGCCTGACTGAACGGCTGGCAAGGAAATCCCGCACACAGGATGTCGTGAGCTGGAATGTCTTTTGGTTCGTAAGAGAGAATATCGCCATGAATAACATCGCCACCGAAATTGATTTCGTACAGACGCTGAAGATCCTCCTTTAATTCGCTGGCGAATACACACTCATGCCCCAGTTTTTCCAGGGCAATATGAAAGCCACCTAGACCTGCAAATAGGTCTATAAACTTCAATCCCATTTGAACTAACACGTAATAATCAACAAAGATATAAAAACTAAGATAATTAAATCAGGCGAATCAGTAATTGTCTGATATAAAGCGGGATACTGGTAGATACAAGGGTATTAGTTCAAAATAATGCACGAAGGAACGATCGTCTGTCGCAAATGATCAGTATCTTTGATCATCCAATTTGATTAGATACCCCAAAATAGGCTTGATTAGATGCTCCAAAAAAGGCGATGACCTTTGTAGAATAGTCGTATCTTTTATGTCAGACGAGTATGTATATAATTCTTTATGAAAGACTTTATGAAAGACTTTATGTCGAACAAGTACATATACTACATTAATAGTATATTTGGACAAGCCCTATGAATACACCTAAGATTCTTTTGTATCTGATTCTCATCGTTTGCGGAGTGACTTGTTTTTACTCCTACAAAGCCATAGAGAAAGTGGATCAACTGATTGAAGAGCTTTCGAAAGAGGAAGTAGCTTCAGTAGTAGAGACGCCTGCCGTAGATCCTTTTACCGTCGAGAAGCCGGTTGAGAAGAAAGTAGTCCGAAAAGGACGGATTATGGTAACAGCCAAATATCAGATGGAGGACCGGTATGTTGCGTATGGCGGCATTGAAATCCCTGATTATCGGGGTAACCAGGAGGGCGTGGTCATTGTCAATATTTCCGTCAGCTACTCAGGTGATGTTAAGAAAACGAGCATTAACCCGGCTACCACCATCACAGACGCCGACGTCCTTGAATCAGCCCGCAAGGCGGCCCTGAAGACAGGTTTCAACTATAATTCCGATGCGCCTAAGCTGCAATCGGGCACAATAACTTACACGTTTAAGCGCAATTAGCGTCGGATCCGTTTTCTGATGAACCCCACCGACAAGCACCTCACCCCTCCTTTCGTCACCCACCTGGCTGCCAACGAAATTTTTGTTTTCGGCAGCAACTTGGCGGGAATGCATGGTGGTGGGGCGGCGCGGATTGCCTATGAGAAGTTCGGAGCGGAGTGGGGGAATGGTGTGGGCCCGCAGGGGCAGTGCTATGCCATCCCCACGATGCAGGGGCCGGTGGAGACCATCAAGCCGTATGCCGATGAGTTTATCGCCTATGCCAAAGCGCATCCGGAGAAACAGTTTCTCCTGACGCGGGTCGGGTGTGGCAATGCCGGCTTTACGGATGAAGAGATCGCCCCGCTATTTGCAGAGGCGATTACGATCGATAATATTTCTATTCCGGCAGAGTGGCTATCTGTGTTGTGAAAATGTTGGGGTTAAAGGCATT
>JAEEGL011969002.1_pt1 | contig 10227 bp, 4 predicted proteins | sample 9134231 | NCBI WGS metagenome assembly JAEEGL01 (sample SAMN16246548, study PRJNA631951) | gut metagenome | biome: gut microbiome; feature: rumen; material: fiber-attached | host: Bos | place: Iran: Karaj | collected 2018-10 | reverse complement strand
TAGATTATTAAGATCAACATATATGGTCTGTGTACCACTTGTTGTAAAATACCACTTTGTATCCTTAGCATCAGATGGCTGATTTTCATAGTACGTCATCTGCATGGAGTCTCCAGCATTTAGAGCCTTGTTACCATCGGTTCCAGCCGTAAGGCCTGGCCACCAATTTTCCTCCCATCGGAATTTGAACACTTTACCAGCCTCAAAATTATCAGTGTAAGAAAAAATACCAGAACCTAAATCCTCCATTGCAATAGGAGTCCATAGTGGACTTGAAAAATCTCCTACAATTTGAAGACCTGTTAATTTAACATCCGGCGTTGGATCTGGATCTGGCGTTGGACCTGGTGTTGGACCTGAAGAACCGGAAACAACCAATTTACCTGTATGATTATTTTCATCTATAGTAACAGTCAGGGTGAAAACGCCAGCTGGCATGATAAACTTATAATCTGGAGTAGTAGAATCTACTGTACCACGATACGCCAAATTATATGTATCACCCGCCTTTACAGACTGATTATTTGCAGTAGCGACATAACATGGAGCCCAACTACCTTGTCTGCACAAAAATTTGAGCTCATCGGCCTCAAAAGAACCGGTGTAAGTATATACATTTTCATTTTTTTCCATTAGAATGGCTTGACCTGCGTTCCAGCCTGCAGCCGTTGACGGACCAATCAGAAAAAGATTATCTCCGATTACGGTTTGCTGTCCTTTCGTTCCAATTACAGTCAACATTTTATTTACAGTGTCAAGAGACAATGTGTACTCTCCAGATTCAAAAGAGAACACATTTGAGGTGGCGGATGTTGAATATGACACCGCCATAGGGACATTTAACGTAACGCTCTTATTAGCATCAGTTGCTGTATAGCACGGACTGTCAGAAGACTTGCTGGTTACAAACTTAACAGTTCCCTGTTTTAATATTCCGTACCAAGTGTACACACACCCATCCTTTTGCATGGCAATAGATTTCTCTATCCCAGATCCAGAAGGGTTGGCTGTTCCCATAATGTAAACAGCTCCAAAAAGATTGAAGCTTAACATCATGCTAACAATTAATAAGAGTGACTTTTTCATAATAAGAATTTTTGGTTACAAACCGGCAGACGTATCCAAAACGTCCACCGGTTATAAAAGTATGATATGTTAATTGATTACTTAACCATAAGTTTAGTAGCAATACCATTAACCACTACAACATAAATACCAGGAGCAACAGGCATACTGATTGAATCTGCCTTACCGCTCTTAACAATGCTTCCCAATGAGTAAATTGCATAATCAAACTCCTCTGCTTGCTGATCAATAGTGATGACTCCATTTGATGAATATGGAAGTATCTCAGATACAGTTGTCTCTTCTGCACTTGTTGGAAGGTCGTCAATATAAACAATCATCTTCTTAGTGTCGAGATAAACAGTGTGGTGTCCAGCATCCTCAAAGAAGATTTTATTGTCATGAGCATCAAATGTTGAAGGCAGGTAAATTACATCAACTGCTTCGTTAGCACGAATAGGGGTATCTGCGTTGTTTGCCGCAACAATTGCAGGCCACCAATCCGCAGCCCAACGAAATTTAAAATTATCATCAGCCTTAAACTCACCCTCATAGCTCCATATTCCATCGCCCTCGTCTGTCATTTCTTCACCTGGGTCTGCCCATTCTATAAATGAGCCAATAATATATACTTCACCAGAAGGCATAGAGACTGGGGCAGGAGTACCTGTAATGGTCATAGTACCATTGTGAGTCTCGGCATCAAGGTCAAGTGTCATAGTGTAGTTTCCTGCAAACATATAGAACTTGAAATCAGCAGGTGCATCTGGATCAGTATCATTGGCTCCGTAAAGAACATCATACGCAACACCCGGTTTTACAATATTGCCACTTTCCGCAGCAACAATACGTGGGAACCAAGATCCTTGCTCACAAGTAAACTTAAACTCTCCTGTAGCAAACTCACCAGTGTAAGTAAACTGTGTACCCGATGCATTAGCATCCATTTTAACAGCATCATCCGCAGACCAACCTGCGCCAGGAATTGCTGCACCAATCATGTAAACATCAATGGCGAATGAAGAAACCGCCATTGCAAGCATAGAAGCTAAAACTGTAAACTTTTTCATAGTTAAAAGGTTTTAATTAATAAAAAAATGTATAAATAAAATCACTTAATAAATCACATGCTTATCAATTACAAAAAAATCAAAATTCTGTATTGCAAATGTAAGACAACAAAAGTTCAAAAAAAATACCCTCAGTAAAAAAAGTAGTAAAATTAAAATACAGAAAATGCACTACAATACACTGTAATGGATATTATGATATACCCCCCCCTATCAAAAAAGTAGTAAAAAAGTAGTAAAAAAGTAGTAAAAAAGTAGAAGTTTCTATCAAAAACAGAAGAGTCCTGCACGCTTGCAGGACTCTTCCGACCTTAAAAACTTAAAAAACTATTGGTAAATGAAGTAAATCATCAAAGTACTGACAATCGTTTCATTTCGAAGTTCTTTTCATGAAATATCGTAACAATATACTTTCCTCTTGGCCAAGATGAAACATCTACAAGGTAATTATCCTCATTAATGACTTTTTCAAAAACAACAGCTCCTGTCAGATTTCTAATTTCAATCTTAGTGATAATAGACTCCGACACTATACTTACATACATAGATGACGGATTAGGATAAATACCAGTCTCCTCTTTTTTATTATAAGGGTCATTAGCTTCCTTTACAGTAGAGGACTCAGCATAAACACAATAAAAACTCATAGAGAGTAACACACATACGAATAATTTGTAAATCTTTTTCATAGCTATATTTTTTTAGGTTGTTCCGACATTGCAAAGGTATATATTTGTTTTTCAAGTTGTTCCATTTTTTCTGTAGCATACTGAAAATAGTAGTGAAGAGACAGCCGAAAATGGGCGCTCAGATACTTATACACAGAATAACATCACTAAAAAAAGTAGTAAACCCTTGCATTATAGTAGTAAATATTAACCTAGGGCCATTCTACAGGCCATAAACAAGCCACTACTTTTTTACTACTTTATTACAAGCCAAAAACCAACCACACATACTCTAAACACGGATTTAACATTTTAACATCACTACTTTTTAACAAAAGCCACTTCCATTCCATATAATAATGTATTAAATTCGCAAACGTAAAAGTCAATAAAACTATGAAAAGCAAAGGTATTTTTTCAAGATTTTTCTTGATTGTGGCAATTACAGTTTTCAGTTCATCCGCAAAAGCACTGAACTGTGCAAGCCCTACAGATCTGTTTGTGGAAGATTTTACTTTTACATACACCGGATTTACAGATTTACACGCCTACAGTCTAAAAAAAATCAGGAATGGTAAAATAGAAACCACCTATCGTCAGTTGGATCCTAACGGAGCATATTTCGTAAGAATCGAAGATGACCAGTGTATGGTAGTCGATGATCTTGACGCTGGTGCGAACTGGGGAGGAAAGAAACTTTCAGGAACTACAGGTAACAAACATGATGAAACATTGCCATCCGGCGGATATGTTCCGCAGACTGTGCATTATCACGATGGTTACCTCATCATAAATTGCAACCAGGACCCAGGAAAGATTTTTGGTTTCACCATTGATGGGTTATGTCCAAACACAACTTGCCATTTTTCAGCTAATATATGCAGCCTTATAGCTACAAAAGATAATGCAGCGCCAGGAAAAGTAAGATTCACAGTAAAAGGCAAACAAACCGGTCATAACTACATAGATCAGACGCATGACATTCCAAATTTTAGCGGAGGTAATCCTGTGTGGAAGAATTATAGTGTGGAATTTGATACGGGTAACGATACAGAATACACTTTTGAACTTTATAACGCCTACACCGATGCAAGTCTTTACCCAAAAGCAGATGGCTCACCAGGTGTTAATGGTAATGACATAGCTATAGATGATATAAAGTTTACAGCTTGCGTGCCAAGCATAGATTTGTTCTCAGACCCGCAGCTTTCTAAAAAGGACATTCTGCTTAATTGCGCCACAACAACCACATTATATGTAAACACCAATGAAATAAAGCAGTACTTCCCTACTACCGCCTACTACCTTGTACAATCCTCTACAGACCAGAACGTTTGGACAAATGAAGGCGGCGTTACCCAAAACACAAGCTTTCCTATATCTATAAACAAAACAGATACACAGGGTAAATACTTTAGAATATGGGTGGGTGGTTCTGAGCAGAACGTAATTAATTCAGCCCAGAGTGGCAAGGTTACAGACTGTAGCCAGCTTACAGCGGTTTCATCACCTGTAAAGGTCACCTATACGTGCCCTTGTACGCCAAGTAATGACCCAACCCCAAAAAATTATAGCGAATGTCCCGTAACTACAGGCAATGGTACTATCGACCTTTCAACTCTGGTAACTAAAAGTTACACAGGTACATATACATGGTATGAGAGCCAAACAACAGCTACTGCATTATCAAACACAATGGTTGATGCCAAGACTGTTCAAACTAAAACATACTACGTTTCCTATACGGAAAATACAGGAAACTACTGTGAAAGTAATCGTGTACCCGTTACCGTAAAAGTTAAAGATGCTGTAAAGTTCAACATCACTCCATCTGATATAACCACATGTCTGTTTCAAGGTGCAGATCTCACATATACGGTCTCAAACAAGATTCCGTCAAGCGCCACAATTACATGGAGGAACGGAACAACTGACTTAGGTACTGGCGACAGCTACACCTTGCCGGCACAGCCTGGAACCGGTACTATTACTGCTGTAGCATCTGATCCAGCAAAAACTGCGTGTGAGTGCAGTCAGAGCGTAACTTATAACCTCACTCCCGTCAACAAGTTCACGTTGTCCGCATCTCCCGCATTTGTATGCACAGGCAATCCTGTGAGCACCATCACAGCCACTATTCTTGACGGAACTGGTGACTACACCCTATTTAAAGACGGAACGCCTGTTAAATCTGGAACTGTGACTCCAACCGATAAAACCATAAGCTACACTGACACTCAAGTGGGCACGTCTGCCGGAAAGGTCTCCTATTCAATGGAGTTTGGTACGGGAAATTGCAAAGATGTGCAGACAACCGATGTAACGGTAGGAGCCGAGTTTGAGATTCCAATAAAGTCTGACGTCGCTGACGACAGGGTCTGCGAGGGGGATTTGTTCTCTCTTTCCGCACAATACCAGTTAAAACAGGGAGAATCTCTTATATGGGAACAGGACGGGAATGTTATTCCAGGCTCTGACGTTACAATTTCAGGACTTTCTATTACAAATGACGCCAATTTCACGGTGAAACTGGTGGGAGGCAGTTGCGCTGGCACTGGATCAATAAATATGAAAGCCGATCATCCGGCTAAACCCAGCATCTCTGCCTCCACCTACACCGTGTGTGAAGGATACTCTTTTGACCTTATGGACAGTGACCCTGTTACTGCAACATCCTATCAATGGCAAATGCAGACTAACGGCGGGGCTTGGACTGATATGGCAGGAGAGAAATCAAAAACCGTTACAGGATACACTCCTGCATCAACGGCATCTTACAGACTCACTGCAAAGAACGGACTTTGTTCTTCTGTTAGTAACGTCGTTGAGGTGACTGTGACCCCTCCGCCTTCTATTTTGAGTATAACGGATGCTTCTGTTTGTCTGAGCAACCCGGTTGCTACGCTTGTGGCTGAGGTGGACGAAGATAACATCCCTTACGTATGGAGCAAGAACGGTGCCACATTTGACTCTGGAACAGTTCCGGCTGGAGCCAGCAAGATTACATTGACCGATAGCGATGTGGCAACTTCTATTGGAACCGTAAAATATTCTCTAACCATTGGCAGTGGATCTTGCAGTGACACTAAAGACACTAAAGTTGAGGTTTCTAATAAAACATCCATCACCTTGATGTCTGACGCCACAAATGACCGTGTATGTGCAGGGGATCCATTCTCTGTAACGGCTCTTTACACTCTGCAATCCGGTGAATCCCTCGAATGGGCTAAAGACGGAGTAACGCTTACTGAGACTGGTGTCAAGATTGAGAATGAAACCATAGATAAAAACACTTTATACACTGTGACACTGAACGGTGGCCTATGTAGCGGTGACGGCTCATTGCAGATGTATGCTGACACGCCACCTGCGCCTGTCATTGACGCTTCTGAAAAAAATATTTGCAAAGGGTCTGTGATTGACCTCACTGACAGCGACCCAAGCGCTGTAACAAAATATGTATGGGAGATTAACACTGGTGCAGGCTATAAGGTTATGGAGGGAAAAAGCACCAAGGATATTATGGCATACGTGCCTGATGAGACTGCTTCATACAGGCTTACTGCCATTAACGGGGTCTGCACAAGGCTCAGCAACGAGGTCTCTGTTACTGTGAACCCTCCTATTGAGTTCTCCGTAACGCCTGACCAGAGCATCTGCCAAGGCGGTTCCGCGTCTCTCAGTATGAGCGGATACCCTGCATCTGCCAAGGTGGCTTGGTATCAAGGCTCTAATCTGCTTACCGAATCTTACATGCTTTCTGTACAGCCGAATGTGACAACAACTTACACCGCAAAGGTCATGGATGTGTGCACAGCTTCTAAAAACTCCACCGTTAACGTGGAGCCTGCTATTGTTGTCACTATTTCTCCTGACTCTGAAATATGCTACGGAGAGTCCGCAAAACTCACTGTTACAGGTGGTAAATCATACAGCTGGACACCTGCCGCATCGCTAAGCGACCCCACTTCGGCTACAACCTTGGCATCGCCTAAGGAAACCACAAAATACACGGTGACTGTTACTACTGATCTATGCTCCACTACGGCGTCAACAACTGTAAAGGTGAACCCGCTGCCTGTCATAGTCAGCGTTACAGAAACTGACCCGGGAGAGGCTACCGCAGTGGTTGAAAAAGGCACTGAACCATATCTCTACTCTCTGAACAACAAGGATTTTGGCGCAAGCGCCGTTATTACAGGCATCCCTATCGGACATCACGTTATGTATGTCATAGATAATGCAGGATGCAAGGCTCAGGCAGCATTTGAAATTGAACCTGTGCCCATTATCCCTGATAAATTCTTTACGCCAAATGAAGACGGAGTTAACGAGACATGGAAAATTAAAGGGCTCAGCTCTTACTCTTCTTACATAGTTGAGATTTTTGACCGCTACGGCAAAAGAGTCTATGTATTCTATAAAGGAGGTTACTCCAAAGACAATAATACAGATGATTTTACAGGCTGGGACGGAATCTATAATGGTCACCCTATGCCTGCCACTGATTACTGGTACCTGATAACCGTGGAGGAGATTAGAAAACAGTTTAACGGACATTTTACGCTGAAGAGATAACTCATTCTACGTCATGCTGAGGGCAAAGCCCGAAGAATCTCGCATTTATTATGAGATGCTTATTCGGGACTAGCCCTCATCAACTCGTTGCATACGCTCAGCATGACGGGACGATTAAACGAATAAAAAAGGAGAAACATTCATTTACTATGAAAAAGAGACATATTATCTGCGCAGTACTTGTAGGTCTGTTCACATTCCATACTGCATTGGGACGCGACGCAAGCTGTAACACACAGTTCTCTGGTACAGAGTTCAAGCCTAAAGTTGCCGGATCCTCAGTATATACACTTGATGATGTTAAATTTTACGATGCATCGTCAGAATTCCTTACTGTAAATGCTGAATATCACAGTGATCCAAGCACATTGAAAGCCGGGCAATATTGTGTCACAGATGAGGGGCTTCTCATTGGTCTTTCACATTCAAGTAGCAGGGAAAATATATTCACATATCAGCTAAAGAACTTGACATCAGGTAGTAATAGGGATTATTCTAAATTATACATAGACTTCGAAGTTAAGGCATCTTCTAATTGTGGCGCACAAACAGGACAATTAAAATGGGAGGTGCTATACACAAATGACGGTAGCAACGCCCAAGATTATCCTTATTGGGAAATAAAAAACAGCGGAGCATTACATTACGAGCGGGATTTCAAGACAAAAGATAACATGACCTCAAATTCCATACGTATAAATGAAAATGGTTCAAGCTTCAGTGGTTGCGTAATCCTTGTTATAAAGAAAATTTTAGTGCGTGGATGCTATGATCCCAGAGTCGTGTCTGAAAATGGTTCAAAATTCTGCCAAGGCGAAGCAAACACATTCTCATTCAAAGGGCCGGATCAAAGCTCCTATCAATGGGAGATGTCAACTGATGGCAAAAAAACATGGCAGGCACTTCCAGGAAACGCAAAATCAATAACGACAGAAATTTCAGCTGACAGAGTCTATGTTAGAGTAAAAGCCGGGGGAACATATTATGAAACCGATGAAATTCGCTCTGTAATATGCTGTTCTGCAGACGGAACAAAACAGGAGATAATTAAAGAAAGTTTTACTCTTGATGATGCCGCAAGCAAAAACAAGGGATCAAACCAAAAAAGGTTGGAGTTTTTTAAAGGCAACAGCAGATTTTTTGGTGGAAATTTTGACACATACTATCAAAATCCAACAGGCTCACCAGGCAATTATTCAATTGATGCAGACCAGTGCGCCGTAGTTAATTCAGCCAATGCGGGCAACTGGTGGCATGAGGTTCCAATCCTTGAGGGTCACACGGGTAACGGAGATCTTGACGGGTTCCTGCTTGTAAACTGCGCCGTGGCAAAAGGCAATATATTTAAATACAGATCAACTCAAAAACTATGTGAAAACACATTGTATAATTTCTCTGCATGGATTGCAAACGCAGTTAGCCAAGTAGGGAAAGACGCCGCTCCTATAAACGTTTCCTTTATTGTAAATGGTCTAACCACAAATGAGAAACTGCTTGAAATATCTACAGGAGACCTTGAATCCGGAACACAGTGGGTGGAACAAGGCGGCTCTTTTAACTCAGGAAAGAACACTGCTGTAGAGTTAATATTACGTAACAACCTTGATCCGGCTGCAAAATATCTCAACGATGATAAGACTGACGTTAATGGTAATGACGTGGGGCTTGATGACGTACTATTTACATCTTGTGCTCCATCCATAACACTATATTCAAATCCTAACTTCAAGAGCAAAGACACCATTGTATGTAACAATGGTTCACCAGCAAATCTTAAATTACAACCAAATGCATCATACGATCTAAGTACATTTTTCGCCACACCTCACTACTTGTATCAGGTATCCCCCGATAAAAAGAATTGGTCAAATGTGGGTTCAATAAGTACTACGGAGCAAACCACAATAACAGCCGACCCCACAACCCATAAAAACGGCTTATACTACAGGGTATGGGTCGGCGGCTCCGAACAGGCTATCAATAACGCAGTAGCAGGGCATCAGGTTACAACTTGCGGAATGTTAACTGCAGTATCTGACCCGATAAAAATCTCTTACAGCTGCCCGTGCAGGCCAAGCGCACCCCCATCCGTAAAGGACTATAATGAATGTCCTATTACAACAGGGGCTGCAACATTAGACCTAAATTCGCTTGTTACAGGCAATTATACCAAACTCACGTGGTATGAAAACGCCACCATAGCTACACCTATGACAAACACTAACGTTGATGCTAAGACTGTTCAGACCAAGATTTATTATGTCACCAACAATGACGGAGCACCCACTTACTGTGAGAGTGAACGTGTACCAGTTACCGTAAAAGTTAAAGATGCTGTAAAATTCAACATCACCCCATCTGATATAACCACATGTCTGTTTCAAGGTGCGGATCTCACATATACGGTCTCAAACAAGATTCCGTCAAGCGCCACAATTACATGGCGGAACGGAACAACTGACTTAGGTACTGGCGACAGCTACACCTTGCCGGCACAGCCTGGAACCGGTACTATTACTGCTGTAGCATCTGACCCAGCAAAAACTGCGTGTGATTTCTCCAAGGATGTCACATACAATCTCACCCCTGTGAACAAATTCAATTTGGACGCTTCTCCTGCGTACGTGTGTACGGGAAACCCCGTGAGCACCATAACAGCTACAATAATTGACGGCACTGGTGACTACACCCTATTTAAAGACGGAACGCCTGTTAAATCCGGAACGGTGACTCCAACCGATAAAACCATAAGCTACACTGACACTCAAGTGGGCACGTCTGCCGGAAAGGTCTCCTATTCAATGGAGTTTGGTACGGGAAATTGCAAAGATGTGCAGACAACCGAT
>JAEEGL011443360.1_pt1 | contig 10227 bp, 10 predicted proteins | sample 9134231 | NCBI WGS metagenome assembly JAEEGL01 (sample SAMN16246548, study PRJNA631951) | gut metagenome | biome: gut microbiome; feature: rumen; material: fiber-attached | host: Bos | place: Iran: Karaj | collected 2018-10 | reverse complement strand
GAAAGTTCGCGTCCGTGGGAGGTTATCTTGCCATCGTCGTCAATAGCGTCGAGCATATTTAGGAGCTCCTTGGCTTGCATGACATTCTCACGCGGCGGTGGAGTGAGCCACGTCATATTCTCAGCATTTGTCTCGCCCCAACGCGCAAGGTCGAGCACAAGTTGACTGAGGTCGGCTTGCTCAATTTCCGGTTCGCGGTGAGGTCGCATACGCGCCTCGGTGGCTTTGGTCCAAAGTCGGTAGCATACGCCTTCGGTCAATCGACCTGCGCGACCTGCACGTTGTGTAGCCATATCCATAGAGATGCGCGCCGTCTCCAAATGCGAAAGTCCAGAAGTTGGGTCGAAGCGCAAGCGGCGGTAAAGTCCCGAGTCCACCACAATTCTTACGCCCTCTATGGTGAGAGACGTCTCGGCAATCGGCGTAGCTAAAACCACCTTTCGTCGGCCATTTGGGTCGGGCAGAATGGCGGCGCGTTGTGCGTTTTGTGGTAGCATTCCGTAAAGTGGCATCACCTTCGTGTCGCCCAATTTGCCGCGTAGAAGTTCCTCGCAGCGCGATATTTCGGCTTCGCCAGGCAAAAACGCCAGAATGTCGCCCGAATCTTTGCTATGAGCATCACGAATTACGTGCGCAGTGAGTTCGGCAGCCGAGCGTTCGTCGCATTCGTCGCAGTTGTGTATGTCCACTTTGTGCATACGTCCTCTGCTCTCGATTATTGGCGCGCCAAGTTTGTTCGACAGATTCTCAACGTCGATAGTTGCCGACATAATTATTATGCGAAGGTCGGGGCGAATAATCTGCTGACATTCGCGTGTGAGAGCAAGTGCAACATCGGCGAAGAGACTGCGTTCGTGAAATTCGTCGAATATCACTATGCCGACATCTTCGAGCGTATTGTCGGTTTGTAGCATACGCGTAAGTATGCCCTCAGTAAGTACTTCGATGCGCGTTTCGGCAGAAACTTTCGCTTCGAAACGTATGCGGTAGCCGACCGTTTTGCCAACAGGTTCGCCAAGCATCTCTGCCATACGTATGGCTATCTGGCGAGCGGCAAGTCGGCGTGGCTCGAGCATAAGTATCTTCTTGCCTTTGGCGCATTCGCAGTCGAGCAGCGTAAGCGGCAGCAGTGTGCTCTTGCCGGCTCCCGGAGGTGCGGTTATTATGAGCGCATTGTTGTCGGTTAATCTTGCTTTTGTAGTGTCGACAATTTCGGCTACGGGCAAGTTGAATTTCTTTATGTCGAGCATATTAAATATTTATGATTGCGTATAAATATGTACATAAAAAGCCCCGACTCAATGAATCGGGGCTTTTTATTGCTTAGTTCAGCACTGTTTTGTCAGCGCTTTGCTGTGTCTGCCGAATTATTCAGCAGCGTTTTCAACAGCAGCAGAATCAGCTACGGTTGAGTCAGCTACGGCAGCAGAATCAGCTACGGTTGAGTCAGCTACAACGGTAGAGTCAGCGCAAGCTGCGTCTTTACAACATGCTGAGTTAGAATTACCTGAGCAAGCAACAAACATTGCAGCAACAGCTGCGATTGCAAATAACTTCTTCATTTTTAGAGCGTTTTATAATTATAAAATCTTGTTGTTCTTTTTTCGTCTTTTTTTGACGGCGCAAAGTTAGCGTTTATTGATTAGCTTGTTACGCCAAATATTATGCAAAATAAAGATTTAACAATAATAAATAATAGCAATGATTGATAAATATTCGTTTTTGCTCTCGAAAGCTACTTGCGCGCACCGAATTGTGTACGCAAGTAGATGTACTTTAGAATGTTAGGCCAACAACAAAGTGGACGTCATCGTAGGCTGGCGAAGCTATAAACTGTACAAAAATTGGTAAAGAAAATTTATCGGTTATCTCAATCTCTTTTGAAGCCTTTAGCGATATGTCGAGCACGCTGAATTCGTCATCTTGCTGGCTCTTCCAGGGGTTGATGCCTATTGATGGTGTGAGCGCAACGCCTTTCACATCGACGTCATACGATAGATTTAGGTATGAAGTGTACATTCGCTTGCCGTCTTCATCGAGTTCACCGGCCTCGCCACAAAATAGGAAGGTAGACCAAAGTACGGTGAGCGGAAATTTTTCACCAAAGTTATATTGGAGTTCAGCGTCGAAATAGTGGTCGTCTTTGTAGTGACCGTATTTAGCGCCTTCGCCTTCCCACCAAAAGTCGTTGAGTATAGCTGTGAAGCCACCTATGGTGTAGCTAAGTGTAAGGTCGACTTCTTTGTTGTCGAATTCGGACATTGATGTGCTTGCCCACGCGCTTAATGACAGACCGCAGCTCCAATCGAGAGATAAAGATGGTTGGAAACTTGCGCCTCCGCCCTGATATGCGCCACGGAATACGTATTTATTCACGATGTCGACGCCCGGCGTAACCGAAAATCCTTCGCTTTCTTCAGATTCTTGTGCGATTGCAAATGTTGGCATTAATAGCAGTACTGTTGCTGCCCAAAGTGTTGTCTTTACAGTTTTCATAATAATGTAATATTTAGTGGTTAGGTTTTTGAGTTTTGAAATACAATGCGAAATTACAACTTATATGCGTATTTGCAATATAAACTGTAAGTAAATTTGGCAAAATACTTATAAAATATAATCGTATCGTACTCTTGTATTTCAAACTGAAAAACCGAGATTGATGTATGTTACTGTGTGTTATACGTTTTATACTATATTTTTGTGACATACAAACATAGAAATTTTTGATGAGAGTAGATATTATAGGTAGCGGAGTGGCTGGTTTGGCGGCAGGTATCTATTTGCAAAAGCATGGCGTACAGACTGCTATATACGAGCGCTCGGCGTCTGTGGGTGGTCTGATGACGGGCTGGCGGCGTGGCAAATACTCCTTCAATGGCTGTCTGCACTGGCTATTGGGCTCTGCCAAGGGTATCTCTTTCAATACTTTTTGGCGCGAAATAATTGATGTAGATGAACTGCAATTTGTCTACCACGATGAGCGAGTGCGTTTTGATGCGTGTGGCAAAGAGTTCGTCTTTTATAATGATATAGACCGTCTTGAAAATTATCTGCTCGAAAATGCACCCGAAGATGCTGCGCTCATTCTTCGTTGGACGGGTTGGGTGCGTATGGTTGTACCGCTGCTCGATTATCTTCCGCCAGTCTTCAATGGCGATTTCTGGCACGACTTCAAACTAAAGCTACGTATGTGGCGACTGCTGCCAGTGCTTGCGTTTGTGGCGCGTAGCAGTAAGTATACAAACCGCACATTTGCTAAGAAATTTCGCTCTCCGTGGCTACGCGAGGCACTGACGAATCTGTATCAATATGAAATAGGGTTGCCGGTGCTGGTGTTTGCGCAAGCGTATGCTACAAAACGTGTTGCAGGCTATCCCATTGGCGGTTCGCAGGCTGTTACGGATAAGCTCATAAGTAGTTACGCGGCTGCTGGTGGCAATCTGCGCATGAGCACCGCCGTGAAGCGCATACGTATTGAAAATCAGCGCGCTATCGGACTTGAACTTGAGAGTGGCGAACAGACAGCGGCCGACTACGTCATCTCGTGTGCCGATTGGCATTGGACGGTGTTTAGTGCCATTGGCAAGCAATATCTGCCGTCGGAGTTGGAGAAATTGCGTGAGCCTGCGCACGACGATATATTCTATTCCTATTGTATGCTTGTGCTTGGTGTGCGTCGCCCGATGACCGACGTGGCGCATTTCTTCCGCATAAACGAGCATATCACTTCGCCCGATGGTACGGAATATCAGCAAGTTGAGGTAGATGTATATAATTACGACAACACGCTCGCTCCCGAAGGTTGCTGCAGCATAAACGTAAATTTCCCTACACGCGAAGGCGATTTTTGGATTAATCTGCGCCGCGACGATTACGAGGAATATATGTCTGTGAAAAAGCGCTTTACTGACGAGATAGTTGCTCGACTTTGTAAATATTTCGGTAGCGATTTTGCCGCAGACGTCGACGTTTCCGATTTGACAACGCCTGCTACATATTATAGGTATACAATGAACTATCGTGGTAGTTCGCAAGGCTGGTCGCCGAGGCGTAATTTGCTTACGCCGTCGCCCGTAAGTAATAGAATAAAAGGTATAGACAACTTGCTTTTTGCAGGTCATTGGGTGGAGGCTGGTGGCGGTGTGCCAGTTGCTCTTGCTACTGCCAGAAATGCCGCTTTGTTGATTTTAGGCAAGATTTGAGAGAAAATTTTTGTGAGTCAACGTTTTATCTCACTACATTTGACGAATGAATTCAAATACCATGATGAAAAGACTTATTTATTCCCTGCTTGCAATAGCAGTACTCGGTTTTACGTCGTGCAAGGACGACGATGAAAATGATCCAGACAACGGTGGATCGGAAGAAAAAACTACTATTAGTGCCGCAACCCTTGAAGCCAATTATTTTGTATACTCTATCATGAGTACATATTATTATTGGAACAAAGAGATGTTCAACGACACTGTTAAGTATGAAGATCCTAAAATAGATTGGCGCACTCAGACCAACACAGAGGAGTATTTCTATGATCTACTCTCGAATAAAGACAAATACAGCTTCATCTCAGACAATGCCAACGAAACCGAAAATGAACTTTCGGGCATTAGCACTACAATGGGGTGGGATTATACGCTTACTTATATAGACAAAAGCAATCACATTGGCGCAATAGTTAACCTTGTTTATCCCGACTCGCCAGCCGAAAAAGCTGGTGTTAAGCGTGGCGATGTAGTTTACCAAATTGATGGCGAATTCATGACATTGGATAACTATCGCAGTAAAATTTCGCAAACGAGTGGCGTATATTCATTGATTCGCTACGATGCTACAACTCAGAGCTATTCCGAAAATGTTGAGTATTCGCTTGAAGCTGTAGAACTAACCGAAAACCCTGTGTATAAGTATACAACCTTCGAAAAAGATGGTAATAAAATAGGTTATCTTATGTACACCAGCTACATAGAGGATTACAATGCTGACCTCGATAAGGCTTTCCAATATTTCAAGGAGCAAGGCATAAATAAACTTATCCTCGACGTTCGCTACAACACTGGCGGTGCAATGACTGCATTCCGTCATCTCTGTAGCCTTATTGGTCCAGCAGCTAATGTAAATAGCGAAAGTGAGATACTATATTATAAGTATAACGACATCTTGAGCAGCCAGAAAACCTATTCGCGCCAAAACCAACATGTGACTTTCGATAAGGAAGTTGCAAACAATGTAGACTTGAAAGATATTGTAATCATCACTGGTCGAAATACTTATTCGGCATCAGAGGCTACAATTATGGCGCTAAAGCCCTATATGAATGTTACGCTGATTGGTGATATAACGGGCGGCAAGAACTCTACAATGTTTGTGCTTACACCCGATGTGTTTACCGACAGTAGAGATGCGCGCGTATTCGATAAAAGCATCGACAATTGGTTGATTGCGCCTATCGTGGCTGAATATTTCAATACGAATGACCAGACTTTCGATCCAACCGAAGGTATCTCGCCCGATTATGCTATAAATGAGTATGACTACAGCGACATGGGTGTGATTGGCGACGAGAATGAGCCTTTGACCAAGGCAGCTATTGAGTTTATTACCACTGGTAGTATTACCACCAACAAAGCTGCCACGCTGAAAGAGGTCGAAATCCTCGGGCACAAGGGTCTCGGCATCAAAGGCGCTATTATGAATCGATAAATCATATATGCAGAATATTCGACACAAAACGATGAAAGACAATCGCGAAATACGCGAACATAAAGTAACTATTTGCTTGTCCGATAAAGAGTTGCAAATCATTGATGAGTATGCCAAGAAGCACCGTAAGCCGAGCCGTGCAGCCACAATACGCGAGAGTGCCGTGCGCTACGTAATGGGCCGACTTGTGGAAGACTACCCATCGTTGTTTGACCAATGTTGTGCCGAAAATTCTGTTAATCGATAGCTATGGAAAGTCCTCAAGAAAAGAAAAACAACAAACTCTTCTACTCCATTGGCGAAGTGGCTGAGATGTTCAACGTCAAAGTGTCGCTCATTCGCTATTGGGAGAATGAGTTTGATATTCTGAAGCCGCAACGCAATAAGAAGGGCAATCGCCTATTCACGCAGCGCGACATAGATAACTTGCGCATGATATTCATATTGGTGCGCGAACGAGGACTGACCATTGCTGGCGTAAAAAAGAAGTTGCAAGACAATCGTCAGGATACCATAAATAATATAGAAGTGGTGAAGCGTCTCGAAGATGTGCGTGCACAACTCGTAAATATTGTCAATCTGCTAAAGAGCAAGCCAAATGAGTGATATTACCGTAGGCGTCGTTGCCGATATTATAAACTCGCAATATCCCGAAGCCACTCAAGACTCTTGGGACAACAGTGGATTGCTCGTTGGTTGCCGCACCGACAAAGTTACTGGCGTACTTACGTCGGTAGATATTACCGAGGAGGTTGTCGACGAAGCCATAGCCGAAGGTTGCAATATGATTGTGGCGCATCACCCGCTGATGTTTCGCGGACTGAAACGTCTTGTTGGCTCAACAGGTGAGCAGCGCGTAATTATGAAAGCCTTGCAACGCGGTATCGCACTGTATGCATCGCACACCTGCTGCGACAAAAGTCCCAAAGGCACAAGTGCGCGACTTGCCGAAATGATTGGTTTGCAGCACTGCAGCATACTTATTCCAGAAGCCGATGGCTCGATTGGTTACGGCGTAGTGGGCGAATTGCAGTCAGCTATGGCGGTGAACGATTTTGCTACGTACGTAAAAACGAAAGTCGGTTGCAGCAGCATACGTATGAGCGGCGACGCAGAGAAAATCTCGCGCGTGGCAATATGTACGGGAAGCGGCTCGGAATTCGTGTCCGATGCGGTGAAGAGCCATGCCGACGCGTACATAACAGCCGACGTGAAATATCACCAAATGGCAGAGGCTGGCGAGCGCATCGTCATTGCCGATATAGGGCATTGGGAAAGCGAACAGATGACCAAACAACTTTTTTATGATTTATTATCAGGGAAAATATCTAAATTCGCGCGCTGTAAAATGAGCCAATGCTCTAACCCTATAAAATACATTTGATTAATAGATATATGGCATCTACTGAAACAAAAGCAACAGTCAAAGAGGCATCTGTAGAGGAACGTCTCAGAGCCCTTTACGACTTGCAAAAAGTAAGCACCGAAATCGACAAAATCAGAACGCTCCGCGGCGAACTTCCTCTCGAAGTGCAAGACCTCGAAGACGAAATTGCCGGTTTGGAAACGCGCATTGCTAACTTCGATGATGAAATCGACAAACTAAATGCCGACATTGCTAATAAGAAACACGAGATAAAGGACGCTGAGGCTGCCATCAAGAAATATGAAGAGCAGCAGAATACCGTTCGTAACAATCGTGAATATGACGCGATCTCTAAAGAGATTGAATATCAGAATCTTGAGAAACAGCTCTGCGAAAAACGCATTCGCGAATACACTGCAGAACTCGAGAGAAAGAAACAACTCTCTGAGGACGCTAAAGTTCGCATGTCGGAGCGCAAAGCCGATTTGCAGGTTAAGAGCTCGGAACTCGACTCTATCGTAGCCGACACCAAGCAAGACGAGGATAGACTCCTTGCCGAGGCTGCTAAGATTAGCGAGAATATCAACGAGCGCGAGCTTGCATCGTTCAACCGTATTCGTGGTAATGCACGCAATGGTTTGGCAGTAGTTACCGTTAGCCGTGGTGCTTGTGGCGGTTGCTTCAACAAGATTCCACCTCAACGTCAGCTCGACATTCGCCTCCGCAAGAAACTCATCGTTTGTGAGTACTGCGGTCGCATCTTGGTTGACAACGACATTGATACTCCTATGGCTGAACTCGATTTCGCTAAGGAGTCGAAATAAGATTCAGAAAAAAAGTTATAAGTATGTGTCTAGGGCTGCCGTTGGGTGGCCCTTTTTATGTAAGTACGTATATATAAGTATGATACAAATCGACGACAAGATTATAAGTAGCGATGTATTTCTGAGTAAGTATTGCTGCGACCTTAGCAAATGTGCTGGCGAATGCTGTGTAGAGGGCGACTCGGGTGCTCCGCTCGAAGATGACGAAACGGAAATTCTCGAACGCATCTACCCAATAGTGGAGCAATACCTCAACGACAAAGAGCGCGCCGAGATTGCTCGCCAAGGCAAATGGGTAGTCGACGAAGATGGCGATAAGGTTACGCCGATAATAAATGGTCGCGAGTGTGTATATACGTATAGAGACGAAGACGGCTGCTGGAAATGCGCCATCGAACGCGCCTATCGCGAGGGCAAGATAGATTTCTACAAGCCCATCTCGTGCCATCTGTACCCAATACGCGTGTCGAAATACACATCATACGAGGCGCTTAACGTTCATGATTGGACGGTGTGCAAGGCGGCTAAAGTGCTTGGCGACAAACTTGGTTTGCCAGTGTATAAATTTCTCCGCGAGCCAATTATCCGTAAGTATGGCGAAGAATTCTACAAACAGCTTGAAATAGCTGCACCAGAAGTTGAACGCAGTTTCGGTTCGAGAAATAAGAGATAGAAGCAGACGATTGAAAATTATAAATCTGCAGAAATCAGTTCAAATCCATAAAATCTGCGTCTCTAATTATGAATTCGTCATCGCCAAAAAGTAAAAATTGGTTAATATTGCCGCGCTTTGATGTGTAAACCAATCATCTAACAACCGAAATAAAACTAAAACAATGAGTAAAGAAAAGCAATTGGCTCTTGGTATCGACATTGGCGGCACAAACACCGCTATTGGCGTTGTCGATGAAGCCGGTAATGTGTTGATAAAGAAGTCTATAGAGACGCCTAAGCATGGCGATGCTAACCTATACGTAAGTAGTATGGCAGAGACCATTCGCGAATTGATTCGCGACGTGAAACAACTCAATGCCGACACGAATGTTCTTGGTATAGGCATTGGCGCGCCTAACGCAAATTATTATTCTGGAAATATTGAGCATGCGCCAAACCTTTCGTTCAAAGGAGTTGTTCCGCTTGTAAATATGCTCAAATCGGAATTTCCCGAACTTGCGCACATCGCACTCACCAACGATGCTAATGCAGCAGCAATGGGCGAGATGATTTATGGCGGTGCAAAGGGAATGAAGGATTTCGTTATGTACACGCTTGGAACAGGCGTTGGCAGCGGCATAATAGTAAACGGCGACTTGGTTTACGGCTGCAACGGTTTTGCTGGCGAATGCGGCCACACGATGTTGGTGCCTGGCGGACGCGCTTGCGGCTGTGGCATCAATGGACACTTGGAGTCGTATTGCTCGGCTGGTGGTATCAAACGTACGGCTTTCGAGCTCCTTGCGTACTACAATGCTACCGACAGCGAACTCGCTAACAAATCGTTCAACGAGCTTACCGCTAAAGATGTATGCATAGCAGCACAAAACGGCGATAAGATTGCCCTCGAAGTGTTCGAGCGTACAGGCGATTACCTCGCACGCGGTATGGCCGATACTATCCATCACACCGCACCTGAGGCAGTTTTCTTATTTGGTGGTCCTACGGCGGCTGGCGAGATTCTCTTTGAGCCAATTCGTCGCAACCTCGACAAATATCTATTGCCAACCTTCAAAGGCACGGTGAAGATCATTCCTTCGCAACTCAAACTTGGCGACGCCGCTATCGTTGGCGCTTCGGCTTTGGTTTGGAAGGAAGTTGAGAAGAATTAAGTTATTATATATAAGTTGAAAGGCTGGCTTTCGAAAGGAAGCCAGCCTTTTTTGTATACAAAAGCTACAACTCCTTCAATATCTCCAAAAACTCCTCTTTAGTGTAGGCACCATCTTCTTTGCGGTTTTTGTAGACTAAGCAATAGCGATATTTATTGCCGGCCATGCTTGACCAAAGATTGCCGAGTTTGATTTTCTTTTCGGCGTCGAGATGGTCGCCTTTGGTTTCGAGCAACACAATTTTGCCGCGCTTTGTCTTTATGATGAAGTCTGGATAGTGATTGATGAATCCGTTTATGCAGAAGCCTTTGCCGCGTTCGAGGTTGCGAGTCCAAAACTCAACGTTGCCGAGGTTCGCCACATCGTTGATTACTTCGCGCTCAAAACCATCAATGTCGCCCTCTTTTTCGTAGAGCGAATGTGGTATGCCCGAAATAGTTTTCGTAGGACAAATAGCTGTTGGCAACGAAAAACTCTCTTTGGTGAAAACGAGGTCTTTATCTGCCATTGT
>JAEEGL016038681.1_pt1 | contig 10228 bp, 11 predicted proteins | sample 9134231 | NCBI WGS metagenome assembly JAEEGL01 (sample SAMN16246548, study PRJNA631951) | gut metagenome | biome: gut microbiome; feature: rumen; material: fiber-attached | host: Bos | place: Iran: Karaj | collected 2018-10 | reverse complement strand
CGTCAAAATCCCGAAGACAAAGGAGCATTTCAGATGCAGGTTCGTTTTCGGGAACAGCTTTTACGTATTCCCGTTCGAAAAAGTCCGGGTTCATCTCCAGAAAAAGATCCTCATATTGCTTTTTCGTTATTTCCAAATCGCTCATTTTCTAATTTCCCCTAATTCTTTTGTGTTCAATGAGTGTATCTCAGCTGATACTTTTCAAGATCAACTCTTCCGTCAACCGATTCTACTCCCTCGCTTTTAAGTATCTTTGCCTGTTTCCAGGCACCGCCGAAAGCATACTCTCCGGCAAGTTCTCCTTTTGCATTTACTACACGATGACAGGGAATAGTCGATGGATCCGGATTTTTGTGAAGAGCATTTCCGACAGCTCTGGCCATTTTTCTGTCACCGGCCATTTCCGCCACCTGAGCATAGGTAGCAACATATCCTTTGGGGATCTTTTTTACGGCTTCATATATCCTCTTTGTAGGGGAATCCGTTACAAGATCGTAGCTCTCCGCTATCATCCTTTTAATATCCTTATCCGGGATCGATCCGTCAAGGATAACGGTATTCCAGTTTTCCTTGTTCTGATGATATGCCGGGATAACGGATCTGTATGTACTTCTCCAAAAATCTCTCCATTCCGGATCGACCTTCAGATTGATATTTATATGCCCATCCTTCGAATATACCCACAGAAACGCTTTTTTTGTCCTCTTTTCACGGACAAGCTGCCAGTTGGTGTCCCTGAAGGGAGTGTCTGTATAAGTATTTGGAAAGGATAGTCCGAATTTTATCGCATCTTCTCTTGTCTTCATACTTTATTTCTTTTTAACACACCAGATCACATTTTTAATTTTTTTGTCAGATACAGTACATAAGTATCGTTGAAGACGATCCTGTCTCCCGCCTCAAAAACAGCGTTTCTTAAACCTTCAAAAAACTCCGTCCGTAAAGGTTCCGGTAGCACTATATGGTCGCAGTGTGTTCCCGAAAACTCAACGTATTCGTCTGAATTAAACACCCTTTGCCCTTTGAATTCATACTTTTTTACATCTGAATAACCGTATTTTGGTGCGGCGTTATAGCTGAATTTGCCATGTGTGTACGGAATGTCCGGTTTGTAATACTTATCGTAAAGTTTCTGGATCTTCTCAAACAACGGCTCATTATCTGACCTGTATTCGGACGTGGTCAACATCATAGCCAGCGTTCCTCCCGGCTTCAGGAGTTTAAAAGTCTTGGCAAATGCAATCTCTTCAGGAATCCACTGTATCGTGGCTGCCGAATAGATCATATCGAACTTCATGTCACCGAAATCATGCGTGATGAAGTCATCATTTACTATATTGAAGTTTGGAAGTGTTCCATACTTTTCTTTCATCTTACGGCACAGGTGTTCTCCGAGTTCAATGGCATGGTATTCACATCCTGTCCGAAGAACGGGATCCGTCGCCTGCCCTGTTCCGGGTCCGATCTCAAGGACTCTCTTTCCGGGTCCGATCCCGGCCCGATCATTCATAAAAGCAAACAGTTCCTCACTGTACCTTGGACGGAATCTGTCAAACTCCTCAGGGATCATATCAAAGACTCTTCGAAACTCGTCCTGTTCCAGCTCATGTATATCATCTTCCGTAATAAGATGTAACTGCCTGTTATCAACGCGATATATATTTCCGACTACCTCCAGTTTCCCGCCTTTGATAAAGAAGGCACTCATCTCCTCCATTGCATAGACCGTACGATCTTCAGACATTTTTAATGTCTTTTCGTATCTCCACGTATCATCAGGGTCATGATGGCAGCTCACGGTAATGTTCGTAAATCCAAGCCCCGGGAAAGGTTCAAAAGACTCTGAAAAATCCACCGTATTCCGTGCCATGTTCATGGAACCGGCACTAACGCCAAAGATCACTGCGTGACTGTCAAGCAGTGCCTCGTAGCAGCCCTTCTTTCTTATCAGGTCAAGCTGTTCTTTACAGGCTCCGCCGCCCATAAGAAATATGCAGTCGGCATTTTCAACAAGTGCCTTTGCCTCTGAAGGCTCGGTCCGCATATCTATCACACGGTGATCATCAAACGCCAGCCCCTGTTCGGCAAACATCTCATGCATTCCGTCACAGTCGTCATCATTTTGCTCATAGTCATACGGGCAGGCAGTGATAAAAACCATACTCTTACGTACGGTCAGTTCTTCGCGAAGCCTTTTTGTTATCTCTTCAGAGAAATGATGATCCGGGAATCCGCTGAATAAAGCCAGTAATTCTTTTTTCATTTACTTATCCTCCTAAGGGATTGCTCATTTGGGCCTTGGGGATGGGTGGACCCTTATACCTTCACAATGCCGCAAGCTGTTCTACTCCGGACTCTGTCTGATCTGTTCCGGGATCCTGGTTTGTCATCACAACGGAAATCTCTCCGGTCACATGATTCATTTTCAACATGCTCTGTCCGTTTTCTCCCCAGCCCTGTGACACCAAAGTATCATCGCCGCGAAGGAACAGGCCGAGGCCAACCCATGAAAAGTTCTCTGCCGGTCTTATCATTTCCTGCGCAGATTCCCTGCGTAAAAACGAACTCCTGCCATTTACTGCCCCGATGAATTCTTTAGCGATCATCATCAGTTCATAAGGCGTACTCCATAAGCCTGAAGCAGCAAGATCCGGAATCTGCGGGTATTTTCCCGGGATCAATAAACCTTCACTGTCATACCCTGCAGCCATGTTCCGATCTTTTTCCCAAAGTTCGATATTCTGCATTGATGCGAAGAAGGTCCTCTTAAGTCCCAGCGGCTCAAAAACATATTTTGTTACGACTTCCTCAAAGCCTGAATGCGTGATCTCCCGGATCATCAGCTGCAGCACACAGTAACCTGCATCGCTGTATTCAAACTCTGTTCCGGGTTGCTTATCCGTCATAGTCCGCCGTTTGTTATATGGAGTTTTGCCATCCAAAACATCCAACAAACCGACCTCAGGATCATTACGTCGAAGTCCGTAAAAAGAGTCTTCCCCATCAACTATCCCGGAGGTATGATCAAGGATCGATCTTATCGTTGCATCGCTTTCTTTTTCATCCGATGTAAGCAGCTTCCACTGATGAAGATAGCGGTTGACGGGTTCGTCGATATTCAGCAGTTCCTGTTCCTGAAGTGTCATTACGGTTAATGCGGTAACAAACTTTGATATCGAGCAGGCCGGAAAAACTGTACTTCCATCAACCGGAATACTATTATCTTTATCAGCGATTCCATCGAATTTCAGAATTTCTCTTCCGGCTGCATCCCTGTATGCGCAGCTTACTCCCGGAAAGCGTTCAAATATCTGCCGATCAGAGTTTTCTGATGTGAGATTCATATACTCTTTAAGTGCTATGTATTCCCGCTGATAGGAACCTCTTTTTTCTTCACTTGTGTCCGCGTATGATTCATGTTTTGAAAACAGCTCGATCGCATCCTTAAGCGGGATCCATTCCGGCTGTACCCCACGCTGCTTTTCTACGTCAGTAAGGTTCATCTTACCTTTTCCGGTCACTTCACAGACAAAGAAATAACCTGTATATCTGTATTCTTCATAATATTCGTGCAGGATCAGAAACTGCTCTGTCGGATTAACGATCAGTCCGGTTTCTTCCTCGACTTCACGGATCACGCACTCTTTTGGAGTCTCGCCTTCTTCCATTCCACCACCCGGAATGAGCCACCAGCCGGAATTAAGTTCATGCGTAAGGAGGATCTTTCCGTCCTGTATGATGATTGCCCTGCTGCCATCGCGTGTCTTTGTATAGTTTTCAAACCGGTTCGCACCCAATATTTCTACGGTCTTCATAATCTTACTCCCACTATTTGCTCATTACCTCAAGTATTTCTATCTATCCTGTATTGTAGCCAAATACTTTTAAGGGGTAAAGCATGACATGAAATAAAAAATCACCTCACGCATACTATGCGCAAGGTGATCAGATTATGCTGGTTACTATGATCGATCACAATACCGTAACCTTGTTTCTCCCGTTTTTCTTGGAAGCATAGAGTGCTTTATCAACACGATCGAATGCGCTCTCAAAGGAATCGTCATCTTTTATCACGGTAACACCGACAGAGCAGGTCATCTTAACCACATTGAGGAATGTCATATTTTCAACCGCCTGTCTCAATTTTTCTGCAAGAGCCAAGGCATCTGCATCAGACCGACCGTAGCAGACTATGACAAATTCCTCGCCGCCCCAGCGTCCGAGATAAGCTTTATCATCAGATATCTGTTCTTTAAGTACATCCGCAAAAAGCTTAAGTGTAGCATCACCTGCAGCATGACCGTATGTATCATTTACATTCTTAAACATATCCAGATCCAGCATCTGCAATGAAACCGGAACCGCATCTTTCTTATGAGCATCTATGGCATTATATATCTCAGACTTAATACCACCATGGTTCAGTATTTCGGTCAGCGGGTCCGTCAGAGCCATTTTCTCATACTTTTTAAGCGTAGAGAGCAGTTCTATGGAATTCTCATGAATATCCTGAACCATGAACACGAATCTGTAATCATCATCATTATCAGTCTCTGCTCTGCTGAATATGAGTTTTACCCATATGAAGTTTCCTTCAAGATTCATCATCATACAATCAAATGATGATGTTCTTCCGGGCGGGAAATTCTTTTTCAGATATTCCGGATCCGATCTGCGCAGAAACTGTTCCTGATCCTCAGGTTTAAACATATTGACTATCATCATGCGCCAGTCGGAATATTTGATATCCGAATTAACGGCTTCATCCGATACTTCAGTTATGTTCAGACTGCTTGTGGTATCACGATCCAGATCTATATACATGGAGAACAGATATGTATTCTGGATAGTACTGACCTTATTGGATGTCATGAACTCCTGAACGTATTCATCATCGTCCAGCTCATCCATAACAAACAGGTAATTATCTCTATCCTGCAGAGGATATACCGTCATCTGTATAATGCTCGGCTGATCGGAATCATCGGCATGTATCTTTAATCGACGACTGTATTTTCCCTTGAATTCACCGTAATATGATACAAAAACCTTATAATCCTTCGTTATCTCCTCATTTGAGTCGCTAAAGTGAAACCATAGTTTCTCTATCAGGTCATTATAATCTCCGGTCTCGTCAATAAATCCGTTAAAGATACCGGTACTCTTTAATGCTGCATATTTTCCCTGTACCGTATCAACCAATACTATAGCGTCAACATTATCCCGGATAAGACCTGCAACTTCATCAACAGTATATTTATCAATCGCTTTTGCCTGCATATTGATTACCTCCCCTTATCAGTATGATAACCGTTTTTCCTCTTACAGCGCAATCCTTTTGTTCACCTTAATTAAACCCATTATGCTATTCATCAAGTGCCAGGAGAAGTCACTTTACACTTTTCTTCAGACAGATCGATCCCATCATTATCTTTACATCACGGTTTTTCATAGTATGGGGATAGTATATCTTCAACAGCTTTAATTACATTTTTCCTCATAACCTTAAGCTGTTTATCGCTTAACTTTTTATACATAAAAGTATGACAGTAGTTTTCCATTATCCCTATTGCAATGTACAGATTTTCCAGGGTATCCGGCCTCTTTCGAATATCGTCCGGAAGCTTTTCATACACATTTTCCATCGCGGTCCTTGTGAAATCATCATACAGTTTTCTGACATCATTATCACTATGTCTGAGGCTTTCAAGCTCCTCATGAAATGCGAAATATTCCGTATGAATCCTTTCAAAAGCAGAGAGTGTATGTTCAAGGTCACTTCCAAACAGATCGGTTTCCTCCACTCCAGCTATTTCTTTAATAGTAGCAAACCCATAGGCTATTGCTTCAAGAAGCAGGTCCTTCTTATTTTTAAAATATCTATATGCTACTCCTGTTGAAAGCCCGGCATTCCTGGCTATCTCATCAACGGTGGTACTGTGGTATCCCTTTTCAGTATAAAGCATTAGCGCAGATTTAATGAGTTTATCCCTTGTCTCTATCGCTCTTGCCTGAACTATATCTTTGTCGGTTCTTCTTTGTTTCATAAAACTATTTCTTAGGCTTTCTCACAAAAAACCTGAATATATCCGCTCCAAGGATTTTTACGTCTGCCTTGTCAGCTTCTTCCTCGAGGCGCCTGATCTCACCACTTGTCAGTATTACCCGTGAAGCTTCGGCGAGTTCCGCAACCTGTTCAGGTTTCCTGCAGCCACACATAGGCACAACTCCCTTTGAAGCACAAAATGCCATAGCTACCTGCGGAACTTTAATATCATGACGCTCAGCAACTTTTATCATCACTTTATAGAGTCCTGTAAGTTTCCTAACCTTCTTCTTAAATATATATTTCATCGTGGATCTTTTCATGATCCTAGGATCCACCAGCAGCCCTTCTTCGAGAACTGCCCAGCCCCAGAAGGAAATGTCATTATCCCTGCACCACTGAAGCAGTCCGTTTTTCTCCCACTCTCTGCAAATAATGCTGTAATGATTTTGTACTCCATAAAGCGGGATTCCGGCTTTGTCCAGTATCGCCTTCGATTTCTTACATTCATCCAGTGTAAAGTTTGAAACACCTATATATCTTATCTTCTCTTCTTTATATAATTCTATTATCTCATTTAAATGTTCCTCAATATCTGTAGGAAGATGCAGCCAGTAAATATCAACATATTCCCTCTTAAAATCTTCCAGATCCTTCATGAGAGATTTTCTGACGCAGCCGGGTTTATAATGAGCAACCGGCGTATATTTTGCAGATATTATTATATCATCTGTTCCAAAATCTCCGATCATTTTTTGCGCTTTGCCAAGCCCGTAGTCACGGGCCAGATCATATATCGGAATGTCCTTTTCCTGTGCCATTTTCATAGCTTCCTTTAGGACATCATCATCCACTGAACTGCCTCTCATTGCCTTTTCATATAGTGCACTGCCCCATGCATTTGTACCGATAACGGCCTTTGGTTTTAATATATCCATCTTATATTCTCCCTTAAATTATAATAAAGTGAGATTTCTCTCACTTTTTAAAATATCTGTTTAAGGAAGATATGTCAAGAATATTCTTTTTTGATATCTGTTTCGGCAAGATACTCATATACCCGCAGTGAGCTTCCCCCGGGTCCGAAACATCCTCAAGCTCTTGCATCTTCTCAAATATCCTCCGGGTTATCCGTTCATTTCTTCAGAAAATCCAAAGTCCGTCGGCATATATCAACCATCGCTTTTTCGGAAGGAAGATGCTTACTGTCGATCTCAACAGTGGTGATATCACCGCCAAAGATCTCTTCGGCTCTTTTAAATACCCTGTCTGCTGGGAAGAAAATATCTTTTCCCGATGCGATTATGAGCATCGGAGAATTGAAAGATCCCAATTCATCTTTACCGTATTCTTTAGGTGCTTTCAATTCCATCCTGTAACAGTTCATCATAATGTCAAAAAACTCTCTCCAGACCGGATCGCCCTCGCCTCCCATGCTCTCTATCACGGAATCAAGCGTCTTTTCCGAAGGACAAAAGTAATACTTTATAAACGGAATGATCATTTTACCCACCATCGGAAGGATCGGTCCGTGTGCTATGCCCGAAGGTACAAGAAGCAGCGAACTGTCCACCATCTGAGGATGGTATTTTGCAAAAGACAACATCATGGATGCGCTGTACGAAGATACGGCAAACGATATCTTCTCCACGTGATAATAGTCGAGAACCTCCTTTATCCATATTCCGTACTCGTCCTTTTTACTGCTGATGTTCCGATACGGCTCACTCTTTCCGGGCATCCCGACTACATCCGGCGCGATGATACAGTACTCTGAAAGCAGCGGGCTGAACAACCTGAGGTTCAGGGTTGTAATACCGTTTCCCCCGTGTATCGTGCAAATTACCGGCTTTTCCTTATCGCCGACTACAAGGCAATGTGTCTTTCCGAAAGATGTATCAAAATAATCTTCCGTAAACGGCACTTCAAGTTCCGCAAGAGTCCTGTCGTAGAACTCATGTATCCTTTTCATGCCGTTTTCATTTTTGTATACGTATTTTCCCTTTTTCATCTGTTTTCATCCTCGCTTTTGCAAGCGGATCCGTATAGTTATTTATCCATTCCTATCCACTGTATGAAAGCAGTCTTATCACTGCTGTTATATCCGGCTTTTTCATAAAATTGCAGTGTCTCCGGCTTCTTTGATCCGGTAAGCAGCATCATTTTGTAACAGTTTTCCTTCATCGGCAGCAAGTTCCTTAAAAGCCTTTACATCATCCTCGTTGTGAACAACCTCAGCGAGCATAAGGTATGTCTCTACCCCGTCAAGTTCCCCCTGCTGTGCCTTGATCAATGCTTTTCTTGCTTCTTCTGTCATTTTTTCCTGCCTTTCATTCCTGTCAGATTCCAAACAGGCTTTCCTGTCTTCTTTCTGTCTATAGAATATACGTCCCACAATTCACTCATATGTTTTCAGCTCCTATTGGTCCATAGGGGTCAGTCTCTATGCATCGAATAAAATCTATACAGTTCTTCATTTGCATCATTGATATCTTTGTACATTTTTATATCTGTCAATGAAAAGCCTGCCTTTTCTATCGTTTTCCAAGAAGGGAGATTATCCTCACGGATAGTGGCAATTATCTCATTTTCATCATAGTGCTCAAAGAAATAACAAACATACGCCTTTACTGCTTCTGAAGCGTATCCATTATTTCGAAAATCTGCTCCGACAAAATAAGTAATGCCCACTTTCTCCAGATCCTCATAAAATGAACATCCGACAGATCCGACAGGTGACCCTGTTCCTTTATCTTCAATCACATAAGCAAGATAATATTTTCGCGGATTATCCTCTCGTGCCAGATTTTGTGCTTCTATGATCCAGTCACCCATCCAGGAACTGCAATCTTTGTCAAAGCCTATGTCATTCAGGCTCCCATCAGAAGCCATATGAGAAAACGCCTCTCCATCCGACAGGACTACATCTCTGATCATCAATCTATCAGTTTCTATTACCATGTCATTCACCTATGCCCGGCTTCATTCTTTCTTATAGATACGGATCTTATTCTCTATCCTTAAACAAGCCTCAATATGCATGATCCAATGTCTGGAAAATGGCATTTGAATAAGTCCGCGAACATCTTTATTGCACCAGTAGTCTATAAGCCAGATTGCATTCTCATCCTTACTGACAACAGAGAGTGATTCCAGCTGTTCTTTTCTTTCTACGGGTATCTTTCTCTTCAGATCTTCATATGATAAATCCCATAATATGGCTTCCGTACTCTGCTTCACATCTGAAAGATAATTATACAGTTCATCAAGATTGAGTTGATTTGAAAAGTCAGCAATTTCCTGCTTAACCAGCTCATTTCCGGTCGTGATTATAGGTGAATTAATTCTCTTTTGATATCCCTCTTTGAAAAATACCTGCCCATCTCCCTTAATCAGAGTATGCGCCACGATATCCTCTATGCGAAAGATATGCCACAACGAATATGCAATAGTCTTACTATGGTATCCATCTGCGTTTATGAACGGAATTGCATTAAATTCTTCCCCGGTTAATTCTTCTTTGAAAGAGATGATTGTATCCCAAAGAGCGTTACGTAATACAAGAAGTGTACTGATACCTTCTTCATAGGTATCCCTTTTCTTTATCCGGCTTTGCATAAGCTTGTTGAGTTCTGACCATTCTTTATTCATCTGTTTTCTTCTCTGCGTCCTTAATTCGATAATAATCTTCCATCTTCACATTCAGCTTCACATAAGAATCCTCTTTTCGGTTGCTCACGCGTTCCAAAAGCACGCTACTTTCGACGTTGTTTTCATTGATTAACCAAAATTTATCGATCCATTTCCAGCCACTGTATAAAGGCTGTCTTATCAGTGCTGTTAAATCCTGCTTTTTCATAAAAACTGAGTGTCTCAGGTTTCTTTGAACCGGTAAGGAGCATCATCTTATAACAGTTTTCTTTTTCGGCTATCTTCCTGGCGTAATCCAAACATTCCCCCGCATAGCCATCCCCCCTATAATCTGCATGTGTTACAACATTCGCAACAAAAGCATACGGCCTGACATTCCTTGTAAGGTTCGGTATTATAACACATACGTAGGAAGAAATGATCTTTCCATCCATCTCATTTACGATCAAATGATGATCCTTATCCTGTATTATCCTTTCAGCTCCCATTTCCGTCGTATGTATTTTATCCAGATTATCAAGCAGAACCCGG
>JAEEGL015934639.1_pt1 | contig 10228 bp, 5 predicted proteins | sample 9134231 | NCBI WGS metagenome assembly JAEEGL01 (sample SAMN16246548, study PRJNA631951) | gut metagenome | biome: gut microbiome; feature: rumen; material: fiber-attached | host: Bos | place: Iran: Karaj | collected 2018-10 | reverse complement strand
GCCTGCGCTACGAGCTTTTGAAACAGCGTCTGCTGTCCGCCGACGAGCAGATCGACCTCGTCGCAAAGCGCCTCCTCGAAGAATACCGCCCAGCCTTCCTCACACTGGCAAACGACGATAATCCGGGATAATAGACTCTATTCTATCCGGATTCCCTCTTCTTGTCCGAAAAACGAATTAAGAATCTCCCAATTACGGAACTATTTCGAAAAGGGATTTATCGTTTATGTTGGTATTGCCGTCTTAATTCAAACGGTGTACAATTAGCACAGTGTTAGGATTTTGTCGAGCCGTTGCTAAATTATTAGGAGGTAACGGCAATCGAACAGTTTGTTGAAAGTACTGTAATCCTACAGTAGAAGGGAAACTATGAATACAAAGATATACTGGAAGCTTCGCTCCATAATAAAAAGGTTTGCTTTTAAACTCAACACTTTTCGTTATCGCTTTGTTATTCGGATTGAAGAGATTAAAAGAGGCAAGCTTCCTCTCGCTGTTATAACAAGTATTACGCTTCATATTATTTTGAATCTATTACTTGCGATAATCTCTTTCTTTGCAGATTCACTATTGTTCAATTTGATTTCTAGAAAGCCCGAGATTGACATGGGCTCTACAATAGCCATCATTATTGGTGGGATGGGGATTGCTGGGGTAATTCTTGGACTTTATTGTTCTAACATTGCAACTATTTATTCTCAAAAATACTCGAATGCTCCTGAAAGTATCTCAAATGCCTTTCATAGAGATGTATTAACCAATAAATGTATAAAGCAAATAACCGGTTATATTGTGTATAGTGCCTCTCTCCTTGTAGAATGCCTCGCAATAAGGTGTCCATCTTTTGTATCGATGGGTATGCTTATGATACTGATTGTTCGTGCAGTTATTACCTTCAGCATTACAAGGAATCGGACATATCAATTGTCAGATTCTTATAGATTAGCATCGAATATATACCCTTATGTTTGCTCTTGCATAGATAAATCGATTCGGCACAATTATCTCGGTACAGATCCAAGCTTTCAAGCGCATCTGCAAAAAACAGTTTCTAAGCAATTAGAGCTTTTGAAAGATATTTCAAACTATAATAAACAAAACGAAATGAAAGATAATACCGCTATGGTTCAGTTCATGAAGAACAATCTTTCTTTACTTCAATATTATTGGGAGAAGAAGTCATCCATTCCATTCGACTCCAAGTGGTTTGAAGAAAAACCCGTGTATAAACGATGGTATCAAGCATCTGATTCTGAAATTGATATTTGCGCAAAAACAGGGACGGTTATTTCAACTGATACTGAAACAAATCCTGACTGGTTCGAGGAAAGAATTCTTGAAATCAATGAAATCAGTATCAAAAAGCTATATGTTGATAAGGATTACTCAAATCTTTACTCATATATAATACAGGTGAATAATACTTCAAAATACGCCGTAATTGGTTATAGTACACAATTTTGGATGACGGAATTAATTAAGCTACAACATAGCATAGTATCACTCTGCAGCACTGATGATACTAAAACAAATGAAATATCGACCGGATTAATAGATGCCTTTTGTTTAGCATATATAAGTATTATTATTGAGATTAATCACATTCTCTCTAATATGGATTTACATAAAGTATGCAGTTCTGCAATCAAAATGGCAAACAAAGGAGAAGCCGATCTCTCAAAAAACAAGTTTTACAACAACGCGACATTTAAAAGTTTACTCTGCCAAATAAAGGCAGAAATCATTATTGAAAACAAAAGATTAACCCCTGATTGGTGTATCGAACAGATAGTAGCAAAAGGTGTTTATGATTACTGCAACGAAATAATTGAGACATTGAAAGCAATCTATTCAAATGTGCTTGAGCTTGGAACACAATTAGCATCGGTTTCCCATTTCTCCCATGCAATAGTTGCCTTATGCCGCTATTTCGAATTTGAATATAAGATCGAGTCAACAAAGCAATTATTGGAGGTTTTAATTCCATCTCTTCAAAGTAAGCATAAAGAACCCAGCTTAAAGTGGGAAGACAACCTGTTTAGTGACTTCCTTAGCTTTAAATCTAATATTGCAGACAACTATTTAGATATAATTATCCAGACAAGCGAATCATTTGCAATTGATAATTGGAAGGATCGCGAAAAGCTTCCAGATTTTCTTGGCGAATGCTATCATAATATCTGCGAATACCTAATACGAGCAATAGAAGGCAATGACGTTAACAGATTCAAAGTTTTATTTGATCCGTTCTTTAAGTTGATGATAATCTATAAGGAAAGTATTCGGTGCGATTTAGTAAAGCATAAAGATGAGTATCAGCAGACTCAAATGTACTTTTTGTTAACTGCGCCCTATGTAGAATACTCTAAAATTGCTTCCTATGCAATTATCTGGGGAGAAATACAAAATAATCCTACATGGAGAGCTGTCGTCGATAATAACACAGAACGTTTTTTGGAAATCACACGAGCACAAGAAAGCTTCATACTTGATTTTATAGGGGTTATCAGAGCCTGGGACGATTCAGTTGGTGGTTATAGCATCATTCATTCTGGCTGGGACTTGCGTATGATTAATGCAATAAATAAAACGGATAAACTCGAATATGAATACGAAGAATTCGGTAGTAAAATATTAAAAACATCTAGTGTGTTATTACAGTTGTACTACGGGCATCATTATGATGATATGGATTTCTTCAATCCTGCAGAAGATGTGTTCATTATTTCATGCATCAATAAACTTGTAAAGCCAGAAAGACGCTACTATGGTAAAAATGATTGGGGGAAGAAGCTTGATGATTCTCAACAATAACTTCATTTCATCACATACTAGTCCTATCTGTGTGAAAAGTCTTAAAAAATATACAAAGAGTTCTTATAGTATTATGCTGATCGACGATTTTACTCGATCGTTTCAGATAGCATTGTCGCAGAGCCCATATCCAAAAGGATATTTTTATGTCCATCCCGCAAATGATCTATTAGAGAGTTATTTGTCATTTCAAGATAGATGGACTGATTACGACTTTGATCAATTTCTATGCTCAATCTTTCATGATTTAATAATTAATGGAAAGGCATATGCTGAGATTATAACGTGGAAAAAACGCAATGAAGAAGATGATACCGAGGAGTATATAGGCCTTTCTATAGAACCAATCCACGCAAAAAGTGCAAAACGTATTGGAGATCAGTATTATTTCAAAGGAATGAACCAAAAAGGAGAGGCCGTGTCTTTTATGATCGACGCAAAGTATACTGTTTACTTTGATTTAAAAGGCCTTGGATTGAAGCGGAATTATTTCAGAAAGCTATTTAAACGTCTGAATTCTATAAATATTCAGAATACAACAAGTTTAATGTTAGATAAATCCATAGAGAAGCATTATGATTTTATGGAACACATAAAGAAAAACGAATTTAAGCTACTACAGTATACTCGCGGTTTATATTGGTATGGTCGAAACATGAGGAACCAGTATCTAAGCGAGAGCTATAGACTGTATCGGGATATCCATCTAAAACTATTAAGAAAGGATATCTTGAATTATCTTCTCGAGCAAATAAACGATTCCCTCACCGAGTTCAAAACAGAAATGGGTTTTGTAGGAACTATTGTCACTAAAGACTTGACATCTGACTATAATGCAGAATTCCAAAGGTATTACACAGGTGAAATAAACGCGGAACAATTAGGGAAAATCATATACCGCTTAATATGATTGTATTATCATGCGTCATCGCATAGATAGCAAAAAACGGCTATATCGAGCAATCACGCTCGGTATAGTCGTTTTTCTTGTCTACCCAATGATTATATGAATGGTCAATCTTAAGGATTACGCCCGTGGCTCCGTGACGATTGATTGTATGTAGCTGCGTTCATCTGGAGTTAATCCAAAGAATTCATACAGTTGATCGTCAGTCCACCGTTTTGATAAGTCAGGGACGGGTACAAAGCGGAATGTATCCTTGGTCATATTTTGCCCGTTTTTAGCAAGAATCATCATAAACCTAAAGAATCTTGTTTTCATGTATGCTACAAGATTATCAGCCTGAGTTCTGTTATCCACGACGCGAACAACCAAATGGGAGTCTGTACACAGCGATCCCGGTTCTGAAACAATTGGCGCGGAAATGACTGCATGCGGAAGAGCGTCTTCTCCCGGACTGGCTTTGGCCACAAGTACTTTCCAAGAATCAACCAACCAGCTAATTCTTTCATAATTAGGGATGTTTTGAGGGTAAATATAACCCTGTTTTCCCTTTGGCAAATACACGTGTAACGAATTCTGACGGCGGCGGCGCAGCAGTTGTGTGCTTGATGATAGTTTAAATTGATTACGCGGATACGCTCCTTCAGAAATGTATTCATGCATTTTGCACTGAATCTTTCTTAGTATTGACATGCCATCATTGTATCGAATTAATATACTTTCTTCCCCAAAATCAATGCCATCTGCCAGTAAATTACGATGCATATATGATGTCGTTCCATTGATGTGGTTATAGAAAGTACATTTGCCATCATGGTTCTTCTCCCACAAAAACGTGCAGACGCCGCCACGTAAAGTCGCACCAGAATCAACGTACTGCTTAGGGTCCGGGTAATCATGAAAAACTGAAATATGATGATCAGAAAGCATCCTCTCTCTAAAATCCTGTAGTCCTTCCCCTCGTCCACCAGAATACCAGTTAGACTTAAGAAACATTACAAGAACTTGAGGTGATAGTTTTTCTACTACAATATTGAAGAAATAATGATATATTGCACTACCGCTTCCAGAGCCAGCTCTTCCACCGCCATCGGATTTGTTGTAAGGAGGTGCAGAAAAAACAATATCTGGTGCCAGCGCTGAAATGCGATCTATTAGGCTCTCTGCTTTTTCGCCAAGAAGCGAAAACGATGTGAAATTCAAGACATGGTCTTCAGGTAACCCTAGTGCTTTATATACTTTTCTTGTAAGCTCATAGGTCAACATTGATGTCGCAATGGAATAGATTTCAACACTAGGAATACTATGGTATTTCTGATAAAACGCATAAGCCATTTCTCCCTGTTTTGATGACATATCAAGCACTACAGTTCCTGGGACAACCAAGTTTGGGTCTACCATATCTACCAAATCCGATGCCACGTTTGCCGGTGTTACAACTTCAGATTCAGATATGCGAGAAAGCTTGCGCATAGCAACCTGTGCGCGATCAATCGGTGCAAGCGACTCATCTCGACCAAGTGCATTCACATTTTCAATTGTGCAATCGAGACTTGAAAGCTTAAACTCAGATCCTTTTTCAAAGATCAGTTGAAGAAATTGCTTTTGAATCCCAACATGTTGCGCGATTCGTATGTTGTTTTCATTTGCATCGATTCCGTCGATTATCTGTTTAAGAGACGTTATGCTGTCATCCGTCAAAAACGCATAAAACAGAATCCTCATATAATAAGCTGCCAGCTTTTTCTGAAGATCCTCATCTTGGGACTGCACATTTGCCGACGGAGCATTTTGACCAGTTATATTTTGCCTTTGTTCAGTCGTGGGTGCCGGAACATCAAGATCCGTTCCATCTCCTATTTGCGGTTCAAGTTCGATTCCCTTGCGATCCTTTAGAGGCTTCAGCATAGAAACCATGTTCCTCAAATCACCAATTTCCAAGAGAACACTGTCGAAAGGAATGTCAAGAGCTTCATCGAGAATACTTCTATCGGCTTTATAGTTCCGTACAGCGTCAATTATATTCTGCGGTGTAACCTCGCACAATCTATCGCAATTGATAGTTATGATTGGGGAAATAACCAATTCTTTTTCAATACATTTGCGCAAAGCATCGTTCCCTCGCTGCTCTGCATTTGTATTGTAAAATAATGATTTTAGTTCCTGCAACTGAAATAAGCGATCAGGATCAAAATCAACCAAAAGCGTTTGTGGCTTCATATTGATCTTAATGGTTTGATCGCCATTTTTCAAAGTTCTAATATACGGATTCTGAAGCCGGAATATCGCTTGATCATATTCTTGCGGAGAGGATGTATCTTTGAAATATAGCATAGTATCCCACTGCTCAACGGTACTGCCAGTTAAGAAGCGGTTTACTGTAAGCGTTATGGTCTTTTCGTTTCTCTCTTCAGATTCCTCAATAATATGCCGTAAGTCTTCTATTGTGCCAATATTTGTATCATAACCGGCTACATTTATTACCTTGTAGTCTTTCCATATATTAAACTCTTTAGCGTGAGTTTCAAACAAAGCCGCCAACGCGTCGCATGACGTTCGATAAGGAAGAACGCATACAATATGGTGGCACATTCTTCCCTCTATTATCCTGGGATCGCCCAATAAACCAAGGATATTAGTGTCTATAGTGGTCCCATCTATAGCCTTAAACAAGTCCATAATCTCTGACTCAAATTTAAATGTACGATGAGAATCCGTCCCGGTTACCGGTACTAGAGATTCTGGGCGAAACAACGCTGACATCGCATACGATGTCCCTGCGTTTTTTAATTCTTTAAGTTTTTGACGGGCACGCTGAGACGGATGAAACGCAAATCTGATCATTTGCGGAAAACCATAATACGGGTTATCCCACTCTTTAATTTCACTACCATCTGCCTTTGTTTCTTGATCCACAAAGTTATCAAGATCCCATTGTTTCTGTGCCTCAACAATATCAGCAAAACATACAAAGGCAATAATATCTTCTTTTTTAAACTCGTCACCCATTAAGATCCGGTAAGGCGTCCCTGATAGGTGAAGCTTAATCGTATGTTCATCGCCAAGGATTTTTACATTTTCAAGGGAATCGGCCGTTTCATCATATCCGTCCATTTCTTTTTCAATCTGGCGGGATGAGACGATGTCCACTTGTCGGAGAACACGCCCATATTCTTCTGCACGCGCGCCGAAATGAGTCTCATCAATTATGAGAAGATCAATATGCTGAATAAAAACGTCCCGATGTCGCTCTTTTATTTCTTCTCCTTGAAGGTCCTGAAGTGTGAGGAAAAGTGCAATGCGCTTTTCTGCAGCAAGCAGGGAAGGAATAATACCGGGTTCTTGGTCAAGTCTGGTCCTGTCCAAAAAAACATACTCTTCAAACCTCCTGTGGCGCATAACAATTCCCTGCCACTCTTTGCATACATCCGCTTTTGCAGATACAACGACAACAAAACGGGCATTAATACTGTCTGCGCAACACATAGCGGTGAATGTCTTACCAAACCGCATCACCGCATACATCAATAGGTTTTTTCGCCCTTGATCTACAGCTATTTTAAACTTTTCAATTACCTCAGATTGATTCTTTCGAGGCGGGTAATCTTGATCTCTCTCAGGGATAAAAACAGTGGGAAGAAGATCGTTTCCATAAAATTGATACCTGCCGTCACTGCTAGCCGCGCTTGTCCTTATATCCGCAATGGCTTCTTGGATATCAGTTTCAGATGCGCCTTTGAAAAATTCGTTTGAGTAATAAACGCCATGGATCTGTTCCGGTTGTAAACGTTCACGATGCTTTTGACGTATTAAAAAATCATGAACTGCATAATCCCGGAAAAAATGCTCATCGTCTACCCTTGCACTATAACTGTTCTCAATGGGTATGAGATCAGGGAAATAGCGTCTCCACTCATTTAGGCGAATACGAACTGGGCGATACGAATCGCCGACTTTAAGATAATTCGGGATTGTATTAGTGGAAAACCCATAAATATGGGGATCAACCCTTCCAGATATCAAAGAATCAAGAATAGCGCTATCAATCATATTATTCACCTTCCAGTAAATCAAACAATGATAATTGCCGAGAAGCATCGAAAGGCTTTATTGTAGAATCAACAGTATAGTCAAACCTCATATTATCTGCACCACTCACAAATGAAATAGAAACATTATCCCCGAGTTCTAGCAATTTCAAACTGTCTTTGATAGAAACAAGCTCTGATTCACTTAACCCGACGACAACAAAATCAATGGCATCAGCTGTCGCATAATACGATGCAAGCTGTGGAACGTAGTTCAAAAATCCTGTTCTTGAGTAAATTGCTATAGAAACCTGCGGCAATGTGACGTCACATTTTGAGATTTCTTCGTATACAATCGACTGAGGATACAGTATCTCCTGATTCTTTGAATAGTAATTCCCCTCTATTCTCTCTCCAGATTCAACCGAATCAACATAGTCTAACATAATCTGCGCTTTCTGCGAAATACAGCGAATAATCTCCGTCGGAACCGCTTCCCCAATGCAGCGGCGGATATTCATCTCGTGCAGTGTTAGATATGCTGTCGAGTTTTCAACTGTAAGAGATTCGTCCTCTTTTGTCCACCGAAAACTATCAGGGATTGTCATCACGCGCATAAGTTCTCTAATGCTAAGAACTCTATTGTCACGAGGATGGATGGTGTCTTGGCTTGATAATACGTCACTACGGGTTGCCACGCATGCACCAGGTTTATCCCAAAACAGCCGGCGATACTTATTTCCCATGTATGCGCCTTTTAAAACAACACGTGTTCCATCTTTTTCAATTTTATACGGTTGTTGATCTTTAGGCTTGTCAAAAGCGCTTTGTCCCTCTTTCAGATCAGCAATCCAAGGTATTTCATGCTCAGGGAATGGCCTCGCAAAATGCAAAGGATCAGAAGGATCCTTCTCCCCAAATTCCAAATGAGAAAAGCCCCCGATTGCTTCTCGAAGCGTTATCTCTCTATGCCTTGTCGGAAAAAGGTTCAAAGGAGAGATATTAACCAATTTTTTACTTGTGCCAATCACTAATGTTCGGGGGCGGCTGGAAGGAACCCCAAAATCCTTGAAATTTACCACTTTCCAATAGATATCGTACATATCCGATAGATTGGAAAAGATACTATCTTTTATTAGCATATCTTCCCCGCATAAATCTGTACAAACCGAGGTCATGAATGCCCGAACATTTTCAAATATGAATATTTTGGGGTGAATCTCTTTTATGATTTTTATCGCTTCAACGACAAGAGAATTACGGATTTGTTCATGATCCGTCTTCTTATAGTTTACAGTCGACATTCCTTGACACGGCGGCGTTGCAAACACAACATCAACCTGCGAAAGGCCTTCGGACTGTTTCCATTTTTGTATTTCTTCAAAAAGAAGCGCATGCGTCTCAGGCTTTGTGATATCGCCACAAATGTAACCTGTTTCTTTTTCGCATTTATGATTTGCTCGCTGAACATTTATACGCGCCTTAAGAAGTTCGTTCGTAGCAATGCAACGATAGTGATTCATTTTGAACCCATAACAACCAACGCCAGCGCTGCTGAATAGGGAAATATATGTTCGTTTGTTCATATAGTTCCCTCCAGTTCTTTTCGGACGTCGAAATCGATATTATGATCTCTGCAGTAGTCATCAATTAATTTCATTGTTTTATATGTGGGCTTTGTTTTACCGGATTCCCATCTATTGACGGTAGCAAATGATACCCCCAGTTCCTTGGCAAACGCCTCCTGGGAGAGAAAGCACGTTTGACGTATTTCTTTGATATCGCTGCAAAAAGGCATGGATTCCTCCAATTACTTGCAAGGTTATAACAGTATTATAACAATTATCTCTCTTTTTTTCCACCCCAAAATCGCTTTTTACCGATGCGCAGCAAGAGTAATTGAAAAAAGATCGTTTGACATCCTCTTTATTGGACAGATAAAGATTTATACTGGGGTTAGCATAGAAAAAGTTTCGTCCGGAAGGGGATGGGCTAAGATCAAATGCGAAGACGGTAGCTATCCAGTTGTATGGCTACTGTCCCTCATTCTTGCAACTCATATTGGTTTTTATTTCCCCATAATCAATCACTGCCTTCTCCTTTTCAAATCCCAAATCCTCATCCGCCCATTTTTCGTATGCCTTGCCGATCTTTTGTATCCGCTTATAAACGGCGCTGTGCGTTTTCAAGCCAACGTGATCCGCTACCTCCTGCAACGGCTTTCCAATGTTCCGCAAGAGCAGGATCTTCTGATCGGTTTCCGAAAGCGACCGGAAGAACGCTTCGCCGTCGATCCGCGTAATGGCGTCCTCCTCCATATCGTCCTCGGTTTCCATCTGCATCAGGCGGTGGTGGACTTTGGAGTTCTCTGCCCTTAGTATCACGTCCAAAGATACCGTCGGATGCTTTGTCTGCCGGTGATACCATTGCCGCTGAAAGTTCAGAAGCCGTCGATTGAAAAACCGCTCCTCGTCGAAATCTT
>JAEEGL015869945.1_pt1 | contig 10228 bp, 8 predicted proteins | sample 9134231 | NCBI WGS metagenome assembly JAEEGL01 (sample SAMN16246548, study PRJNA631951) | gut metagenome | biome: gut microbiome; feature: rumen; material: fiber-attached | host: Bos | place: Iran: Karaj | collected 2018-10 | reverse complement strand
TAGCGTCCGATCACCGTCTCCCCGATCAGCGCGGAGTGCCCGCCCGTCACGGAGGCGAGGACCTCCCCGCCGTTCAGGTTCGTATAGTTTTCCGCCCACTTCCGCACACGGAGCTCTTCGCCGTCCGCCCACGCGCATTTCAGGACGGAACCGTCCGTCGGGATGCTGTAATCCTGCCGGATGCCGAGCCAGTCTTCGAGCATGCCCATCGCGCGGTCCGTGTAATGCGCGCCGATGTCGTTGCGCACGTCCGTCAGCGGCCCCGCCACCCAGACGCCGCCGTTCTCGACGAATTTCTTCACTTCATCCGCGAGATCGCCGTCCTCCAGCGTCATGACGCACGGGGAAACGAGCAGCTTATACCCGTCGAGGGAGTGCGTCGCGCCGATCACGTCGGGGCGGACGCCGGAGAAGGTCATCGCGCGGTGGACCTGCTGGACGTTTCCGGGGTACCAGTTTCCGTCGAACACCTTCTGCTGATCGAAGAGCTTGCAGGATTTCGTCGTGAAGTGGAGCGCCGCTTCCGCCTTGACCTTCGTGCCGGAGATAAACTCGGAGACCTTTTCGAAATCCGCCGCGGTCCGCTGTACTTCGCCGAAGGTGTGGGTCGGGCGGCCTTCGGGCGTGAGAACGGATCCGTGGACGAGCTCGTGGCCGGCCCAGTGCTGCCGCCAGAGCCAGTACATGTTGCATTCGCCGCCGAGCGCGACGGGCAGCCACGAATTCACGCGGCAGTACCCCTGGGGCTTCAGGACCTGCCCGATGGCGGTGGAGCCGTTCCAGGTGGTCGCGGTCTCGGTGTTCCAGAACGGGCGGTCTTTCAGCGTGCGCAGGAAATCGAACCAGAACACCGCGTCGGAGAGGTTCTCCGGCGTGTTGTAGTGATTGAACATCACAACGTCCAGCGCGCCGCACATCTCCTCGTAGCCCATCGAGTTGGTCGGCATCATGTCGGTCCCGATCGGCGCGTCCGTATAGAGGCGCAGGATCTCCGCCTGCCGGTGCATGAAGCGGACGTCCGCGTCGAAGTGCGCGGCAGCCCATTCGTATTTCAGGTGCGGGTTGTGCCACGCGTCCCAGTCCCCGGGGATCTGGTCGAAGCGGTCGTACGCCTGGCTGAAGAGGTTGAGGTTCCAGCGCGCGTTGAGGTTTTCCACGGTGCCGTATTCCTTTTTCAGACGGTCATGATAGGCCTTCATGCAGTATTCGCAGGTGCACCCCGGTCCCCACGAGAGGATCTCGTTGTCAAGCTGCCATCCGATGACGTTGGGATCGCGTCCGAACTCCCGCCCCATGGCGTGGACGATCTGATCCGACGCCTCCAGATAGTGCGGGTTGTTCGAGCAGCAGTGCCGCCTGCCGCCGTGCTGCTGACGGGTGCCGTCCTTGTGCCGGATGAACACGTCCGGGAAGGCGTCGCCGAGCCATACGGGCGGGGTGGCGGTGGGGGTGCCGAGGACGACGGCGATGCCGTTTTCGCCGAGCGCGTCGACGACGCGGTGCAGCCAGCCGAATTCATAGCGGCCGCGCTGCGGTTCCATTTTCCGCCAGGCGAATTCGCCGATGCGGGCGCAGGTGATCCCGGCCTTTTTCATCATGGCGATGTCGTGTTCGAGCTGACAGTCGTCCCAGTCTTCGGGATAATAGGCGCAGCCGAGGAAGGGGGTTTTCATCGTGGATACTCCTTTTCTCTTTATTTATACCGATACGACAGATTTCAAAGGCGCCGCCTTTGTTTTTCTCATTCTCCGAGTACTTCCTTGAGAACGGGCTTCAGGTCCTCGGCGAGGATCCGGGAGAATTTCGTGCTGCCCCGTTTGGACATGTGTCCCCAGTCGGAGTAGTTTTTGTTGTCGTCGTTCAAATCCGAAGCGAGCTCGTCGTTGTAGTTGAGGAACGGGATGCCGCGGGCTTTGGCAAGCTCGGCGAGCTCCTGATTGTACACTTCCCGGTCGGTCGATTTCCAGCCGCTGTATTCGGGGCACTCGACGAAAATCACCTTGATCCCGTCTTCCTCGAACTGATCCAGCAGTTTTTCGAACGTCCGCCATTCCCGGCGGTTGTGGATGCAGCCCACCGTGGTGGTGCCGCCGGCGAACGCCACGTCCCACGGGATATACCCCTTGTAGTATTCCGAAGTGATGTTCCGGTCCTTGTCGTAAAGCGTTTTGTGCTGGTATTCGGGCAGCACGAGATCTTCCTCCGAGAGCAGGCGGCCTTCGATTTTCGGCGTCACCGGCTTCGGGGTCTCGACCTTGACCGTCCGGCCCGTGAGATAATAGCCGATCATCTCCGGGATGCGGTCGCGGGAGGAAAAGATCGGGTTGTTGAGTAAAATCACGGTGAGATGATCGTCGATGGCATACCAGCCGTTCTCTTTGACCGAATCGCGCAGGAGCTCGGCAAGAGTCTTTTCCTTTACGGCGTCGGAGACGGCGGCCTGAGCTTCGTTCTCCGTTCCTTCGAATGAGACCTCCCCGGGGGCCGTCTGATCGGAAGCAGTATCCGGGACATTCTTTTTCTTTTCTTTCTCGTACGCGCGCATGATGCCGAGGGGCATGTCCGCCGGAGAATCGAAGGTGATCCTGCGCCAGAGCCAGCTGTCGTCGCACATGAACCAGTCCACGCACCAGATGATGACTTTCGGCGTCGGGTATTTCGCCTCGTTCTTGAAGATCTCGTACCAGTCGGCATAGAATGAGGGCACGGAACCGTTCAGCCCGAAGTTGAAGAAGGAGTGTTCCGGCATGGCTTCGTCGAGATAGCGGGGATTGACGCCGTGCGCGCAGTGGGAGGTCCCGAGCAGGATGACGTCCGCGCAGTAGACTTGCTCGAACATTTCGTAGTACTGCCCGAAATAGTGATAGCAGTGACGGTCCTTGTACTGCTGGTAGAACGCCTCCATCTGCTCCGCTTTCAGCGTCAGGGCTTCCAGCTGCAGTCGGAGCCTTTCCTGTTCGTTTTCCGTCTGTTCGGCGGCGATGCGCACCCGCTCCGCCATGGCTGCGGCTTCCGAAACGGCGCGGGTCTCGTCCTGAATAAAGGCGGACATCATGGCGTTCGCGCCGACGACCGTTCCGCCGGCAAGAAGGATGACCAACAGCCCGGAAGCGAACAGGATGAGGAGGTTTTTCGTATTCTGTTTCATGACTGCCCCTTTCTCAGAACTGGAAGTAGATGAACGCCTTGTTGTCGTACGCGCCGAACAGCACGATCACCGCAACGAGCAGCGCGTACGTAAGCACCCGGACGAGATGCGGCATCCGAAAATAGAACGCCACGATCTTCTTTCCGTAATTCATGAGGAATTCCGCGGCGAACAGCAGCAGCACCGCGCCGATTGCCACGTAGACCCGCAGGAGGGGGACGGCCGAATAGTCCGCCGCCGTCTTCGCAAACAGCCTCCCGGCGATGAGGAAGGAATCCGCGATGGTATTCGCGCGGAAAAAGATCCACGAAAAGACGGTGAGCGCGAACGTGAGGACGATCTGCACCGCGCCGCGCACCTTCGGGAGCTTTGAGAGGCGCGTCGCGTTCGCGATTCCGTCCTTCACGGGCGTGACGAAGCGGGAAACGCAGATGTACAGGCCGTTGAGGAAGCCCCACAGCACATAGGTATATCCTGCTCCGTGCCATATGCCGCTGACGGTGAAGGTGAAGAGCTGGTTGAAGATCCAGCGGGGCTTCGAGACCCGGTTGCCGCCGAGCGGGATGTACACGTAATCGCGGAACCACGTGGACAGGGAGATGTGCCACCGCCGCCAGAATTCCGGAACGGAATGGCTGAAATACGGCGTATCGAAGTTCGTCATGAGATCGATGTCCATGATCTTTGCGCAGCCGATGGCAATGTCGGAGTAACCGGAGAAGTCGCAGTAGATCTGCACGGTGAAGCAGAGGACGCCGATCAGCGTTCCGAATCCGCCGAAATCCGCCGGATGGTCGAACATGGCGTCGGCAAAGAGCGCGAGGTTGTCCGCGACCACGACTTTCTTGAACATGCCCCAGAGCATCTTCCGGCCGCCGATCGACACGTTTTCCGCCTTCAGATCGTGCTTTGCCTTGAGCTGCCCGAAGAGGTTCCGGCTGCGCTCGATCGGGCCCGCGACAAGCTGCGGGAAGTACATGAGGAAGAGCGCGAAATCGATGAAGCTGCGTTCCGCCTTCTCCTTGCCGGTGTAGGTGTCGATGAGGTAGCCCATCGACTGGAAGGTGTGGAAGGAGATGCCGATGGGGAGGGCGATCTCCGGAACGACGACGGTTTTCAGCGAGAGCATGTGCCCGAAGAAATTCACCGTGTCGCCTATGACGCCGAGATACTTGAACCAGACGAGCAGTCCGATGTTGCAGCAGAGAGCGGCGATGAAGAAGGCCTTCGAGAGCTTCTTCCTGCCGCGGAATTTCTCGATCAGAAGCGCGCCGGAGTAATCCACCGTCGTCGTGAAGAGAAGGATGAGGATGTACTTCGGGATAAAGGACATGTAGAAGAAGCAGGAGGCGGCGAGCAGGAAATACCGCCTCAGCTTGTGCGGAAGCACGAAAAACCCGATGACGACGATCGGGAAAAACAGCAGAAATTCGATGGAGTTGAACAGCATATCAAAACCTCAGGCCCGACGGACGTCGGATTCGCCCGCCGGGATCGTTTCATAGTTCGTATTCCTGTGCGGTCGCTTCGACCTCGTGAGGAAAAGGCGCTGCGGTACAGCAGTACAGATCCGGGATCCCCGGAAGGCGGAATTCCGTCAGGCAGAGTTCCGTGCCGAGGATGTCGAAGGGACCGTCCGGGCTTCGTGCATCCTCATTGACGGCGCACACCGTGCGGAACGAGCCGAACAGGGCGTCGATCCCGCGGCCCGACTGCTTTGCGGCGGCTTCCTTGCGGCACCAGATCCGCGTGAATTCCTCCGCCGGATCGTCCGCGGCCAACACGGCGGCGGCTTCGGCGGGATGGAAATACCGGCGCGCGATCTGCTCCATCCGTTTCGGGGCGGTCCGGATCTGAAGATCGAGTCCGACCGGTCCGTCCGTCGTTATGGCGCAGGCCCAGATCCCGCCCGAGTGGGATACCGACGCGTAAAGCTCCGGATGGAACCGGAACACGGGCTTTTTCCCGTACGCGCGGACCGTTTCGCACTCGCCGGGCGGCAGCCCCGAAAACCGAGCCGCAGTCTTCCGGAGCAGATCGTCCGAACTTTGCCCGTTCTGCTCCGTCCAGTAAACGGTCAGTTTTTTCACTTCACGACCTCCCGTCCCGCTTCCCGTTCCTGCCCGAGCTCGAGCAGCAGGATCTCGCAGGGGTTGAAGAACCGCGGGACAAAGCGGACGGAATTGGTCATGCCGCGGCTCACGGCGAGGAATTCGTCCCCCTCCCGGTAGAGCCCGTCCGCGTACGCCGGGAAAAGCCCCTGTCCGGGGGACCATACGCCCCGGCCGAAAATCCTCCACTGTCCCCCGTGCGCGTGTCCCGCCGCCGTCAGCTCGATCCCGCGTCCGGCGACGAAGCGTTTCCAGTACTCCGGATGGTGGCAGAGCAGGACGTGATATCCGTCCTCCCGCGCGAAGGCCGGCAGGAAATCCGTATCCGGCACCGGCGCCGCGTCATACAGGGATTTCGGTTTCTTATACGCGGAGGAACAGCCTCCGACGAGCAGATCCCCGGCGCGGACGAATTCGTTGTCGAGCGTCGTCACGCCGATCCCCGCGAGAAGACGCCGGTTTTTCCTGCTCAAGCCCATCTCGTGGTTGCCGGGAGAGAAGAAGCACGGCGCGATCCCGGCGGCAAGCGAGAGCAGACGGAATCCGTTTTCGTTGAAGCAGTCCCGGACGCTGTCCGTCAAAGTCGAAGAAAAGATATCCCCCGGAAAGAGGATCACATCGGGCGCGGCATCCCGCAGCATGCCGGCGATCCGCTCCACGGGCATGGGGCGGTTGACGGAATGGAAATCCGCGCAGACGGCGATCCGCCTGCGGACGGGAGCGGGAACGGACAGACTTCGGATCTTCAACGGATACGGCACCTCGTACGGTTTGTTTTGTACAGTATAGCACAAAAAGCGTCTCTGTGCAAGAAACTTTTTGTATTTTTACCTTTACTTTGCCAAAGCGGTGGTGTATAATGGGAAAAAGACGTCCGGACCTCCGGACGACAGGAGGGCACCATGGCCAACGTCAGGCGCGATCCCGAGCGGGATTATCTCTTCGAAGCGATCCTCACCCTTGAAACGGTGGACGACTGCTACCGTTTTTTCGACGATCTCTGCACCGTGAAGGAGATCTCCGAAATGGCCCGCCGGATGAGTGTGGCAAAGATGCTGGACGAAAACACCGTATATAACGACATCGTGGCGCGGACCGGCCTCAGCACCGCGACCATCAGCCGCGTCAACCGCTGCCTGCGGTACGGGAGCGACGGATACAGGGACGTGCTCGACCGGCTGAAGCTGAAGGAAAAGGAAAAAGAGGGGACGGAATGAGCTACGACGCGCTCGCGCCGGTTTACGACCGCCTGAACCGGGACGTGGATTACGCGGCTCTGGCGGACTACGCGGAAGAGTGTTTCCGGCGGTATATGAAAAACAGGCCGGAACTGGTGCTGGATCTGGCCTGCGGGACGGGATCCCTGACGCTGGAGATGGCGCGCCGCGGCTACGACATGACCGGGGTGGACCTCTCGGAGGACATGCTGGCCGAAGCGGACGCAAAAGCCCGCGCCGCCGGCCGGAAGGACATTCTCTTCCTCCGGGGGGACATGACGGACTTTGAACTGTACGGCACGGTGCAGGCCGTTCTCTGCACCATGGACGGGATCAACCATCTTTCGCGCCGCGGGGAACTGGACGCCTGCTTCGCGCTGGTGGCGAACTACCTCGAACCCGGGGGCCTGTTCCTGTTCGATCTGAACACGCCGTACCGGTTCCGGACGGTTTACGCGGACCGGGACTACGTCCTCGAGGAGGACGGCGCGCTTGTCTGCTGGCGGAGCCGCCTGAACGGAAGGAAGGACGCCGCGGACTTTTACCTGACCGTATTCCGGGAAAAGGACGGCGTCTGGCTGCGGGAAGACGACGTGACGCGGGAGAGGGCGTACGGGCTCCGCGCGGTGGAGAACGCGCTCGCGCGGGCGGGGATGGACCTTCTCTCCGTTTCTTCAGACACCGGCTTCGCGCCTCCCTCGGAAACGACGGAGCGCTGGTATCTCGCCGCGGGGAAGAAAGGGTCCGGCTGACTTGTCCCGGCGCATTACGCCGTTAAGCAGGCATCTCCGGAGGGACCGGATCTCATACGAACGATCAAACCTTAAAGGAGGCTACGCACAATGAAAAGAAAACTGACCGCGCTCGCGCTGATCTTTGCCCTGCTCCTGCCGGTCTTTGCGGCATGTTCCTCGGGAACGGACAACGCGGACGGGGAAACCGCGCAGAACGTCCCGGACAACGCCGCGGGAGACGCCGCTCCCGAAGAGGAGACCGTCGACGACCGCCTGGACGTCAACGGGTATCTGAAGGACGATCTGCCGGAGCTGGACTTCGGCGGGCAGCAGGTCACGGTCCTATACTGGAGCGATGTCGAGAACGCCGAGTTTGACGTGGAGGAACTGACGGGCGAGATCGTGAACGACGCGATCTACCAGCGCAACATCGACGTGGAAGACCGGCTGAAGGTCAAGTATTCCTGGATCGGCACGCCCGGCAACAACGGCTCGAAGGACAAATACGTGAAGGTCGCGCAGGAGAGCGTTCAGGCCGGCGACGGCGCGTACGACATCTACGCGGCATATTCCAGAACCATCGGCGCTTCGGTGGTGAACAATATCACGCGGACGCTGCAGGATTCGCAGTATATCGATTACGAAAAGCCGTGGTGGCCGGACAACCTTCTGGAAGAATCGCTGATCCACGACCGGCTGTACTTCGTGTCGGGCGATATCTCCACGAACGTGCTGCACATGATGTACTGCGCGTACTACAACAAGCAGCTGGCGGAGGACTATCATTTTCCCTCCCTCACCGACATGGTGTTTGAAGGAACATGGACGGTGGACGTCCTTGTCAGCCTGACGGCCGACGCGTATACGGACCTGAACGGCAACGGCCGTGCGGATGTGAACGACCAGTTCGGCATCACGCTGACCGATTTCCACAACGACGCCTTTTACACCGGCAGCGGCCTGCGCCTGGTGGAGAAGGACGAAGAAAACATCCTGAAGATCTCCGAAGATTTCTACAGCGAGAAGGCGGTGGATCTGCTGGCGAAGATCGGTCCGTGGGAAGTGACGGACACGGTCTATCTGGAAGGCGACTATGAAACTCCGTTCACCGAAGGCAGGGCGCTGTTCAACATCAACCGCGCGCATTACGCGTCGAAGGCGCTGAGAGACTCCGAGCTGACCTACGGTATCCTGCCCATTCCGAAATTCGACGAGACGCAGAAAAACTACCGCACCGTCATGGGCAACCCCATCACGCTGTATGCCGTTTCCCGGGACAGCAGGATCCCCGACATCGACGAAGCGGTGTTGGAGTGCATGGCCTCGGAAGCCTACCGGCTGACGACCCCCGCCATCTTCGAGAACAACATGAAGAAGAAATATTCGGTGGACGACATCAACGCGCAGATGTATGACATCGTCCGCGGGACGGTCTCCTTCGAGCTCGGACGGTTCTTCAACCAGTATCTGTCCGACATCACCGACATTTACTTCCGGGCGGTGACGAGCAACAACCAGAACTGGGCGTCCACATCGGAGAAGAGCCGCAAGATGCTTGACAAGCAGATCTCGAAGCTCGTGGAAAAGATCATGAAGAACGAGGAACTGGACGGATAAACCAGCTCTTTTCGGATCGTGTGAACACACGCCCGCAAAAAAGGGATGCCGCGGCGCGCTCTTCTCCGGAGCCCTGCGCGGTATCCCTTTTCTTTTGTTTTTTAAGCTTCCAGCTGCCGGCCGAGGAAAGTGGCGGCCGTCTGGATCAGCTTGGCCTCGATTTCGGGCGAAACGGGGGATTTCTCCCCGGTGCGGATCGAAGCGACGCATCCGGCGATATCGCCCTCCGTGATGATCGGCATCAGGCATCCGACCGCGGTTCCGCCTTCCACCATCGAGACGGCTTCCCCTTCCGCCGGGGTGTAGAACTGCCTGCTCTCGATTGTGCGCTCCGCCTCGGCGGTCAGCTTCCGGTCAAGGTAATCCCGCTTCGGTAAGCCCGCGCAGGCGATCACGGCGTCCCGGTCGCAGATCACGACGGACAGTCCGCAGGTTTTCGAGAGCGTTTCGGCGTATTGCTGCGCGAACTGGGCCAGCTCCCCGATGGGCGAATATTTCTTGAAGATGACTTCTCCTTCCCGGTCGGTATAGATCTCGAGCGGATCGCCCTCGCGGATCCGCATGGTGCGTCTGATTTCCTTGGGGATCACCACCCGGCCGAGGTCGTCGATCCGTCTTACGATTCCGGTTGCTTTCATTTTTCGTTCTCCTTTGCGGCTGCGCTGTGAGGATATCCGGCGGCGTCGGACGCGCCGGAATTTCCTTCATCTTTGCCCTTCTATTTTTCCGCATTGGGAGATTTTTATTCGCCGGGAGGGATGGATAATTCAGGTTAAGGACCGAAAGGCGGAGCCTTTCGGAAGGAAACAAACTTTTCCATTACCTAAGGAAACAAAGGCTCCGCCTTTCGAATCTCATTGAATGCCCTATGCGGGCAGCACCGGGGAGGGGCACCATCTCAAGCCGAAGGTGCCCCTCCCCGGAGGGTCCCCCTTGGCTATATGGTATATCGAACAGTTCGAACATGCAGTCAAAACCGACCGTACACCTTAGGGCTTTCGCGCGGACTGGCGGAGTCAGCCGAAACATGCGCAAAAACCGTCTTCGACGGATTTTTGCGGCCTTACGGCAGAGATCAAAACGCGCATATACATGGACGCGCCGACGGACAGCCGAAAATTCAAGCATACCGTCGCGCACATATTCAGATTCAAACCGACATGCCGCTCGAACCATACGATCGAAAACCGTTCGGGCTGTACCAATAATGATTGCTTTCTTCATTCAGAACAAGTCACGGAAAAGTTCTGCCCCCAACCCATATCTGCGCGTTTTGATCGCTGCCTTTAGGCCAAAAAAGATCCCGATGGGATCTTTTTTGCATGTTTCGGCTGGCCGGACACAGTCCGCGCGATGCTCATTAGCTGAACAATCAGCTATAACTGGATGCACGAACTGTAT
>JAEEGL015046541.1_pt1 | contig 10228 bp, 9 predicted proteins | sample 9134231 | NCBI WGS metagenome assembly JAEEGL01 (sample SAMN16246548, study PRJNA631951) | gut metagenome | biome: gut microbiome; feature: rumen; material: fiber-attached | host: Bos | place: Iran: Karaj | collected 2018-10 | reverse complement strand
TCGCGGAATCGATCGTGATCTTCTTTCCCATATTCCAGTTCGGGTGCTTCAGCGCGTCCTCGGGGCGCACGTTCCGAAGTTCTGCGAGCGTCTTCCCGCGGAAGGGCCCGCCCGAGCAGGTCAGAAGAATCTTCGCGATGCTTCCGCGGTCCTCCCCGTGAAGGACCTGGAAGATCGCGCTGTGTTCGCTGTCGACCGGAAGGATGCGCACACCGTGCTCATCCGCGAGCGGCATGATGATGTGGCCGGCGGTCACGAGCGTCTCTTTATTCGCCAGGGCAATGTCTTTTCCGGCGCGGATCGCATGCACGGTCGGAAGGATGCCGATCATCCCGACGATCGCGGTGACCAGGATCTCGCTGTCCGCCTCTTCGGCGACTGCGATCAGGCCTTCCATGCCCGCATAGACCGGAATACCGGTATCCGCCAGGCGCGCGCGCAGATCCGCCGCGTCCTCCTCACGCCAGAGAGCCGCCAGTTTCGGACGAAACTCGCGGCACTGCGCTTCCAGTTTATCGATGCTCTTTCCGGCCGCCAGAGCGGTCACCTCGATATCGCCGTTTGCACGGACGATCTCCAGCGTCTGCGTTCCGATGCTGCCGGTGGATCCTAAGATCGCGATCTTTTTCATGTCAAATCCTCTGTCGGAGGCTCAGTCAGAGCAGAGTGAACGCCACAAGCAGCATGTAGATGACCGGCGATATGAAGATCACAGAGTCGAACCGGTCCATAATGCCGCCGTGGCCGGGAATGAGCGTCCCGTAGTCCTTGATCTCGTAATGGCGTTTGATGGCCGAAGCCGTCAGGTCGCCGAACTGCGAAAGCACGGCGCCCGCAGCGGAAATGATCACACAGACCGCGACCGGATGTGCGAAGATATCCATGCGGCTCCCGAAGATGAGGGAAAAGATCAGGCCGATCACCGCGGAGACGACTACTCCGCCGACCGCGCCCTCGATGGACTTCTTCGGGCTCAGAACCGGCGCCAGCTTATGTTTTCCGAGGCGCATGCCGAAGCAGTACGCACCGGTGTCGCACCCCCAGGACGCGATGATCACCAGCCAGATCAGAAGGATGCCGTGCGGCATGCTCCGAATCAGATACAGGCAGAACAGCATGACCGGGACGTAGAAAAACGAGAAGAACGCGAGTATGAACTGCGTCGCCTTATACTTCGGGAATGTAAGCACATAGATCACAGCCAGCGCGATAAACAGCCCGAAGAAGACAAAAATAGTGAAACCCCAAAAGACATTGAACTTCAGCGCCAGCGCGTAGATCACCGTGCCGATCACCGCCGCCGCGTACATCGGGGTCTTCTCGATATGTTCCAGCTTATAGAGCTCGTAAAGTCCCACCAGCGACACGAACAGGATCAGCGCCCAGAACACCCAGTTTCCGAGCAGGATGCCCGCCAGAAGGATCGCCACCAGGACGATGCCGCTCAACAGACGTGTTTTAAACATAATGACGCCTCACTTTTTCACGCCGCCGAACCGGCGCTGTCTGCCGCTGTACCAGGCGACCGCCCGCTTCAGTTCGTCCAGGTCGAAATCCGGCCAGTATTTGTCCGTATAATAAAATTCCGTATAAGCCGCCTGCCAGAGCAGGAAATTCGAAAGCCGCTGTTCTCCGCCCGTCCGAATCAGAAGGTCCGGATCCGGCATGCCCGCGGTGTCCAGCGCCGCGGAGATCATCGCTTCGTCGATGGCTTCCGGCGCGAACGTCCCTTCGGCGGCCTCGCCCGCCAGCTTTCTGACGGCCCGGACGATCTCGTCGCGCCCGCCGTAATTTACCGCAATGGTAAAACAGATGCCGGTGTTCTCCGCGGTCTTCGCCTCGACGTCCTCAAAGCTCTCGCGCAGATCATCCGGGAAGCGGGTGCGCTCACCGATGATGCGCACGCGCGCGTTATTCTTCGTCGCGATCTCCATCAGCTTAACCAGATAGAGTCTGAACAGCGCCATCAGCGCGGAGACCTCTTCCTCCGACCGCTTCCAGTTTTCCGTCGAGAACGCGTAGACCGTCAGATATTCGATGCCCAGATTCGCGCAGTCCTCCACGACCGTCTCCACGATGCGGCTGCCCTCCGCGTGTCCCGCGGTCCTGGGAAGTCCGCGCTCCTGCGCCCAGCGGCCGTTCCCGTCCAGGATTATGGCCACATGGCGCGGAATGGAGGTCTCTGCAGTGATCTCAGGCACTTCCCCGGCCGTCGTTTCGTTCTTATGCTCGCCCAATCTCGTCTCCTTCCCCGGCGCCTCTGCGGCGCCCGGAGTCATTTCATAAAAAAGGAAGAGCTTACACTCTTCCTTATAATCTCACGAAAGGGTCTGATCCGCGCGGAACGCGGAGCGGACCATGACGCATTACACGGTCATGATGTCCTTCGTCTTCTTATCGGCGGCTTCGTCGATCAGCTTAATGAACTTATCCGTGATCTTCTGGATCTCTTTCTCCTGATCCTTCACGTCGTCCTCGGTGTACTCGCCGCTCTTCTCCATCTTCTTCGTGCGCTCGTTTGCGTCGCGGCGGATGTTCCGGAGCGATACCTTCGCGTCTTCGGCCTTTTTCTTTATCTCCTTCGCGAGTTCTTTACGGCGGTCCTCCGTCATCTCAGGGAACGCCAGGCGCAGCACCTGTCCGTCCGATTGGGGCGTAATGCCGATATCGGACTTCTGGATCTCTTTCGCGATCACGGCGAGAAGGCTCTTCTCCCACGGAGCGATCATCAGGATGCGCGGCTCGGGAACAGACACGTTCGCGACCTGCTGAATGGTGCTGGGCGTGCCGTAATAGTCGACCCTGAGCTTATCCAGCACGTGCGGGTTCGCGCGGCCGGCGCGGATGCCCTGGAAATCCTCCTGAAGAAGGTCCAGCGTCTTCTGCATCTTCTCATTCACAATATCAACGATCTCAGCCATAAATACCTCCTCCAAAGCTCAGACGGTCACTTCCGTGCCGTCGATCTCTCCTTTTATCGCAGCGACGATGCTTCCGGGCGTGTTCATCGCGAACACCACCATCGGCATCCGGTTCTCCATGCACATGACCGAAGCGGTCAGGTCCACGACCTGAAGTTTCTTCTCGATGACCTCCTCGATCGAGACGGTCCGGTACTTCTTCGCGTCCGGGACCTTCGCCGGATCCGCGTCATACACGCCGTCGATGGACTTCGCGAGAAGGATCTTCTCGGCTTCCATCTCGATCGCGCGCAGCGCCACGGTCGTATCCGTCGAAAAATACGGATGACCCGTACCGCCGCCGAAGAACACCACCTTTCCGTCCTCCAGATCCGCGACCGCCCGATCCTTCGAGTACAGCTCACTGACATTCCCGCAGGCAAACGGCGTATAAAGCGACGTCCGCATCCCCTCCGAACGGAAGATCTCGGAGACATACACACAGTTCATGACCGTGGCCAGCATGCCGATCTGGTCCGCTTTCGTGCGCTCGATCGCGTCGGACGAGCGGCCCCGCCAGAAGTTTCCGCCGCCGATCACGACAGCGATCTGGTAGCCGTTTTCCACGGCTTCCTTCACCTGGACCGCAGCCGCACGCACGGTATCCTCGTCAAACCCGAAGCCCTTATCCCCGGAGCAGGCCTCTCCGGAAAGCTTCAGCAGAACTCTGTGTTTCCGCTCCATATCGTCATCCTCCGTTGTCAGTGATTATACCACAGCGGTATGTCTGTGGGTACATGCATTCTCGGTCCGCTCCGGTCCGTCCGCGTCAGGTATGCTCGCGAAAGATCGTCCCGCAGCGGGGGCAGCGCACTTCGATCTGTCCTTTTCCTCGCGGCACGCGCAGTTTCTGACTGCACGACGGACAGGCCGTATATTTAAATTCCATCCGCTCGCGCACGGTCGGCCCGCGTCCGGCACTTCCTGCCGTTCTGCCGCCGCTCTGCCCGGCGCTTCCGTATCCCGCGCCGTTTCCGCCGTAACCCTGTCCGGCGCCGCCGCGGCCCTGTCCCGTACCTGCGCCGCCGCGGCCGAACAGTCCGAGCACCCGTGCCTTTATCCCCAGATACACGGCGTTTTCCTTCTGCCGAGCTGCGATGTTCTTCGAGAACATGCGGAGATAACAGATCACGAGAATCGCCACATTCACGATCCAGAGCACGCGGTTCCGCGCAAAGATATTTGCGATGAACACCACGAAAAAGATCACGATCAGAAATCTATTCAGCTGATCCGAACCGTAGCGGCCGTACATGAAGCGCGCGAGCGCCTCTCTGAACCGGTAAAACATTCCTTATCCTCTCAGGTTCTCATAAAGCTCTTCGTAACGGGCCGCGGAAGGATTCCAGGAGAAATCCTTGCCCATCGCACGCTTGCACATATCGTTCCAGGCCTTGCGGTCCTCATGATAGACCCGTTTCGCGTAGTCGACGATCCCGATCATGTCTTCCGCGTCGTAGCGCATGAAGGAAAAGCCGGTCCCGCGGTCCCTGTACTCGTCATACGGCTCGACCGAATCCTTCAGGCCTCCGGTCTCGCGGACGATCGGGAGCGTGCCGTAGCGCATCGCCATCATCTGGCTCAGGCCGCAGGGCTCGAACTGCGAGGGCATCAGGAACGCGTCCGCGGATGCATAGATCTTATGCGCCAGCTCATCGGAATAGGACAATGTCACGGAGACCTTGTCCGGATGCCTCCGCTCCAGTTCAGAAAGCCCTTCCTCGTATCTGCGGTCTCCGGCGCCGAGCACGACCAGCTGCGTGTGTCCCGCGCAGAGCGCCGCGCCTTCCTGCAGCACGAGTTCGAAGCCCTTCTGCTCGGTCAGCCGTGATATCATGCCGATCACGATGGCGTCCGGATCCTGAGGCAGGCCCAGTTCACTCTGCAGAGCGGCCTTGTTTTCGGCCTTTTTCTTAAACGTATTAATATTGTAATTAAAATACGCGTACGCATCCTTTCGCGGGTTATATGCTTCCTCGTCAATGCCGTTCAGGATGCCGAACACCGCGTCGTGCCGCGCGCGCAGCAGGCCGTCGAGCCCGTAGCCGTAATACGGATCCATGATCTCGAGCGCGTAAGTCGGACTCACGGTCGTGATGATGTCCGCATAGGCCAGACCGCCCTTCAGGAAGTTTCCGTCTCCGTAGGCCTCCAGCTTATCGGGAGTGAAGAACTCGTCCGAGAGACCCGAGATATACCTGACCGTGGCGATGTCCCACACGCCCTGGTACTTCAGGTTATGAATCGTCATGACGGTCTTCGTCTCTCTGTAGAACGGCTGCGCGCAGAGTCCGCTCTTCACATAGACCGGAATCAGCGCCGTCTGCCAGTCATGGCAGTGGATCACGTCGGGCTGGAAGCCGACCACAGGCATGGCGGCGAGCACAGCCTTGCTGAAGAACGCATACTTTTCGAGGTCGAAGCGCACGTCCGTGTAGGGCCAGGCGCCCGAGAAATAATCCTGGTTATCGATAAAGTAAAACTTCACACCGTCGAGCTCCATCTCGAAGACTCCGACATAATAGTCCCTTCCGCAGTGATCGATATAGAAGCAGTCGATGTACTTCATCTCCGAAGCATACTCTTCCGCGATGAAAGCGAACTTCGGAAGAATCACGCGTACGTCAAACTTCTTTTTATTAAAATATTTCGGGAGGGATCCCACCACGTCCGCCAGACCGCCGGTCTTGGCAAACGGAATGCATTCGCTGGTAGGGAACAGAACGTTCATCTTCGGTTGTGCGGATGCAGCCGCTTTTTTCGTCTTTCCTGCCAAAACTCTGCTCTCCTTTCCGCGGCTTTACGAATGCCGCTGCAGTTTCAGTTCCAGAGCCAGTTGTTTCATCTCTCTGGCGTTATCCATAACCGCTTCCGTGACGGCTACGCCGCCCAGAATGCGGGCCAGTTCCTCCGCAGTCTCCCGCTCCCCGAGCGCGGAGATATACGTCGAGGTCTTATCCTCTCCGCTGCGCTTCTCGATCCGGAAATGCCGGTCCGCCATCGCCGCGATCTGCGCGAGATGCGTGATGCAGATGACCTGCCGGCTCTTCGCGATCAGTGCCAGCTTTTCGGATACCTTCTGCGCGGTCCTTCCGCTGATTCCGGCGTCGATCTCATCGAAGATCAGTGTACCGATGTCGTCCGCGTCCGCCAGAACGGTCTTCACGGCCAGCATCACGCGCGACAGCTCGCCGCCCGAGGCGACCTTCGCCAGCGGCTGCAGGTCCTCGCCCGGGTTCGTCGAGATATAGAACTCCGCCTCGTCGATACCGTTCGCGGTATATCCTTCCGTGCGGCTCAGTTCGACAGAAAACCGCACCTGGAGGAAACTCAGGTCTTCCAGGTGGCCGCGGATCTCCTCCGCGAGCTTTCCCGCCTCGCGCGCACGCAGCGCGGACAGCTGTTCCGAAGCTTCTTTCAAAACGCGTTCGGCATCCGCGAGCTCCTTTTCGAGCAATGCCTTCCGCCGGTCCAGATCCTCGAGCACCGCGAGCCGTTCGGTCCGGCTCTCCAGCGCGGCCATGACCTCTTCATAGCCGCGTCCGTACTTCGCCTCGATATTCCGGATCAGGTCCAGCCGCTCCTCGACGCGCGCCTGATCCTCACCCGAAAACGACAGATCGTCCAGATACGTGTTCACCTCGCCCAGCAGATCTCCGGCCAGACTCTCGATCGTCTCGGCGGTCTCATGCATTCCGGCGATCCGCGGGTCGTACTCTGCGGCCTGCGCGAGGGCGCGGGCGGCCTTTCCGATGCGGTCCGAGGCATTGTCATAGCCCTCCGAGCCGAACGCATCGCGCACGGTCCCGAGCGATTCCATGATCCTGCGGGCATTCTGCATCTTCTTATGCTCCGCAGCCAGCGCTTCCTCCTCGCCGGGCCTGAGAGCGGCCGCCTCGATCTCGCCGATCTCGTAGCGCAGCAGATCTGTCTCACGGAGCCGCGCGGACTCGTCGATGTCGAGTTCCGCGAGCGTTTCCTTCCGTCCGGTCCAGGCGCGATACGCGTCCGCGGTACGGCGCTTCAGAGGACCACTTTCCTTCGCACACCAGCTGTCCAGGATCCGCAGATGCTCCGACCTGCGGAAAAGCTCCTGATGCTCATGCTGTCCGTGGATATGCACGAGCTTTGACGTGACCTCGCGAAGCTTCGACGCGGTGACGCTCCGGTCGTTGATCCGGTTCAGGCTCCGGCCCGCAAGGATCGTTTTCACGATGACGAGCATCCCTTCCTCGTCCGGCGCGGCGTCCATCTCCGCCAGTTCCTCCGCCGTACGCGGATCCACCGGTCCGAACACGAGTTCGATCTCCGCACGGTCCTTTCCCCGGCGGATCATGTCAGCCGAGGTCTTCACTCCCAGCGCGGCGCCGATCGCGTCGATCAGCAGCGGTTTACCCGCTCCGGTCTCCCCGGTAAAGATATTCAGTCCCTCTCCGAACGACACGTCCGCGTCGTCGATCAGGGCGAAGTTTTTCACATGAAGGTTCAGAAGCAAGTTCCGTTCTCCTTTTCCTTCCCCGTCCGCGCCGGGCGCCTGTCAGATCCTGGCCTCGCCCTCGGCCATTTTCCGGCTGAGGTTCTCGAGAAAGTTGATCCTGCTCATCTTAAACAGTTTCGCCTTTCTCGGCGCGCAGACGATCTCGATGCGGTCGTTCGTTTCCACTTTATATTCGCGTCCGTCGAAATAGATCGCCGCGTCGGACGCCTGCGGAGCGTTCCGCCGGTTCGTGAGGGCCAGTTCGACGACCGTATCATCCGAGCAGACCAGGCTGCGGTTGATCAGCACGTTCGGCGAGATCGGCGTGATCAGCATGAGCGAGGACGAGGGCAGCGCGATCGGGCCGCCGGCGGACAGGTTATACGCGGTCGAACCCGTCGGCGTCGAGACGATCATGCCGTCCGCGTAGTAGGACTTCAGGTGCTGTCCGTTTACCCGGACGTCGATGCCGATGCCGTGCATCGAGTTCCGTCCGAGCACGATGTCATTGATCGCCACATCGCGGAAGACCACTTTATCATCCCGGACCAGACATCCCGAAAGCATCATCCTTTCGTCGAGTTCCGGCGTTCCGTGCATCAGGTCGTCGATCGCGCTCTCCCAGTCCGCGGCATTGATATCCGCGAGATAACCGACCGTACCCATGTTGATGCCGACCATGGGGATATCATAGCCGAACAGTTCATGCTCGGCGTGCAGCATGGTCCCGTCTCCGCCGACGATCAGCGCGCACTCGCAGTCCGGATCGATCCGCATCGCGGATCCGTCGTCCCGGCGCAGCGTCCAGGCATCGTCGAAATGACAGCGATCGACCTGTTTTCCCGCCTCCCGGATCTTCGCCTCGACCTTCCTCGAGAGTGCGCTCCCGGGATCTTTATACTCGTTCGTGATGATCAGAAAACGATCCATAAAGCCTCCGTTTCCAGCTTTTGTTCCGTCAATGCGCCGCAGCGCCCCAGTCATGATCGTGCGCGGCACGTACCGTCGATTCGATGTCCACGTCTTCTGCGATCCCGGCTGCCTCCGACTTTACGAGCCGCACCAGATATTCGATATTCCCCTCCGGTCCGCGGATCGGGGAGAACGAAAGCTCCGCGACGGAGAAGCCGTTCCCGGCCGCAAACCCGATGACAGACCCGATCACCTCGCGGTGCACGTCCGGATCGCGGACCACACCCTTCTTTCCGACCTTCTCACGGCCCGCCTCGAACTGAGGTTTTATCAGGCAGACCATATCCGCTCCGTCCGCCAGCAGTTCGCGCACCGGCGGAAGTACCTTCGTCAGCGAAATGAAGCTCACGTCGCAGCCTGCGAATTCGATCGGCTCGGGAATCTGTTCCGCCGTGATATAGCGGACGTTCGTCTTCTCCAGGCAGACCACGCGGGGATCCTGCCGCAGCTTCCACGAAAACTGTCCGTAGCCCACGTCGACGGCATAGACCTTCGCGGCCCCGTTCTGGAGCATGCAGTCCGTAAAACCGCCGGTCGACGCCCCGACGTCCATGCAGGTCTTTCCCTGTACGCTGACATCGAACACCCGGAGCGCTTTTTCCAGTTTCAGTCCGCCCCTGCTCACGTAGGGGATCGCGCTTCCGCGGACCTCGATGACTGCGTCCTGCGGAAAAGCCGTGCCCGACTTTTCTTCCTTCTGACCGTTCACGTAGACCTGTCCGGACATGATCAGCGCCTGCGCTTTCGTCCGGGACTCCGCGAGTCCGCGTTCCGTCACGAGAACATCCAATCTCTCTTTTTTCATTTTATCACAAAAGCCTCCCGAATGCGCGCCGCGGCGCTCTCCGGATCCAGCCCGAGTTTCTTCTGAAGTTCCCCGACAGTTCCGTGCTCCACGAAGCAGTCCGGGATGCCGAGGTTAAGCATATGCACGTCCGGATGATGTTCCAGCATGTACACGTCCGCCATGTCGCCGAAACCGCCGATGACGGCATTGTCCTCATAAGTCACGATCAGGCTGTGCCGTGCGACCAGAGCATCCAGCATTTCCGTGTCGAGCGGCTTCACGAACCGCGCGTTCACCACGGTCGGCGCATACCCCTGCGCTTCCAGAATGTGCGAAGCCTCCCAGGCGTTCTTCAGCATGCTGCCGACCGCCAGAATCGCGATATCGCGGCCCTCTTTCACGACCACGCTCTTTCCGTACACGAACGGCGAGCGGATCTCTTCGCACTTCTCCGCGCCCCCGCGCGGGTAGCGGATCGCGACCGGCCCGTCCGTATGCCCGGCCGCGAACTCCAGCGCCGCCTCGAGTTCATAGATGTCGCCCGGCGCGATCACGGTCATGTTCGGCATATGGCTCAGATAGCTCAGGTCATAAACTCCCTGGTGCGTCTCGCCGTCGGCGCCGACCAGTCCCGCCCGGTCGATCGCAAAGATCACGGGCAGTTTCTGCAGGCACACGTCCATCATGATCTGATCGTAGGCGCGCTGCAGGAATGTCGAATAGATCGCCACGACGGGACGCAGGCCCGCCGATGCCATGCCCGCAGCGAAGACCACCGCGTGCTCTTCAGCGATTCCCACGTCGAAGAACCGGTCGGGAAACCGCTTCGCGAAGCGCTGCAGCCCGACGCCCTCCTTCATGGCCGCCGTGATGGCGACGATCTCGGAGTGTTCCTCCGCCAGTCTGCAGCCTGTCTTTCCGAACACATCCGTATAGGTCGTCGTCTTCTCGCCGACCGGTACTCCGGTCTCCGGGTCGAACTTCGCGATGCCGTGGAATATCTCGGGGTGTCTCCGCGCCGGCGGGTATCCG
>JAEEGL014720910.1_pt1 | contig 10228 bp, 4 predicted proteins | sample 9134231 | NCBI WGS metagenome assembly JAEEGL01 (sample SAMN16246548, study PRJNA631951) | gut metagenome | biome: gut microbiome; feature: rumen; material: fiber-attached | host: Bos | place: Iran: Karaj | collected 2018-10 | reverse complement strand
TGCGGAAGGGATCCCAGTAGGTGATGTCGCCGCCAATGCCGGCCCACCAGGCAGTGCCGTATTCGGTCAGCCTGCAGTTGCGGTCGTTGACCCTGCGGCCGTCGGAGCCCACGACGCCCCAGGCGGGGAGCATGCCGGCGCGGAACTGGTTGCGGCTGGTGGAGAGGTTGGCAATATTGTTCCAGTTGCCACCAACGCCGTTGGCTGCCGTGTTGGGGCCAATGCCGGCCAGCATGAACCAGGGGGTCACCTTCACGCCGTCGAAGGTCAGCGGCAGAACCAGGGCGCCCATGTCGACGTTGTCCATGTAGCTGGCGCGCAGGCCGACGTTGCCGGGGTAGTTGTCGTTGTAGGGACGGGCCCAGAAGGCGGTGAGGGCAACGTTTTCGTTGAAGCGGTAGGACAGGGTGACGGCCGCCACGTCGTCCACGAAGACCTGGGAGGTGCCGATGGCGAAGGCAGGCAGGCCGAGGCCCTGGAGGCCCATGCGGACCTTGAGATCGGTGTCCGGCACCTTCCAGTCGATGAAGGCGCGGCGGACCTTGATGTTGGTGGCGTCGGCGCCGAGGGCCGCGCCGTCAGCGGCCTTGCCCCAGATGGACTTGCCGATTTCGAAGTAGAGCTGCCCCTTGAGGGATTCGGAGGCAACGGCGTCCATCTGGAAGCGGATGCGCTGGCGGGCTTCGAATTCGTCTTCGTCGCTCTTGCCCCAGCCAGTCTGGCCGTTGCCGCCGGAGAAGTTGCCGTGCTGGCCGTAGTCAAAGGCCATGACCCAGCGGCCTTTCATCTTGAAGTCGATGGCGCTGGCGCTGGTGGAGGCGCCAAGGAGAAGCCCGGAGGCGATGAGAAGAACTGCAAGCTTTTTCATGGAGAGTTCCTTGTCACTGCAGGTAGATATTGTTGGTAAGATGTCGCTGTCAGCTGAAAATCGAACTCAGGACACGAAAAAGCAGGTGCCTTTTTCAGCAGTGCGCCTCACCAGGAATGCCGCAGGGAAAGTGGTACACTTTTTTGCACCGGCCTTCAACAGCTTTCGCTCTTTTTCCGGCAAAACCTGCCCGCCTGCACAGACAGAAACGCTGTAATTCAAAAAATATCCTTTATTTTTGGCTGGTTGCAATTCATACACCACCTGCTCAGTCTTCCGCAGAGCAATCCAAAAATTTTAACCGCCCGCCTCACGCGCGGGCAACATCGCCGTCGTCTGCAGCCCCCCTCTCCGGCTTCGGCGCAGCGCAAGGCAAGCCCTCTCCCCTTCCTGGGGTGCCGGCAGCGCCTGCCGGCGCCCCCCTGCCCTGCATGCTGGGCATGGCGCATTCTGGGCATGGCGGCTAGCAATCTTGCCCCGCCCTGCCCTGCCCGAGGGCTTCTCAATGGCCTTGAACAGGGGCTCGCCGGCCGGACGGGAGCGAGGCCTTCAAGGAACGGTGCAGGGCGTCGTCTTCAGGCGGACCACAGCCCTGCGCGACGGGAGCGCAGGGCTGGCTCGAATCTCTATCCTACAGGGAGGGCATGCTGGGGTCGAGGCCCAGCGCCTCCCACAGGAAGCGGAAGCTGAAGGGCTTGCCCTTCTTCCGGCGCATCCAGGACGCATGCTGGTTCTCGAAGGACTTGAGCATGTTCACGACCAGGGTGCGCTCTCCCTCCAGCCTCGCGACCTCAGCCGGCGTGCGGCCGCCGAGCGGTGCCTGCGCCCTGCCGGTCCAGTCAAGCAGACGGCGCCTGAGCTGCTCCTCGCCGCCGACAGCCCGCAGGCACTCCAGATTCAGCTCGGGCACCAGGTCCGACTCCACGTCCCGGCCAAGGACGAAGTCGATCCAGCACCGGATAACGGGCTGGTCGATGACAAGCCCCCAGGGCCTGGGGTTTGCCTGGCTGGCATTGGCCGCGACGTCCCTGCGCATGCGCCGTGCGAGGGCAAGCCCCGGCTCCCTGAGAAAGAGCAGCACGCCAAGGGACGTCTGGAATTTCCCGCCGAGGGCAAGGATGCGCAGGGCCGCAATGTCCCAGGGGGCGTATCCCAGCAGGCTTCCGCTTGTCTCCACCCACACGGGCTCCGCCTGCTGGGCGAGCAGATCGAGGACCTGGATGCGCCGGCCGTCCACGGCCTGCACTTCGTAAAGCGAGAGCCTCGAGGAGCACACCTCCTCGATCATCTCCCACATGTTGCCGTCGTTCAGATTCTCCTGCAAGCTCCGCAGGAGCTCGAGGGGAGGCGTCCCCCCCACTTCCGGCATCAGGGACGCCGATGCCAGCACCCACTCCCAGAAGCAGGTCAGACTCTGGGAGACAACGCCATCATGGATGCTGAGCAGCGAGCTTATCCTTTCCCCGTCGTCTGCGAAGTAGAGGTTGTAAAGGACATCGCACCGCTCTTCATCCTGCTCGAGCACGAAGGAGCTCGCTTCGTATAGCGCGGCCGCCATCTCGTCGCCCTTGCGGGTTGCCAAGATCTCTTCCGCCGCTTCTGCGAGGATTTCCTGAGATGCACCCATTTCGTGTTCCTCCATTTCCGGCGCCCTGGCCTCTGGCCAGGAGCCCGCAGAGTTCATGCTGTTGGCGCGCCTGCGCGCGCAGTTTCGGGGAAGCCTCTGGCTTCCGTTCAGTAACGCTGTGCCAGATTAGCCAAGGGACGTTGCCTTGGGAAGCCTAAAAGCACAGACAAGGCCGAGGGCCGCTGGCACGCCGAGGCACATGAAGGCCGTCTGCAGGCCCCAGGCATCGGCGACAAGCCCCATCAGGGGCATGGCTATGCCGCCGGCGCTCCTGGCAACGCCAAGCGTGACGCCGGCCGCGAAGCCCAGATTGCGGGAGAGGTAGATCTGCCCAAGGATAATCATGGGCGAATACGAAGCGTAGACGCAGAAGGCGATGGGCGCAAGGAGAAAAATGGAAAGCCAGGGGCTCGGCGACCAGGCGAAGCAAAGCACCGCAGGCAGGGAAAGCAGCTGGGTCGCGCGGAGCACGAAGACGTAGCCCTTGCGGTCCGAGAGCGTCCCGCCGGCCAGGTTGCTGAGCACGCCGGCCACGGAAAAGAACGTGAGGACAAAGGAGCCCTGCGATGGCGTCCAGCCGAAGACCCGCATCCAGTAGAGCGCCGTGAAGGAAAGGAAGCCCTGCAGGAAGACGGAGCGGTTGACGAGCACCCCGGACAGCCAGGCAAAGGCCTTCCAGTCGTTGACGCCTGCGGGGCGACGCTTTTCGTCGATGAGCCGCTTTTGGGGCGCCGGCATGCGGGCGAAGGAGATCCAGACGGCAAGGGCGGTGACGACGCCGGCGGCCGCGAAGAGGGCCGTGGACTTGAGGCCCCAGGCCGGCACGATGAGGGCGATGACCACGGGGCCGAGCACGAAGCCCATGTTGCCGCCCACTGAGAAGATGCTCATGGCCGTGCCCTTCTCCCTGCCGGCCAGGACGTTGACCAGGGTCGCGGCTTCGGGATGGAAGAGCGCGGAGCCGAAGCCGAGCAGGGCCGTGCAGACCCACAGTCCCCAGTACCAGGGCACCCAGCCCTCGGCGCCCATGCTGAAGCCCATGAGCAGGATGGAGAGGGGCAGGAGCAGGAAGCAGTGGAGCCTGTCGGCGAGCCAGCCGAAGAGGGGCTGCACCAGGGAGGCGAAGATGGAGTAGCAGAACATGATGCCCGCCACTTCGGTGTAGGAGTAGCCGAAGGCCACTGCCAGGAATGGCAGCGCCGCAGGCAGGGCGGCTGCGTTGATGTCTGCGCTCATGTGCGCGGCCGAGAGGAGAAGAATCTTTCCCTTGTCCATGAAGTTTTCCGAGTGCGCAGGGCGGCGGTTCCGGGTCGCCGCGGGATGCGCCGTCAGGGTTGAAGGTCGGTTCCGGGTGCGGAGGGGGCCGGGAGGCTGTCTGCGGGAAGGCGGTGCGCAGAAGCGGTGCGGGGAAGCGGTGCGGGAAGGCGGTGCGGGGAAGCGGAGGTTCACGGCTGCTTGCCGAAGCTTTTGAGGATGCGCCACAGCGAGGTGCGCGAGATGCCGAGCAGCGCGGCCGCGGCCTTCTTCCTGCCGCCGGCCTTGGCCAGCGCGTCCTCCACCTGCGCTGGAGTGATGGCAGCCACGTCGACGGGCGCTGCAGGGTGCTCGGGACGGGGCTGTCCGGCCTGGGGCCAGGCGGGAGCGGCGGGATCGCCCGCGCCCCCTGCCCCTCCTGGGCCCCCTGCGCCGAGGAGGCCCAGCGGCATGAGGCTTGCCGCGTTGGCAGCCGTCTCGCCGAAGAGCTCGTCGAAGATGCTCTGGGAGAAGGCGCCGGCGCAGAGGAAGACGAGCTGCTCGATGAAGTGCTTGAGCTCGCGCACGTTGCCGTACCAGGGATGGCGGCACAGGCGCGCCAGGCTGGCCTGGGGCAGGCGGATGGGCGACGTGCCCGCGCTGCGGGAGGCCTCGTCCACGAAGGCCTCCACGAGGACGGGAATGTCGTCGGGCCGCTCGCGCAGGGGAGGAACGCGGACGTTGAGCACGTTCAGGCGGTAGAAGAGGTCGGAGCGCATGCGGCCGGCGCGCACCTCGTCGACGATGGACTTGTTGGTGGCTGCCACGATGCGCACGTTGAGGGGAATGACGGCGCTGCCGCCAACGCGGCGCACTTCCTGCTCCTGGATGGTGCGCAGGAGCAGGGCCTGGACGTTGAGGGGCATGGAGTTGATTTCGTCGAGAAAGATGGTGCCGCCGTCGGCCAGCTCGAAGAGACCGGCCTTGCCCTCGGCGCGTGAGCCCGTGAAGGAGCCGCCCTCGTAGCCGAACATCTCGCTTTCGAGCAGCTGCACGGGAATGGCTGCGCAGTTGACGGACACGAAGGGTTCCGTGCTGCGCGACGATTCCCGGTGGAGGCCCTGGGCGAGGATTTCCTTGCCCGTGCCGCTCTCTCCGGTGATGAGCACGGTGGAGTCGCTGCGCGCGAAGATGCGCAGCTTGGCGAGCATGTCCTCGGAGATCTGGCTCGCATGGACGTAGTCGGCGAAGGTGTACTTGGCGGCGTAGCCGCTGACCAGCGCCTGCCTGGCCTTGCGGCCGGCCCTTACCACGACGTGGCAGGGCGTGAAGGAGTAGAAGCGGTCCATGCCGTCGGCAGGCCGCTGGAGCCGAGATGTCTTGACCACGTAGCGCGTGCCGCGGATAGTCGCGTCGAGTTCGCCCCCGGGCGCGCGGCCGGCGCGGATATGCTCCTTGAGGCCGGGAAGGAGCGAGACGATGTTCGTGCCCACGATGGAGCCGTGCTGGCCGAGCACTTCCTGGGCGCGGCGGTTGGCCATGGTCACGGTGCCGTCGGCGCGGGTGCCCACGATGGATTCGCTCACCGTGTCGAGCAGGGCCGTGTAGCGGAGCAGCACCGTCTTCTCGGCGGCAACGGACTGGGCGATGTTCCAGGCGTTGCTCAGTGTGACGGCTATCTCGTCGCGGGTGGGGATGACGACGCGGTAGCTTGCGCCGAGCCTGGCGGCGATGGCGCAGGCCTGGCCCCCGCCGACCACGATGCCCGTGTCCCCGGCGACGTAGCGGCGCACGGCCTCCTCGAGGCTGGCCAGATCAGCGTACCTGGCGCAGTGCACCTTCACCCCAGTCTGCCGCTCGAAGAAGCTGAGATCCACGTCCTCGTTCTCGTACTGCGCGAAGAACACCGACTTGGCCACGGGGGCCAGCTCGAAGAGCACCTTGGCGAGGTTGAGGGAGCCGAGGGCTATGGGCAGCACCGGCACGCTGGTCTTCTTGCGCAGCATCTCCGCCGTGCCGCGGCTGGCAACGAGCACGTCGGCGAGGCCGCGGTCGATGAGATCCATGGCAAAGGGGACGGCATCGTCGAGGCAGGCAATGTGGGTCTGGATCTCAAGCCCCCTGGCGGCCGCCACCTCGGCAAAGAGGCTGCACAGCTCGGGGCTCGTGCCTATCATGACTATGTGGGGAACGTGCATCCGCCTTGCTCCTTGCGACCCTGTCCGGCGCGGACAGGCGTTAAGCGCGTTCGCGGGTGGAACGCGGATGGTGCCGGCGGCAGGGGCAGGCGGCATCGGGGTGACCCTATACCCTTTTGCGGGCTTCCTGCAAGGTGCGTCGGGCTTCGCGGGACTCGCCGGCCCTGTTCCGGAAACGCCGGAGCCCCGTGGCTGGGACATGCCACCGTTCCTGAAACACGCAATTATGTTTCAGAAACATTTTTGCGCAACGTCAGGAAACGGCAGAGGCCCCGCGCCCTGTGCCCGCCCCCCGCGGCTGCGCAACGGAAGGAAGGCCCGCCAGCGCAGGCATTGGAACGGCATTTGCAGGCAAATGAAAAATTTCACATTGCGCGGTGCCAAGCATTTACGAAAAGTTGAAATGGCGTTTCATTTTTGGGCGGCAAGCCTCGCGATTCCCTTCCTTTTTTGCCCTTGCCACGTGCCTTGGAGATTGGCCCTCTTGGAACGCCATTTGCATATCCGGCCCTAGCCAGAAAAGAGGGTTTGCCGCGCCCCCCGGCACGGCACTTCTGGCAGGCTTTTTCAGGATGCGCCCAGCGTCTCCGGGTGGAGGAGCGGGCTGCGAACACCAGCTCGGAGGAACAATGAACTTTTCAGCAACCAGCGCACGGCCCCGACTCGGCGCCTCCGCGTGCGCGCCCACCGCGAGGAGCGTTTAATGCTAGTCTACTTCGGCCTCTTCATGCTTATCCTGACAGTCGTCGGCATGGTCATGCGCTACGAGTCGCGCCTGGTCCTCATCGTCTCCGGCCTGGTCATGGGCATTGCGGCCCTGGAACCCATGGCTGTCCTCAACGGCATGACGGAAGGCATGCTCCGCAAAAACATGATCCTGTGCATCTGCTCGGTCATGGCCTTCGCCTTCGTCATGCGCTTCACAGGCTGCGACAAGCACCTCAGCCACGCCGTGGCCAAGCCCCTGCGCTACGTGCGCTTCCTGCTCGTTCCCGGCGCCACCGTCGTCACCTTTCTCGTGCAGATAGCCCTGCCGAGCGCAGCCGGCACCTCCGCGGCCATCGGCGCAGTCGTCATTCCCCTGCTCATGAGCATGGGCGTGCATCCGGCCATGGCCGGCGCGGCCGTCCTCGCCGGCACCTACGGCGACCTGCTCTCCCCCGGCCTTGCCCACAACGTGTACGTGGCCGACATTGCCTCCAAGGCGCTCAGCCAGCACATTGAAGCCATCAACGTCATCGGCTACCACACCAAGGCGGCCTTCATCTCCCTTGCCGTCGTGGCTCTGGCCATGCTCGCCGTCACCCTCGTGACCGGCGAAGGCAAGGGCTATGTCCCTGAGAGCGAAAAGGAAGGCGGCGCCAAGGAATTCAAGGTCAACTACTTCTTCGCCCTCATCCCGATCCTGCCCATCGCGTGCCTCGTCATCGGCGCCACCATTGGCAAGGATCCCAAAGGCCTCCTCGACCTGCTCAGCTTCCTCCCCGCGGGAATGCTCGCGGGCATCGAAGGAACCCTCAAGTTCCTCTCCAAGCTGAAGGTCGAGCACACCATGCTGCTCGGCGCCATGATCGGCATCATCGCCACCCGCAATAACCCCGGCCAGGGCTCCAAGGAATTCTTCAAGGGCCTCGGCCACGGCTACGGCGAAATCATGGGCATCATCATCGCGGCCGCCGTGTTCGTGGGCGGCCTCAAGGCCACCGGCCTGGTCGAGAGCGCCATCAACATGATGAAGGGCGCCTCCAGCGTCGCCACCCTGGCCGCCGGCATCGGCCCCTGGGCCCTCGCCGTCGTCTGCGGTTCCGGCAACGCCGCCACCCAGGCCTTCAACGAAGCCGTCACGGTCAACGCAGCCTCCTTCGGCGTCGACATCATCAGCATGGGCTCCTTCGCCACCTTCGCCGGCGCCCTCGGCCGATGCATGTCCCCCGTGGCCGGCGCCTGCTTCGTCTGTGCCGGCATCTCCGGCGCGGATCCCATGAACATCGTGAAGCGCACCTGCATCCCCTCCATCCTGGGCCTCATCACCATCTACATCTGCCACTTCGTCTTGAATCTCCACTAGCCGTCCAGAAGCTTCCGCTCCCGACGGCACGCATCCTGCGAAGCGCCGCTTCCCCGCCAGCAGCCCTGGCGCCCGGAAGCGGCGCTTCCGCTTTGTCCAGGGCGCGGCGCTTCTGCCTGTTCAGGCGCGAACGCTGTTCCTGAAGTACGCTTGCGGCCAGCCGAATCTCCCCCCTGCCTGCCTTCACCCTACCCTGCCCTGCCTTGCGCCCTAGGCAGGGGGCTCGGCAACAGGCGAAGCGGAGCGGCACAGGGCCTGTGAGGGGCTCCTGCGGCACGGTCTCAAGCAGTGCTTGAAGCTGCCGGCATGGGGAAAAGGCCGCCGTTCGCCTGGCTGCGCGATTTTTGCGCGATCCGCTTCCCCCTTGTTATCCGCCATGGCGACCTGCCTAGGGGGGCGGGTGCCTCTCCTCAACTGCGTTCCTTGGCTTTAGCCCCCTTGGCATGCCGCATCCGGCAGCGGCGCATCCATAGCTTCGGGCGCCGGCGCCTGCGGAAGGCGACGAAGAGCCGCCGGTTCGCTGGAAGGGCTCCGCGGCTGCCGTTCTGGATCTTTGTTCTGGCCTGCCGTTCTGCCCTGCGGGAAGGCTTCAGGCGGACGTCTGCCTCTCCTTCGGAATGGCTTTAAGCACTGCATGACGCGGGTCTGCTCCGTCCCTGGCAGGGCCAGCCGGCAGGATCGCCTGGCCGAGGGAAGAAGGAAGAGGGAATGAAAAGGGCCGGGAGCAGCGTTTCTCTGTGCTCCCGGCCTTTTGAACCCGCGCATTCTGCGGAACCTTCTCCCCCCCGGAAGCAGGGACCGCGCGCAGGGCTCCAGAGCGGATGTCCTCCGCCGCCGCAGGCCTGGTGGGCGGCATCTCCCTCCAGGCACTTCAGGCTGAATGGCCAGCGGCTTTCGTCATGAATGTAGCAACAAGCGTGCCACACCAAAACAACCCCAGCCGGCGCAGGCTCAGACAGGCTATAGCAGAAACTGGACGCGCTCCTGATGTTTCAGTAAATGACGCTGGAACGTTCCGGCAACATTGAAACTGTTTCATGCCAGCATGTCAGCAGGTCATCGGGCCCAGGCCGAGAGCCGCGGACTAGCTTTCCTGGACGCGCGCCTGGCTTCTGATGAGGCGCCACAGGGAGGTGCGCGAAATGCCCAGCAGAACGGCCGCATCCTTCTTTCTGCCGCCTGCGCACCTGAGGGCTTCGTCCACCTGGGAGGGCGTGATGGCTGCCAGCCTGCGCTCAGTCTGGGGCACAGCCAGCAGGGACTCGCGGGGCATGTTCATGGATGGCTTGGCCTGGGCCTGGGGCTGGAGCTGGATTGCGCGGGGAGACTTCTGCCCTGCCGGCGCGGAGCGTTCCGCAGAGAGCTCGAGTTCGGCAAGGAGCCCGTCGAAGGCCTCCAGGGAGAAGCGTCCCTGGCAGCGCGCGACGAGGAGATCGCAGAAGCGCTTCAGCTGGCGGGCGTTGCCGGGCCAGGGATGGCGCAGCAGGCGCTCCATGCACGGGAAGGGCACGCCTAGGGGCGCAAAGCCTGCCTCGCGCGAGGCGGCCTCCACGAAGGCTTCCACGTAGAGCGGAATGTCTTCGGTGCGCTCGCGCAGGGGCGGCACGCGGACGCTGAGCGCATTGAGGCGGAAGTAGAGCTCGGCGCGCAGGCGCCCCTCGCGCACCGCTTCCGCCATGGGCCTGCGGCTTGCAGCCACGATGCGCGGGCAGAGCTCGGCTCCGCTGTCCCGGCCACGCTCCTCCTGGCTCTGCAGGACGCGCAGAAGCGCCGTCTGCACGGCGGGTGGCATGGCATCGGCCTGGTTGAGAAAAAGGGTTCCGCCACGGGCCTGCTGGAAGAGACCAGCCGGCCCGTCTGCAGTGCCGAACAGCCGGCTTGCCAGCATTTCTGCGGGCACGGCCGCGCAGTCGACGGCGACAAAGGGCTGGTGCGCTCTGGACGAGGCGCGGTGGAGGCCATGGGCCAGCATGGCCTTGCCCGTGCCGCGCTCGCCTGTGATGAGCACGCTGGAGACGCTCAGCGCAAAGCGTCGCATGCGCTCGAGCACGGCGGCCGCCGCGTCGCTGGCGTGGAGATAGTCGTCGAAGCTGTAGCTGGCCACGTGGGGGATGTCCCTGGAGGCTAGGCCGGTGCCGGCAGGCTGGCCAGCCCGGGGCGCGCCGGCAGGGGCGATGGGCGCGGATCCGACGGTCTGGGGAAGGCTCCACACAGGCGATGCCTCGGGACCGCGT
>JAEEGL014697930.1_pt1 | contig 10228 bp, 8 predicted proteins | sample 9134231 | NCBI WGS metagenome assembly JAEEGL01 (sample SAMN16246548, study PRJNA631951) | gut metagenome | biome: gut microbiome; feature: rumen; material: fiber-attached | host: Bos | place: Iran: Karaj | collected 2018-10 | reverse complement strand
GGGATTCGTAAAGTGGGACCCCGTGAGCCCCAGCTCTTCTGCCTTCTCATTCATCAGGACCGCGAACTCCTCTTCGCTGCCGGCAACCAGCTCGGCCAGAAGAAGCGCGCACTCCGCGCCGGAAGGCACAAGAAGCCCGTAGAAATAATCTCGGACAGGCACTTCGTCTCCGTCGAGGAATCCGGCCATCGAAAGGTCCTGCACATACACCGCGCTCACGATGTCCTCGGTCATCTCGGCTGTTTCGTCCAGATCCAGATGGTCGTAGGCTACGAGAGCCGTCATCAGCTTGGTGATCGACGCGGGGTACATCACTTCTTCGGCATTCTTCCCGGCGATCGGGACTCCGTTCCGGAGAAGGACGGCGGCGTGGCTCTCCAGATCGTACAGAAGATCATCTTCGTCTTCGTAATGCTCGGGGATCCCCTGCGGCTCTTCGGGAGCACTGGATTCTTCCTCTTCCGAACTCTCCGGTTCCGGCAGGCTCTCTTCAATGCTTGTTTCTTCCTCCGAACTGTCGGCGGCGCTCTCCTCCGAGCTCATTTCCGAATTCGCGGCAGGGCTCTCATTGGCAGGACTGCTTTCCTGACTCCCGCTCTCCTCCGTACTCTCCTCCCGGGCAGACGACTGCCAGGGCAGGCCGGGGGCGGACGATGCATTCTCCTGAGGACGGGAACAACCGGCCGCACTGATCAGGAGGCACACCGCCATCCCGATGCTGATCCATTTCTTCATTATCAGGCAAACCTCTCAAAAAACTGTTGGATCGCGATATCCATCGCGCGGCTGGAATGCTTCTCTCCCGGATACATCGTGTAGTGGTACTTATACGGATCGCCGGGAACCGCCAGGAACTCGTCGCGCACCCACTCGTTCATATCGCGCCAGTTGTCGAATTCTCCGACGCCGTGTTCCACCTCCGGCAGCGGACGCCCGGAGAGGGGCAGCTCGCGGATCTTCCTGCGGGCGCTGTACGGACCGTCCTTCATGTCGCCGGGGCCGAACAGCCTTTCTTTGTCCTCATTGCGGTAGCCGAAGTCGGCGTCGGCTTTGTCGCCGGCTCCATAGGCCCCGATTACGCCGAAGGTTTCGGGATACGTAAGACCGACCATCAGGCATCCGTACCCGCCGTTGGAAAAGCCGGCGATCCAGTTGTCCTCGCGCCTGTGCGAAAGCCGGGGAAGCAGCGCCCGCATTTTCTCCACCAGTTCGCGCCCGATGTACTCGCCGTACTTCTGGCCTCTGGCCATATTGATGAAGCAGCTCTGGTACGCGTGCGGCATAATGATCGCCAGATTCTTATATTCGGAGGCATACTCCTCCACTCTGGTGGAGCGCAGCCAGTTCGTCTGGTCGCCGCTGCCGCCGTGGAGCAGCCAGAGCACTCTCCAGGAAGCATCGTCCTCCTGCGGGCGGTCGGGCACCAGGGCCCACACGGGCATATCCATCTGCAGGACGTCTGAAAAAACGGTAAACTGCATCAGCGTCATCGTGCCGCCTCCTTTCCGCAGCCGCAGAGAGTGCACCGGAACGCTTCCTCCATACGGTCATCCCGGCAGCCGGGAACGGTGAAGATTCCGACCTCAGGGGTATCTTTGATGAACGCCCTCACCTCGGCTTCCTGCTCTTCGCTCACGCAGAAAACAGTAGGAACGCCCGCCGTGAGCCGAGGCAGGTATCCGTTTTCGGCAAGCTTCTCTTTTTCTCCGAAAATATGGAAAGGATCGGGCTCTTCACCCGCTTCGTACAGACCGGCAATATCGAGCAGCGGATCTACGGCTGCAACCCGCTTCACCTTCCCGGGACAGGAAGCCGCCATCATCAGGGCGCCGTAAGCGCCCGCGTCCACGCCGATCACGGTATACTGTTTCTCCACCGGGAACCACGCGGCAAGCTTGGCCGGAAGCTCCTTCGCAGCGTAGTCGCCCCAGTTATATCCGACGATGCTGTTCACAAAAAAGCTGTTCTTGCCCTCCACGAGCGCGAGCGCGGCACCCGCCTTCTCGGCGTACCGTTCCAGGCGTACCCGGCGCTTCCACTCGCTGTGATCGGCTTTGCGGCCGTGCAGCAGCAAAACCAGAGGCCAGGGGGTATCGACGCCGGACCGGTCCGGCAGATACACTTCGCATCCTACCAGCGTATGAGGTCCCTGCGCGCCCGTCTGAATAGTTACCCAGCTCATCTCTCATCCCTCCATTTGCAAAAGTAAGGACATTCTCTGTCGTTCAGTATACACTTTTCTTCGCCGTGAAACAAGGGCAAACGATAAAAACGCCGCGATCCGATCGGAAGCACGACGTTTTCTGCCGGTTCATCTTTGTTTCGCTGCGGACTATGGAAGACAGGCATTCTCCCGACCCGCACTCAAACGGAACAGCCCGTTTGGGGGCTTTCACAGGAATTTTATATTCCCCGACTTCGTGCGGATCAGATCCAGTTCAGGCTCTCCATCACTCTTGCCAGATTGCCGTTCGACTGTTCCGCCCCTTCATCCACGTAATGGAAAACGTAAAGCCGGGTTCCTCGCGGGACCATTCCCACCTGGATCACCGTTCTTGTATCATCCGCTAAGTTCATACGAAGGGTGAACGTGATCACCGAACGTCCGCCCCACTCCTTCATCTGAGGATCGGAGAGCATCGACGCCGTGGACCCCGCCTGTACGAACTGCAGCTTCAGATCTTTCATCGTTTCCAGCTGATTCTGCAGGATCGTCTCCGTGATTTCTCCCGGCAAACTGATGTAGGCGACCACCAGATAATCCCTGGTTTTGGTGGAAAGATCCGGACTCGCGAGCATCCCTACCCACTGCATCTCATCCGCGGCATCGTACCCCAGAGAAGCGTCGCTGAGAGCCTTTCCCAGTGTCTCCTCCCACTCTTCGGGCTCGATGCTCGTCCAGCCGGGCTCCAGGCGGAACCGGACTCCGGAGAGCGCGTATTCCGGCCAGTTGGAAGGGATCTCTGTTTTGTTCTCCCGCCGGCAGCCGGTGCAAAAAAGAAGGCATGCACACAAAAGGAGGATGATCGCCCGAACCGGCGTACGCATTCGATTCCTTTTCATGTCCATGCCCCCTCTTTAATTCTTGTCACGTCCGTGTTTAACCGTACCCTCCGGGCCGAAAGCCTGAAGGTCCGGATGGTCTTACACCTGACGGATACCGAAGGTGACGGTCTCTCCGTTCACGTTCCACTCCTTGACGTACGCGCCGCTTTCAGGCTCGCCCTGACGGATATCGTCCGCCAGAATATCGGAGGCGATCGCTTCCTTGCCGGCCCCGATCAGCGCATCGGCTTTTTCGGAGCCCTGATATGTCACTGAGATATGATCGGTCACGTTGAAATCCGCTTCCTTGCGCATCGTCTGCACCTTGCTCACGACTTCGCGCTGGAATCCTTCGGCGAGCAGTTCCTCGGTGAGGTTGGTATCGAGCACGACGGTCAGGTCGCCGTCGTTCACCGATACGTACCCTTCCTTATGGGTGGACTCGATCAGCAGATCGTCCTTGGTAAGCTCTACAGCCACACCGTTCGCGTCGAACGCGAGCTTGCCGGTGGCTTCGAGCTCCGCCATAGCGGCGTTGCCGTCGAGATTCGTCAGATAATTGCGGATAAACCCGAGCTGCTTGCCGTACTTCGGGCCCACGGTGCGCAGCTGCGGTTTGAAATTGTACGTGGTGAAGGCGCTGACGTCGTTCGTGTACGTCACGCTCTTCACGTTCAGCTCGTCGCGGATGACCGCCGTATAGACTTCATCCAGCGCGGGCTTGTCGGCGCGCACGAACATCTGACCGATGGGCTGACGGTTCTTCACCGCCGCCTCGTTGCGGGCCGCACGGCCGTTCACGACCACGCGCAGCACCTCTTTCATCGCCTCTTCCAGCGCGGGATCGATGCGGGAAGCGTCGGCCTTCGGATAATCACACAGGTGCACGCTCTCGGGAGCCGCGGGATCGAGTCCAGCCACCAGGTTCTGATAGATCTCCTCGGTCATGAACGGGACCATCGGGGCGGCAAGCTTCGCTACCGTCACCAGAGCCTCGTGCAGCGTAAGGTACGCGTTGATCTTGTCGGCGGTCATCTCCTTGCCCCAGTAGCGGTCGCGGCCGCGGCGCACGTACCAGTTGGAGAGCTCGTCCACGAAATTCTCCAGAGCCGTGGCGGCTTCGGGGATGCGGTAGTTCTCAAGGTTGGCGTCTACCGTGCCGATCAGCGTATGCAGGCGGGACAGCAGCCATTTATCCATGACCGTCAGCTGATCCTCCACGTAATGATACTTCGTGGGATCGAAGCCGTCGATCTCGGCATAGAGCGTATAGAACGCGTAGGTGTTCCACAGGGTGCCCAGGAACTTGCGCTGGCATTCCTTCACGGCTTCGTCGGAGAAGCGGCTGGGAAGCCACGGCGCCGAGTTGGTATAGAAGTACCAGCGGATGGCGTCGGCTCCGTATTTGTCGAGGATCTCGATGGGCTCCACGGCGTTGCCCTTGGACTTCGACATCTTCCCGCCTTCCGAATCGAGCACCAGGCCCAGCACGCTGACGTTCTCATAGGCCGGCTTGTCGAACAGCAGCGTGGATTCCGCGTGCAGCGAGTAGAACCAGCCGCGGGTCTGGTCGACGGCCTCGGAGATGAATTCCGCCGGGAATTCCTTCTCGAACAGCTCTTTATTCTCAAAAGGATAATGCAGCTGGGCGTAGGGCATCGCGCCGGAATCGAACCAGCAGTCGATCACTTCGGGCACGCGCTTCATCGGCTTGCCGCAGTGCGGGCAGGGGATGATCACGTTGTCCACGTAAGGACGATGCAGTTCGATCTTCTCGTTTTCGGGCTTGCCGGACAGCTTCGCGAGCTCCTTCTTGCTGCCTACCGACAGCTTGTGGCCGCACGCGTCGCACTCCCAGATGTTCAGCGGGGTGCCCCAGTAGCGGTTGCGGGAGATGCCCCAGTCCTGGATGTTCTCCAGCCAGTTGCCGAAGCGGCCCTCGCCGATCGAACGCGGGATCCAGTTGATCTCTTTATTGTTCTCGACCAGGCGGTCCTTGACGGCCGTGGTCTTGATGAACCAGCTCTCGCGGGCATAGTAGATGAGCGGCGTCTTGCAGCGCCAGCAGTGCGGATAGTCGTGCTCGAACTTCGGGGCGTCGAACAGCTGGCCGCGGGCGTCGAGATCCTTCAGGATCACCGGGTCGGCGTCCTTCACGAACAGCCCGGCATAAGGCGTTTCGGGCTTCATGTTGCCGTGATCGTCGACCATCTGCAGGAACGGGGCGTCATATTTGCGGCCCACGCGGGAGTCGTCTTCACCGAAGGCCGGCGCGATATGGACGATGCCGGTACCGTCGGTCATGGTGACGTAGTTGTCGCAGTAAACGAAGAAAGCCTTTTTATGCTGCTTTTCCACGAGCGGCGCTTCGAAATCGAACAGCGGCTCGTATTCTTTGTACTCCAGATCGGTGCCGGTCATGGTCTCCAGCACCTCGTAGGCCGGCGCGCCCTCAGAGGCGAGCTTGCCCAGCACGGTATCGAGCAGCGCCTGCGCCATGTAATAGGTGTAGCCGTCGGCGGCTTTCACTTTGGCGTAGATCTCGTCGGGATTCACGCACAGACCGATGTTGGACGGCAGCGTCCAGGGCGTGGTCGTCCAGGCCAGGAAACAGGCGTCTTCGCCTTTCACCTTGAAGCGCACCACCGCGGAGCGCTCCTTGACGGTCTTGTAGCCCTGCGCCACTTCGTGAGAGGACAGCGGCGTGCCGCAGCTCGGGCAGTAAGGCACGACCTTGAATCCTTTGTACAGCAGGCCCTTATCCCAGATGGTCTTCAGCGCCCACCACTCGGATTCGATGAAATCGTCGTAATACGTGACGTAGGGATTCTCCATGTCGGCCCAGAAGCCCACTTTATCGGAGAAATCCTCCCACATGCCTTTATATTTCCAGACGCTTTCCTTGCACTTGCCGATGAAGGGCTCGATGCCGTACGCTTCGATCTGATCCTTGCCGCTGATGCCGATCTCTTTTTCGACTTCCAGCTCCACCGGCAGTCCATGGGTATCCCAGCCGGCCTTGCGGGGCACGCTGTAACCCTTCATGGTGCGGTAGCGCGGGATCATATCCTTGATGGCGCGGGTGAGCACATGCCCGATGTGGGGCTTGCCGTTCGCGGTCGGGGGGCCGTCGTAGAACATATAGATGGGATGGCCTTCGCGCTCCTCGATGCTCTTCTCAAACGTGCGGTTCTCTTTCCAGAATTCGAGCGTTTCGCGCTCGCGGTTCACGAAATTCAGATCGGTGGAAACCTTTTTATACATGATATCTCCTCTGATATGTCTGTTTGGGCGCAGATTAAGTTCCGGAAACCGGGACGCCCCGGCGAAACGGCTTATTCCTCCGCGTCCCAGTTATGCCAGACGTTCTGCACGTCGTCGTTGTCTTCGAGCATATCGAGCAGCTGCTCCATCTGCTCCTGCTGCTCTTCGTCCTTGATCTCGGCCATGTTCTGCGGGATCTGGCGGATCTCCGCCTCGACCATCTCCAGTCCGGCCGCTTCGAGCGCCTCGCGGACCTCGGAGAATGCCTCGGGCGCGGTATAGATGACGAAGCTGTCTTCCTCGACGACCATATCGTCGGCGCCGGCTTCGAGCGCCTGCTCCATCATTTCGTCCTCGTCCATGCCGGGCTTCATTTCGATCACGATCTCGCCCTTCTTATCGAACATATACGATACGCAGCCGTTGGTGCCCAGGTTTCCGCCGTTCTTGCTGAACGCGTGACGGACGTCGGACGCGGTGCGGTTCTTGTTGTCGGTCAGACACTCCACCATGACCGCGGTTCCTCCCGGCCCGTAGCCCTCGTAGGTGATGGATTCGTAATTGACGTTGGCGCCCTCGCCCGCCGCCTTCTTGATGCTGCGGGTGATGGTATCGTTGGGCATATTGTTGGCCTTGCACTTGGCCACTACGTCGCGGAGACGGCTGTTGCCGTCGAGCGAAGCACCGCCCTCTTTGACGGCGACGGCGATCTCACGGCCGAGTTTGGTGAAGATGCGGCCGCGTGCGGCGTCGGTCTTCTCTTTTTTATGCTTGATATTGGCGAACTTGGAATGTCCTGACATACTTGTTTCTCCCCTTTTTGAATATTCCGCACTCGAAAATAAGACGTCTTGTGCAGAGTCAATTCATTGTACCGTATCCGGGAAAAAGTGTCAAGGGCGGAAGCTGAAAAATGGCGGAAGCTGACAAAAAAAGACCGGTCGGATCCCCTGGATCCCTCTATGCCGGGACTAAAAATCATCCGGAGGGTCCGCCCGGGCATCCTTCGAATCTGATCGTATTACGCATCATTCTTCAAAAAAAGAATGCGGGGCACGCTGTGATCGCCTTGCGTCATCTTCCCTGCGTTGTGATGCCCCTTGTTATACCGCGTCCGGCCTGTATTCTGCATTGCGGTATATGTTCTTCCTCCATTCTGAAAAAATATACGAAAAAGATGCCTCCTTGCTTTTCTATATACTGCTTTGGACCGAACTTCAGATTGCGGGATAAAAACCGGCCGGCCGGCAAGGGTTTCCGCGTTTGACAGGCATAAAAATATACCGCAACACAAAGATTGAATGAATTGCGGTATCTTATATCTGCTGCGCCTGCGTTTTCACGGCAGTGAACGCTGAAGCTGCGCCCCGTTCACCGATCAAAGCGAAAGTTCGAAGGGAAAGATCAGAAGAAATGCCATCCGTCCGCCGCCTCTGCCGCCATCATGGAGGCCTCTTCTTTAGGCACTACCTGTCCGTCGGACGCCTCGGCGGTCATCTTCAGGAAACGGCCCGCTTCGCCGGCACTTACGAGCACCTTCATCCTGATCTGCTCGCCGTAATCGGTCGAGAGAACGGCGTGCCCGGCCTCCGCCAGCTTGTACTGCATCCGGCCGAGGCGGTCATAGGGCATCTCCAGCGCGTAGCGCAGGTACGGAGCCACCCTTATCTTCTCTGCCGCCTCCACCGCCTGCCGGGCCGCGTCGGAATACGCCCGCACCAGGCCGCCGGTGCCCAGGAGCATCCCGCCGAAATAGCGGATCACCACCACGAGCACTCCGGTGAGCTCCTCCTTCTGCAGGTAGGAAAGCACCGGCACCCCCGCAGTGTGGGCGGGTTCTCCGTCGTCGGAGGAGCGCTCCGAAGCCATCGGCCCCCGCGTGCGATAGGCGTATACACAATGGCTGGCGTCCCAGAATTCCTTCCGATAGCCGGCAATGATCCGCTCCGCGTCCTCTTCGGATGCGATCGGCCAGGCCAGCCCGATGAACCGGCTCTTCTTCACTTCCGTCTCGGCCCGGCCGAAATGAAAGACCGTTTTATAGGCGTCCACTCGCTTTCCTCCTCGTTATTGCTTGCTCTGAGCGATGCGGCGGAGACTGTCCGTCCCCGCTGCACCGGCAGATGTTGTATAAAACTGCTCGTCCGAACGAATCTCTCTATCGCAGACGGCAGATCCGCAGCTCGGCATTCTGGGCTCCCAGGCCGGAAAACAACTCCCTGCCCCTCCTTTTGGGGGATGTCCCTGCCTTCTTACCTTCGATGATACTCCTTGGCGCGGCGGAAGATGCATTCCGCCACTTCCATGGACTGCAGCGTGCTCGCCAGATCGTCTTTCGGGCGCTCTCCGGCACGGATGCATTCGATAAAGCGCCTGTCTTCATCATAATACCCGTTCAGGACGTCGCTCGGCGCGTCTTGTTCCTTCTCCTCGAGCACGACTTTCCGGTCTTTGGCATACAGAATCCTTCCGGGGCCGTCGATCGATCCGCCGGCCGTGTAGAACGGCAGTGCCCCGTACAGCAGCTCGTTTGTCCCGTGTGCGGTGACCCGCCCCATGCAGAGGCCCGTCGCGGGCTGGACGGTGATACGCCCTCGCGCGCCGTTTTCAAACACACAGTCCATCCAGATGGCGGGGACATAGTCTTTCTCCGCCCGTGCCGGCGTATACGAAAACTCCACCGATACGTAATCGGATCCAGCCAGGAACCGCAGCGTATCGATCGCATGGATCGCCGTCGTTTCGTAGTGCGAATCGATGCAGCCGACCCGATAGAACTCATATTCCCAGGTTTGGAAACGGGGCGCATCAGAGGATCCCCCGGCAGCAAGTTCCCGGAAACGCCGGATGACCGGCATATGCCTGCGGTTGAACGCCACCTGATGCGGGGTTCCGGAAGACGAAGCGGCCTCGATCATCCGGTTCGTTTCCGAAAGATCGATGCCCGGGGGCTTCTCCAGAAGCACCGGGATCCCTGCCTCGAGCAGATCTATCGCAACGGCGCAGGTGAGGCGCACCGGCACCGCCAGAAAGACCGCGTCGGGCTTCTCTGCCGCAAGCATCTCCCGATAGTCGGTGTAGGTCTTCTCAAATCCGAAAGCTTCCGCGCACGCGTCTGCTGCCTCTGGGCGAGTATCCGCACAGGCGGCGAGACAGATCGCGGGGTCCTGTTGGGTCAGCCGCCTGAGTGCGGGCCCGTGACCGACACGGACGATCTCGCCGCAGCCGATAAGAGCGATTTTCAACATCTCGATTCTCCTTTACATGCGTTTTCCCGCCGGTCCTGTCATTGTTTTCCATACAGATAGTACCGTAAATAGGGGGGATTTGTCAATGGAGCGGCTGCAAAATCATGCCGTTGAACCGGGGGGAGTGGCAGCTTTTATCCTCGGCTTCGGTCTGCCGCAGGCGATGCATGTAATTAGGGATCCGGCCGCTTCCGGGATCCCTCGGATTTATCATTAGCTTTCGCTAACTTTCAGCGTGATTGTTGACATTTTCACAATCATTGGCTATAATATATTTCAGTGGCACAGTTACCACGAGTGTAACAATCAAGGAGGATCTGACAATGGCAAAATTTGTTTGTTCCGTATGCGGTTATGTTTATGAAGGCGATGCGGCGCCCGAAAAGTGCCCCATCTGCAAAGCTCCGGCTGAGAAATTCATCAAGCAGGGCGAGGATATGACCTGGGCCGCCGAGCATGTGGTCGGCGTTGCTTCCGATGCCCCCGAAGATATCAAAGCGGATCTGCGCGCCAACTTCAACGGCGAGTGCTCCGAAGTCGGTATGTACCTGGCGATGAGCCGCGTGGCGTTCCGCGAAGGGTATCCCGAGATCGGCCTGTACTGGGAGAAGGCCGCTTTCGAAGAGGCTGAGCATGCTGCCAAGTTCGCCGAGCTTCTGGGCGAAGTCCTG
>JAEEGL014354066.1_pt1 | contig 10228 bp, 5 predicted proteins | sample 9134231 | NCBI WGS metagenome assembly JAEEGL01 (sample SAMN16246548, study PRJNA631951) | gut metagenome | biome: gut microbiome; feature: rumen; material: fiber-attached | host: Bos | place: Iran: Karaj | collected 2018-10 | reverse complement strand
TCGAGATAGCAAGAGCGGGTGAAGCCCACTTTCATACACGCGGCAAGGAGCTGGTCGTAGATATCACTAATTCGGGTGATACCGATTATTCCGTTCAGGTTCATCAGGCGGGACTTCCGCTTATCAAGGGTAAGAAATACCGCGTGTCCTTCGAGGCGATGGCTGCGAAGAGGCGTAAGATCAAGTTCGCGGTAACGGCGCCGGATCTAAGCTGGAAGCGTTATCTTGAGGATACCGATATCGACCTCGAGACTAACTGGCAGACACATATCCTTCCTTTCGAGATGAAGGGGGAGGATGACGATAATGCGAGAGTCGAATTCAACTTCGGCAACAACGAATCGACAGCGCAGGTTAGTATCCGTAATGTCAGGCTCGAAGAGGTCCCAGACCACGAAGCCGGCAGACGTGCGATAGCGATCTGCGGTGCATGGGAGGATGCCGAGAACTATAACCTCTTCCTCGATGCTTTCATGAACGAGAAGGTAAGACAGGATTACGTGGTCATGGGATTTACTTTCGGCCTCGAGACTTCAGGCCCCGATAACCCTGTCGTCGGCTTAGGTTTTGCGGATTTTGTTGATTCATTCGACCTTGCCGTTATTATTGTTTTCGCAGAGATGATCAAGGACGAGAAAGTCCTAAACAGGCTTCGCGAGATAGGCCAGAACAAAGGTATACCCGTGGTTTTCCTCGAGCGGCAGATGGACGGCGTCATCAATGCTGTCCTTAACTATTCTGACGGCTTCGAGAAGATGGTAAAGCATGTTCTTGACCATCACGGCTGCAAGCACGTTAAGTTCTTTGCAGGTTACCCCGATAACCCGTTCTCGATCGAACGTGAGAATATCTTTAAGAGAGTCATGCTCTCTCATAGGCTGAAGGTCTATGAGGACGATATCCTCTACGGCGAGTTCTGGGATGCGACGACAGTCCGTGTTCTTAACGAGAACTTAGATGAGGGAATGGAGATTCCGGAGGCTTTCATCTGTGCCAATGACTCGATGGCGGTGGGCGTGTGCGACTGCTTGAAGAAGCGCGGTTTCCGCGTGCCCGAAGATGTTATCGTAACGGGCTTCGACGGTATCTGGCACGGCATGAATCACTCGCCTTCGATCTCGACTTTAACACCTGACTTCGGAGGTCTTTGTGATTACGTTCTCTCGATACTTGATAATAAGGAATCGTGGAAGAGCAAGCAGACTATTCGAAAAAAGATCGACTACATCGAGTGCTACCGGGGTTCCTGCGGCTGTGAGACAAGGAATATTGATCACATGCAGGCTGCGATCAATATGCTCTCGGACGATAACCAGGACTACTTCAGGCATATCCTGGAGATGGGCAGATTTGTAACGCGTACGCTCAGCATGAGCGATCTTGATATGGCGGCTTCGAGCCTCCAGAATTATCTGTGGCTTTGGAAGGACCAGTACTACTTCGTAGGTCTGACGGAAGGATCTGACAGAAGGTGCGTCCACTCGCTGCTTCACGGCAACAACACAGAGAAATTAAACTTCAAAGAGAAGTTCTACAACATGGAGGAGCCGCTGCCTGAATACGATTATCTGATGGCGCGCGACAGCAATGTTAATATCCTTTTGTTCAGACAGATAAGGACATCCGATGCCGAGTATGGCTATGTCTGCAGCGGCTTTGACGAACTGACCTTGCGTAAGCAGCAGCGCTTCGAGGAGTTCGGTCTTTACTTCTCCGCGATGGTAAGTTCGGTAATAGATAAGATCAAGCTGATCGAGGCGAACAGGGCGATAAGCCAGCTCAACGAGAGAGACTACCTTACAAATCTGTACAACCGACGCGGCTTCTTCAGCAGGATAGAGGATATGCTTAAAGACCCGATGAACAAGGGAAGGATTTTCTCGTTGTTCTCCATCGACATGGACGGCCTTAAGTATATCAACGACCACTTCGGTCATCAGGAGGGTGATAACGCTCTCATTATTCTCGCCAAGTCGCTTCTTAACTACGCGGGCGACAACGGTATCTGTGCGCGTTACGGCGGTGACGAGTTCGCCATGGCGATCGTCGGTGATTTCTATATCGCAGATGAGTACATGAACATAAGAGAGAAGATACACGGCTACGCGATGATGGATCCTGTCGTTCAGGAACTCGACTACAGCGTGAACGCCAGTATCGGTATCTCCGAGTGTGTTATCACAGACACGGTGGACCTTGAGGAACTGATAAGATTCGCCGACCTGCGTATGTATGAGGATAAACAGAAGCGTAAAGGAAGCAATGAGATAAGGTGAGCGGGAGAGTACTAAGACTCACAAAACCAAGACTTAAAGGCCTCCTGCGCGTCATCTTCAGCAGGATCATGTTCATCGTTCTCATGATCGCACTTCAGGTCACCATCCTCGTGATGCTCTACATCAAGTTCACCGAGTACGTTGCGAACATCAATGTCTTCATGAGTATCTTCTCGATATTGATGGTCATCTATCTTTATAACTCCAACATGGATTCATCTTCGAAGCTGACCTGGATGATGCTCATCGGTCTGTTCCCGGTTCCGGGTGCGGTCTTCCTGGGCTTTACCCGTTTTGATTTTGGAAGCAGAAGTCTTAAGCGTGCTGTGATCAACTCAGTTGAGAATACGCGCGACATGATCCCGCAGGACCCTGACATAATCGAGAAGCTCGAGCAGGACGGCGGCGACACCGAGGATCTTTATGCCTTCGTTAATAAGTCAGGCTGCTATCCCATCTACGAGAACACCGCTTTGAAGTATTTTGATAACGGCAACGACTTCCTCGACAGTGTCCTCGAAGACCTCGAGAAAGCCGGGAAGTTCATCTTCATGGAGTATTTCATAATAGGTGAGGGCTACATGTGGGGACGCGTTCTTGATGTGCTCGAGCGAAAAGCTTCCGAGGGCGTTGACGTGCGCGTCATGTACGACGGCATGTGTGAGCTCAAGCTCCTGCCGCCCGATTATCCCGAGAGAATGAAGAAGATCGGCATAAAGTGCAGGGAGTTCTCCAAGATCTATCCGTTCCTGTCGACTTACTATAACTACAGGGACCACCGCAAGATACTGTGTATCGACGGCCGCGTCGGCTACACGGGAGGTCTTAACTTCGCTGATGAGTACATTAATCTTGTTCCCCGCTTCGGACACTGGAAAGATACTGCGATAAGACTTGAAGGAGATGCTGTTCGAAGCTTCACTCTCATGTTTTTGCAGCTTTGGAATATCTACTATCAGGAGCCTTCGTTTGATCTTGTTAAGAATGTTAAGCCTTTCAAGGTTGATAACGCATCAGGCTTCGTAATGCCGTTCGCCGATTCGCCTCTTGATTCGTACCGCGTAGGTGAAGGAATGTTTCTTGATGTCCTCGGCAAGGCGAAGGATTATGTCCACATAATAACTCCGTATCTGATCATCGATGACACAATGAAGAATGCTTTGAAGTTTGCTGCCGAGAGGGATATAGATGTTAAGCTTATCCTCCCGGGGATCCCCGATAAGAAGACCGCATTTGCGATTGCTAAGTCCCACTACCCGGATCTTATAAGTTCAGGTGTAAAGATATACGAATACACTCCGGGATTCCCTCATGCCAAGGCGATGACTTCCGACGGCACGAAGGCAATGGTAGGTTCCATCAATCTTGATTACAGAAGCTTGTATCATCACTTCGAGTGTGCGGTATACATTTATAAGAGTGATGTCATTAATGATATCGAAGCAGACTTCCAGGAGACGCTCGGCAAGTGTAAAATGATAACTCCTGAAACGATTAAACATGAGAAGATCGGCTATAAGGTATTCAGTAAACTGTTGAAGTTTGTAGCCCCTCTGATGTAGGTGGAGTATGAGAAATATTAGAAAAATCCTCGCGCTTTGCGCGGCTGTTTTATTTTCGCTTGCGGCTTTAACAAGTCCGCTTCCCGTCCGTGCTGATTTCCAGGTGACGGCACAGGAGCAGGTCGCGGCAATAAACGTCGGCTGGAACCTGGGAAATACACTTGATTCGTACGGCACATGGCTTACCGATGTTAATCCCGAATCGGTCGAGACTTGCTGGGGCAATCCCGTGACGACGAGGCAGATGATCGCCTCTGTTCGTGAGGCAGGCTTCAATACTATAAGGATCCCCGTTACCTGGGCTCACTTTACGGATTCAAACGGCAATGTCGATCCTTCCTGGATGGCCCGCGTTAAGCAGGTCGTCGACTGGTCTTTGGAAGAGGGCTTATATGTCATCCTGAATGTTCATCACGATACAGGCGAACACGGTTCGGACAAAGTGTGCTGGATAATCGCCGATACAGGTACTTATGATTCGGTCAATCAAAGATTTGCCAATCTTTGGACTAACATCGCGAACGAATTTAAGAACTACGATAACCGTCTGATGTTCGAAGGATATAACGAGATGCTCGATATGAACAATTCCTGGAATGCGCCTACGGCGGGTCAGGGTGCATACGATGCAGTCAATTCATTCGCACAGTTATTCGTCGATACGGTTCGCGCGACCGGCGGTAATAATGAGACGAGAAATCTTATCGTAAATACTTATGTTGCATCAGCGGATCCCGATGTCCTTAATCACTTCGTATTGCCGTCCGACACGGTGTCCGGTCACCTTATCTGTGAGATCCACGCATATACGCCCTGGAACTTCTGTTCGCATGACGGCGATGCTTCGTATACCACCTTTGACAGTAACTGCCAAAGCCAGATAGACAATCTTATGTCTTCTCTTGCGAACTTCTCGAATTCAAACGGTGTGCCTGTGATCATAGGCGAGTTCGGTGTTGAGAATCAGAATAACGATTCAGACCGCGAGGCTTATATCGAATACTATATGCAGAAAGCCACGCAGAACGGTATCAGATGTATCTGGTGGGACAACGGCCAATTGGATTACGGCGGATACGGGATCTTAGACAGAAATACTCTTTCCTGGAATGAACCTCTGACGAATGCCCTTATAGACAATGCCCCTTCGGGTACTGCGGCGGCAGCTTCCGCTCCTGAAGTTGAGGAAACGGAGGAGACTTCGGCTTCAACAACTGAACAGGCACAGGTTGAGACGCAAGAAACTGTGCAGACACAGGAACAGATAGCACAGCAGGAAGAACCGGCAGCCGGGACAGCTCCTTCCGGGACCGAAGAACAGGGTGATTTACAGAATATTAACGCAAATAAAAATTCTTTTATATTACTATTGATAGTAGGGATAGTAGCAGTTTTGGCAGCGTATTCCGGACTGTTCCTGCTAGGAAGAAGGAACGGCAGAAAACAGTAATGTAAAGGGGGACGATCATGAGCGATTCGAAGAGACTTAATATCGGACTACTCATCGACGATCTTGATAATAATTTCTCTGCTCAGGCCTGTAAGGGTGCAGAGTATGCCTGCAAGGTTCTTGATGCAAATCTTTATATATTCCCAGGTCACTATATCGGTAAATCGGATACCAGATATCAGGATAAGCAGTTTGAATATCAGTACAATTCCGTATTCAAGTTAATTAACGATAAGCAGATCGATATTCTGTATGTCCTGTTCGGTATCATCTGTTCAAGAGCGGACGAACAGCAGCAGAAGGAATTCCTGGAAAGTCTTCCGAAGGTTCCGACTATTCTTCTGTTTACCGAATACCCGGGCTATGCGTCTGTTATGTACGATAACCATACAGGTCTTGGTCAGGCGATTAGACACCTTATCAGCAAGCACAACTGCACAAAGATCGGATTCGTAAGCGGTCCTATGACGAATGAGGATGCCCGTGAGCGTCTGGATGTCTATAAGGAGATCTTAGATCTCGAAGGAATTGCTTATGATGAGAAGCGTGTGGCTTACGGCGATTTTACCGAGGACTGCGGCAGCCAGATAGAGACACTTCTTAAGAATGATCCGGATCTTCAGGCCATCGCATTTGCAAATGATGTTATGGCGATGGGAGGCTATAAGAAGCTTCGCGAACTGGGTAAGGTGCCGGGCAAGGATATCCTCGTAACGGGATTTGATGATGATATCTTCTCCGTATCGATGAACCCGCCTCTTACAACTGTTGATGCAAGTTCGGCTGACCTCACATACAAGTCTGTTCTTAATGCAAGAAGATTTATCGAAGGTAAGAAGATCGAGAGGATGAGCATAAGAACCTATCTTGTTCAAAGATCGTCCTGCGGATGTAACGGACTTGATGTCGAGAGCATGCGAGAAAGATTGAGACTCGACAGTCTTGAGAGCGGAAGCAAGCGCTTTATTGATGAGTCGATCAAGTATCTGTTCGGCATGTTTAATGATGATGATTCAGTAATAAGGATCAAAGAGGCGCTGATCGAATTCCTTGAACAGTATTCGAATTTCCTGCTCTCGCAGGCATCACGCGAATATGTTGATGATCTTAACTATGCATTCGACATGATCCTCGAGACGAACCTTCTTCTGTACACGACTCCTGAGAGAGTGTTCAACCTTCTTCATTCCCTTATTTATGAAGGCACACTTATCATCAAGGATCAGGACAGCCAGGTTCTTTTGAATGAGATATTTACTGATTTCTACCGTCATCTGTCGTTCGCCGGCGTATCGATGACAAGGGATAACCTGTCAAAGACTGAGCGTATCTCAAGACTTATCAATAAGCAGACGGGCGATGTCTTCCTTATGAGTAATAATGATGAGATCCCTTATGATCATCTCCTCGACGGACTAAGCTCGGTAGGCTTCAGACGTACATACCTTTATATGTTCCAGGGTAATACGAAGACATCTCCCGATGTACCGTGGAAGTGCCCGGGTGCTGTTCTTCTTAAGGCGATCGATGATGAGCAGGGTGTAAGAATGCTCCCTGAGAACCAGCAGCTTTTAAGAACCGAGAATATGTTCAAGAATGAATTCATCCCGGAGAACAGAAGACAGACTACAGTCGTATTCCCTTTGTTCGTAGGTGCGGATATGTTCGGTATGCTCGTCTCCGAGATGGACAGCGGCAATCTGACAAATGTCAGCCCTCTGTCGTATCAGCTTGCTGTAACGCTCAAGTCGCTTCTCATGATCGAGGAGCAGAACAAGGCGAAGAGAAATCTCGAGTCTTCTCTTAATCAGTTCATTAAGGACAACTCGGTTCTCGATGCGATGGCTAAGACTGATGAGCTTACAGGTCTTTATAACAGAAGAGGTTTCTTAGAGTATGCAAACAATGAGATCGTCAATCCTGAGAATGTAGGAAAGAAGGCTCTCATCTGCTACTGCGATATGGATAACTTAAAGTACGTTAACGATAAGTTCGGACACGATGACGGTGACTTCGCTCTTCGCGAGATCGCTCATATCCTGAAGGATGCATTCCGTGAGAAAGACATCATCGGACGTATGGGCGGCGACGAGTTTATCGTCTTTGCCTTAACTCAGATAAGTGACTACGAGAAACAGATCAAGCAAAGAATCGATAACATCACGAAGCGTCACAACGATGAGGCGGGTAAGCCCTATCCCATCGAGATGAGTACCGGTATCTGCGAGTTCAACTGCGATGTCGATGTCGATATTCACGAGATAATCGATAAGGCTGATGAGAAGCTCTATAAAGAGAAGGCTGAGAAGAAGGCGAAGAACGGTTCTTACAGGTGATTTGAAAATCATTTGAAAGCCAGTTTATAAATAACGCTGTTATATTTTAATCATTTTGAAAATCGGGCCGTCGGCAGTGCTGACGGCCTTTCTTTTCGAGGTGCAATGCCCTCCGGCTTTATGATAAATTATAAGCACTTGTGTTTGGGGGTATCTCGTTTATTTCAGGGTCATAAGGTCCTGGTTTTCCCTTTGCGCATGAGTACAAAATATTACGAAGAGGATGGCTGGGAAGTATTATGAAATACAGTTATTACCCCGGGTGTACCTTGAAGAACAAGGCGCAGGATCTGGATAAGTATGCCAGAGCTTCAGCTGTTGCTTTGGGCTTCGAACTCGAAGAGATCCCGCAGTGGCAGTGCTGTGGCGGCGTTTATCCGTTAGCAACGGATGAGATCGCAACCAAGCTCTCGTCTGTCAGAGCTCTCAACTACGCCAAGGAGCAGGGACAGGATCTGATCACTCTGTGTTCTGCATGTCACCACGTATTGAAGCGTGTTAATGATGACATGAAGAATGTCGAGGACATTAAGAACCGTGCTAACAATTACTGCGAATTCGACGAACCCTATCAGGGCGAGACGAAGGTTCTTCATTTTCTCGAAGTTATAAGAGATGTTATCGGATTTGAGGAGCTTGCTAAGAAGGTTGTTAACCCTCTTACAGGAAGAAAGATCGGCGCTTACTATGGCTGCCTTACACTTCGTCCCGGAAAGGTCCTTGATTTTGATGATCCCGAGAATCCGAAGATCATGGAAGACTTCATAAGAGCATTAGGTGCAGAGCCCGTTATCTACTCGATGAGAAACGAGTGCTGCGGCGGTTACACTTCTTTGAAGGATCCCGAATTTACAAAGACGAGAACAGAGCAGATCTTTGATGACAGTACAGGCTTCGGCGCTGACTGCCTCATTACTGCATGTCCTCTTTGCATGTTTAACCTCAATAAGTCCGATGCTAAGTCAAAGGTTCCCGTTTATTACTTCACGGAACTTCTTGCTGAGGCACTCGGTGTAAAGGAGGGCGCATGAGCATGACTGAATTAGAGAAGAATATCGAACTTATCAAGGAGATGAGCGGAAGCGATCCTTATAAGTGTATGAGATGCGGTAAGTGTACGGCTTCCTGCCCCGCTTACAGCGAGATGGATATCAAGCCTCATCAGTTCGCTTCATACATCATCAGAGGCGATATGGAAGAGCTTGTTGATTCCAAGGCTGCATGGAAGTGTCTCGGATGCTTCGCATGTATTGAGAGATGCCCCAGAGATGTTCAGCCGGGTAAGCTCGTTGATGCTACCCGTCAGATCGTAGCAAGACAAAGAGGCGGAGATTATCTCCAGCCCGAAGAGGTTCCGGAGCTTCTTACTGAGGATCTTCCTCAGCAGTTGCTCGTCAGCGCATTCCGCAGGTACAGGAGGTAAGATATGCAGAAGATCGGTGTATTTGTCTGTCACTGCGGTACCAATATTGCTGCGACAGTTGATGTTAAGAAGGTAGTCGAACTCGTCCGTTACGAGCCCGGCGTTGTTTACGCTGACGACTACATGTATATGTGCTCCGAGGCAGGTCAGGAGAAGATCATCGAGGCTATCAAGGAATATGGCCTCACAGGTCTCGTTATCTGTTCCTGTTCACCCCGTATGCACGAGAAGACCTTCAGAGCTTGTGCCGAGAAGGCAGGTCTCAACCCTTATATGGTTGAGGTCGCTAATATCCGTGAGCAGTGCTCATGGATTCACAAGGATAAGGAAGAGGCAACCAAGAAGGCTGTTATCCTCGCAAGAGCAGCTATCGCAAAGGTTAACCTCAATACTCCTTTGAAGGAAGGCGAGAGCCCTGTTACAAAGAGAGCACTCGTTATCGGAGGCGGTATCGCCGGTATCCAGACAGCTTTGGATATTGCTGATGCAGGATATGAAGTTGATATCGTTGAGAAGGAGCCTTCCATCGGAGGAAGAATGAGCCAGTTCGACAAGACGTTCCCGACTCTCGACTGTGCTTCCTGTATCCTCACACCTAAGATGGTTGAAGTTAACCAGCATCCTAATATCACTCTCTATACTTATTCCGAGGTTGAGAAGGTATCAGGTTACGTTGGTAACTTTGATGTTGATATCAGAAAGAAGGCAAGATCAGTTGACTTCGATAAGTGTACCGGCTGCGGCGAGTGCTCCACCAAGTGTCCTCTTGGCAAGATCGGCAACATCCCGAGCGAGTTCGACAGGGGCCTTCGCAACAGACCTGCTATCTACATGCCTTTCGCACAGGCTGTTCCTGCAGTTCCTGTTATCGACAGAGAGAACTGTACTTACTTCAAGACAGGTAAGTGCGGTGTCTGCGCTAAGATCTGTCCTTCCAAGGCAGTTGATTACGAGCAGCAGGATGAGATCGTAACTGTTAAGTACGGTGCTATCGTTGTTGCTACAGGATTCGACATCATTAATCTTGATAAGTTCGGTGAGTACGCTTACAACGAGTCACCTGATGTAATCACATCTATCGAGCTCGAGCGTCTCATGAATGCTGCTGGTCCTACGGGCGGTCATCTCGAGAGAATGAGCGACCACAAGCAGCCTAAGGATATCGTCTTCATCCAGTGCGT
>JAEEGL013262278.1_pt1 | contig 10228 bp, 9 predicted proteins | sample 9134231 | NCBI WGS metagenome assembly JAEEGL01 (sample SAMN16246548, study PRJNA631951) | gut metagenome | biome: gut microbiome; feature: rumen; material: fiber-attached | host: Bos | place: Iran: Karaj | collected 2018-10 | reverse complement strand
CTGTTACGGACGCGCTGATTTCATCTGCTCCCATGAAAAGCTGATGAAAGAATTTGCGGATCTGGGTCTGTATTATGTACTGGTCGGTTTTGAAGATATCCGCAACAGCAGGTTAAATGATTACAACAAGGTCAATACCGTTGAAAACAATGAGAAATGTATAGAGATATGCAATCGATACGGCATCAGACTGATGGCGATGTTTATTCTTGGCCTTGATTATGTGGGCAGGGATTTCAGTGATCTTTATGCATATATTAAGAAACACGATCTGAAACACGTGGCAGTTTCGATCTATACACCGGAACTTGGCATCAGTAAAGATGTGGAATACATAACTGATGATCTGACTCATTTTGATTATCTGCATTTAGTCTGTAAGCCAGACCATCTGAGTGTCAGAAGCTGGTATTTTCATTACTATGTCTTACTGATAAAACTGTTTTTAAAAGCCAGAAGAGATGGCGTATATGATTTCATCGATTATGGCGATTATATCCGTTCGTTCATCAGAAATATCTTTATGAAGGAGAAGACACATGAATGATCTGTATATTCTCTTTGAAAGATCCAATTCGCTGATCGGCAGGCTGGGAAGGGTGTTCATGCCTTACCCCTATACCCATGTGACGATCAGTTTTGATGGTGAAAACTATCATTCTTTTTCCCGCCGCAAGTTACACAATCCTTTTGATGCCGGGCTGACGGAAGAAAAGCTGGCTTATTTTGCTTATGAAGAAGTTGAGGTAAAGATCTATAAAACTGAGATCTCAGATGAAGAGAAGGATAAAATCATCGCTTTTATGGAACAGGTAAAAGACTGTCCTTTTGATGTGATGGATATGATCCTGATGCCGATCGTACATGGTCATAAGAATAAAAGAGCCTATAACTGTATGAGCTTTGTTGCAGAGGTATTGACGATCCTTGATTATCCTTTGCCTAATAAACTATATAAGAACAGTATTGAAGATATTGAAAATGCTCTGATCAGTAAAGGGGTTAAGGGTGAAGTTGTAAGACTGCCGAAACAGTTTGATGAAGAATATATGAGCAAAGTCAGTTTTAAAGATAAACTTACAGCATTTACAAGACTGTTCAATAAGCTGTATGGGAAAACTGAAGATCAGAAACAGATGTTCTGATCTTTCTTTTTTAATTGAAGATGAAGGCTTATAATAAGAAAGATGTTTAAAAAACTGGATGAAAAATACAAGGACAGCAATATCTGGCAGTTCATTAAATTCAACCTCGTCTCTACTTCGACTTTTTTAGTACAGCTGTTTTTAGCCAATGTGCTTCCTTTATTTCTGAACAATATCAAGACACCTTTACCACCATCCTTAAGCTGGATCTTTGATCCAAAAGCACTCTTTGATGGACCAAGTCCTTATGTCGTAAACGGTGTTGTGACCTGGGGCTATGTATTGCCGTTTTTCCTGTCAAATTTTCTGGGTAATGTCTATGGTTATTTTGCGAATATGCGTTTTACATTCAAAAGCAGCTATTCAAAGAAGAGCCTCATCATTTATTTTGTGGTGCTCTTCAACCTGATCCTTATCTCGACCTGGCTGCAGGGCAAGGTAGCAGCTGCCGTGATGAAAACGTCGTTTGCCTGGCTCGCAAGATCTATAGCGGCCTGGGTTTCGGGAACTTTCCAGTTCCTGGTGATCTATCCTCTGGAGAAGTTTGTTTTATTTAGGGAGAAGAAAGATGTCTAAAGTAAGTATTATTGTTCCAATCTACAATGGTGAAAAAGTGATCAGAAGATGTGTTGATTCGATTATCAATCAGGATTATCGCGATCTGGAGATCATTCTCGTAGATGATGGCAGCAAGGATGATTCCTATAAGATCATAGAAGAATACGCGAAAAATGATGAAAGGATCGTTCCGGTCCATAAAGAGAACAGTGGCGTTTCAGCGACCAGAAATCTGGCTTTATCCATGGCGACCGGTGATTACATCCAGTTCCTCGATGTTGATGACTGGCTTCCTTTCGATTCGACGAAACTGATGGTCAGAGCGATGGAAGAAAATGATGTCGATCTGGTCATTGCGGATTTTTACCGGGTCGTTGGTGACAATGTCGCCAAGAAGGGTTCGATCAAGGAAGGCGGCGTTACGACAAGGAATGCCTTTGCGGATAAGATGATGCTTTCGCCAGCCGATTTCTACTACGGTGTGCTCTGGAATAAACTCTATAAGAAACAGATCATCGATTCTTATGCGATCAGGATGGATCAGAATATCTCCTATGGTGAGGATATGATCTACAATCTGGAATATCTCTTGCATGTGGAGAGGATCTACGTGCTCAAGAATCCGGTCTACTATTATGTACGCACCGAAGGCTCGCTGGTTATGCAGAACATGAATCTGGAAAGCACTATCAAGATGAAGACCGGTATGATCAAATATTATCGCGATTTCTATAAGAATATTACAGTTGCACAGGATTATGAACAGCGTAAACCTTTTATCTATGGCTATCTGGTCGCCGTCTCAACTGACAGTTTTGCGATCCCGTTTCTGGAGAACACCAAGAAACTGGGTGAAGAAAAAGGCGGCAAAGTTTATTACGACAAAGAATTTGATGATAATGAACTGATGAATAACTATCTGCGAAACAGGCTCTTTCTGAAAATGCTTAATCCTTTAGCCGAAGCCAAAGGACTGCGTGAAAATGAGATGATGATCCTTTATTATCTTTACAAGAAAGGCAAGAGCGCTTCTGGCGATGAGATCGCTTCCGTGTGTTCCATCGGCTCAGGAAACTGTGCAGTATCTTTGGCTAAACTGCTGACTACTGCGCACCTGAAGGTCAGCGATGTCAATCTTTTTGATGATGACAAGATCCTTTATGAATACGTTTCAGGTGAACTGGATAAACAGTTTGACAAGATCCAGGATGATTATCTGGCGATCTGTTTCAATGGCGTCAGTGAAGAAGATCTGAAACACTTCACCGAAGTCAGAAAACGGGTCTATGACAACATCAGGAAAACACTGATCAATCAATAATACTTAAGGGGGGCAGCAGCTATGAATGATTTACTGGAAAAAGAATACAAACGCAATCGCAAAGGCATGATCGCCGGCATCGTCTTGCTCAGCATCGCGTCTTTATTGCTTATTGTTTCTTTGATCAAAACGATCAATATCAAAAACAATGCTTTGCATCTGAATGATGCGATCATTATGGAAGAAGGGCGTAAAGAAGGACGTCTTTCCTATCTCGACAGCGTTGGTTTCTATCAGTTTGCCTCTTATGGCGATGATCTGGGTTATTACATCGCCTACGATGAGGACTATATGTACATCATCTCGATCAAAGAGAAGGATTTCGATTACTTCGCTGATCAGTTTGATGATAAAGATACGGTCAGGATCTGGGGCTATACCAGAAAGATCCCGGAAGAAGCCAAACCATACGCGATCTCTGCAGTCAATGAAGATACAGGCGAAGAACTCATCACTGTTTCCAACTTTGATGATATGCTTGGTGATGTCATGCTGGAAGCAAAAAGAGATTCAGCGATCAATCTGTTCTCAATGATGTTCAATGTTGCATCGCTTGAACTGCTGATGGCTGCTCTGGCTTTGATCCTAGGACTGATCCTCTTCTTTGTTGACCGCAGCAATTCTCACAGCTATGAAAAGTATCTGCAAGATGAGGAACTGAAAGCTGAACTGGAAGATGAGAATACAAAATACTATAAAGATATGAAACTGGCTTTGACGGATAAGCATGTCGTCAGTTTCAATGGTGCCTTGCATGTGCTTGATTATAGCGATATCTTCTGGGCATATCTGACCAGACACCGCACCAACGGTATTCAGGACTACAGCTTCCTGAATCTGTGTACCAGAAAGGGTGAACAGGTGATCTGCGGCAATGGCAAGACATTTGGCAAGAAGAATCGCAATGCAACTGCCGAGGTACACGAAGAGATCATCAGCAATATCCAAGCCAGGAATCCCGAAGTACTCATAGGCTATGATCAGAATAATATCAATGCCTATAATGAAATGATAAAAGCCAATAAACAGAACAATGAACAGGCCTGATTTCATCAAGCAACTGCATGATCTGGAAGCAGTTTCCGCGAATTGGCAAGGAGTTACTGTTTCCTGCAGGATCCAAGTTGAATATAACGAGAAAACCGAGAGCTATATCTTTTCAATTTCTTCGACTTTGAAAAATGATGGTGAAAGAAAACTCACTTCTATTACTTTTCTTATTGATTTTATTGGTGGAGAAGAGACAGTTTTTACTGATACGGAAAACTGGCTCGGTGTTGACCGCAGTCTTGATCAGTGGCAGAGTGTTGCATACGAGAGCGGCTTTCAAAGCAAGCTGGCGAAAAAACCGGAAAAGATCATTGTTCGCGTTAAAGAACTTAAAGATGTCGCTGAATTGCCTTTATATCATCTGCCTTTGCCTGGTGAATATCTGTATCAGGCCATAAATGATGAACACATCAATCAGATCAAAGAGAAAATGCCGGTCAAGATCATCATTCAAAGAGGTTCAATAGCCGGAATAAGAAGTGAAAACGTTGAAGATGCAGAACAGATCAGAAAGATCGTTGAGGCATTCTGCAGCACGAAGATCTTCAAAAAAGAATATACAATGGTCACCGATAATGACAATGCTTTGTGCTTTGAATTTGCGGATGGCTATAAATACATCATCAGATTCAATATGACCAATCTGGAATTACATGTTTTTGGACGCTATTATCTTTATTCCTTGACGAATCGGCTTTTCTGATCTCAAATCGTATAGTTAATCTGCGCTAATTGTTTTAAAATTCTTATATGAAAATCCGCAGCAATATTCTGATGTCACTTCTTCTGATCGCCATGCTGGTAATGACGCTTTTTGGTGCGATGAATGTGAAAAACAGGGAAAAAGAAAAACCGGAAGAAACGCCGCCGGTGGAAGATATACCGGTAAGCGATGTGCTTCCTGATTCTTTTAAGGGACAGATCAGTGATGATTTTGGTGTACCTGAACAGGTGATGAAGACCATCGCTGATTATATGGATGGCTATTATCTGAGCCTGTGCAAGCTGGAAACAGCTGATATTTCCGAGCTGTTTGAAAACGAAAAGATGGCAAAGATCTCTGAAAGAGCGATCTCCTTGCTGGTCAACGTGCGCAAGATGTATGACTTTGATCTGAGTCTCAAAGGCGGACACTATGATCTGAAAGTTACGGGTTACCGCAATGAAAACGGCCGCCATTATGTAGATATACTGGAAGATGACTACATGTATTTTGCTTTCCTGAATGGTATTGAATCATCGTCTTACGATATTGAAAACAGTTTTGTGATCGATGAAAACAATAAAATTGTTGATCTGGAAAAGGTCCAGGGTTACTATCTGACTTTCTATGATGAGAAAGAGAAAAGTGTTGATGAAGTCTATGACTACTACATCAATCAGCTCAAGGATCTGACTGATTACAATATGGAAGTATTACGCAGAAAAGCACAAAGCAAGCCATATGAGTCCAAGCTTTCTTACGGGGTCGCATATGACCGCTCCAAGGCTGTATCCTATTCAAATCAGTATTATCATGAACGCAATCCGAAATGGTACAACTTTACCGATGAGGGCGGAAACTGTCAGAACTATGCTTCCCAGTCGATGCTGGAAGGCGGTATTTTGATGGATAATGAAGGGGAAGCTCAGTGGAAGTGCTATATTGAGGATCCTGAATTTGATCCGGAGATCAACGAAGAAGAAACGGCTTCGGGAAGGAGCAGATCATGGGTCAATGTCGAGTACTTCTATGAATATGCCAGAGATAATGAAGGCAAGGGACTGGTCGCTGATGTCAACATCAATTCCTATTATTGTGAACCGGGCGATATCGTGATCGTCGGCAACGCATCTTTAGCCCATACGGTGATCGTTTCAAAGGTCGTTGATGGCCATGTTCTGGTCAATTCCAATTCGATCGATATGAAGGATTATCCGCTTGAAGCCTATGTCTATACCAATATCATGGCAATCAAAATTCTTGGCTATAATAAGTGATCTCTACGATCACTTTTTATATAGTGATAAAGTGGTGCTAAGTTTTAGCACTCTTATTGACTGAGTGCTATAAATGATTATAATAAAGTATGGTAAGGAGGTTATCAGAATGATTAAACCATTATATAACAATGTATTATTGAAGAAAGTTGAAGCTTCCAACGAGACTAAAAGCGGCATCATAATCTCGCAGAAAGAAACTAATGAAGAGTTTGCGGTAGTTGCAGAAGTCAGCGGATGCAAGGAAGTTAAGGTAGATGATAAAGTCTATGAAATGCCTTTGAAGAAGGGTGATAAAGTCATGTATAAGAAGTATTCCGGCACTGATGTCAAAGATGGTGAACAGGAATATATTCTGATCAAGGCCGAGGATATTCTGGCCATTGTTAAATAGGAGGTTTGTTTATGGCAAAGATTGTTAAATATTCAAAAGACGCAAGAGATTCCGTATTAAAGGGTGTAGATACTTTAGCTGATGCCGTTAAGATCACTTTAGGTCCTAAGGGCAGAAATGTTGTTTTAGACAAGGGCTATGGTTCACCGCTCATCGTTAATGATGGTGTGACGATCGCCAAAGAGATCGAACTGGAAGACACCTTTGAAAACATGGGTGCCAAGATGATCTATGAAGTTGCCAACCACACTAATGATTCAGCAGGCGATGGTACGACAACTGCTACTTTACTGGCTCAGTCAATGATCCATTCCGGTCTTGATGCAGTTGAAAAGGGTTCAAATCCAGTCTTATTGAGAGAAGGTATTGAGATTGCAGCCAAGAGAGTTTCTGAGAAACTGCTCGCCAATGCGCGCAAGATCGACTCAGCTGCCGAAATAGCCAATGTTGCTTCTGTATCATCAGGATCCAAGGAGATCGGTGATATCGTTTCTGAAGCTATGGAAAAGGTCGGCAAGAATGGCGTCATCAACGTTGATGAATCCAAGGGCTTTGATACTTCATTAGAAGTTACTGAAGGCTTAAGATATGACAAAGGTTATATTTCACCTTATATGGTAACTGACAGAGAAAAGATGTCCGTAGAAATGGAAAATCCGGCAATCTTAGTCACTGATCAGAAGATCTCGACTATTCAGGAAGTATTGCCTTTGCTTGAACAGATCGTTTCTGCCAACAAGCCTTTACTGATCATTGCTGATGACATCGAAAATGAAGTTGTCTCAACTTTGATCGTCAATAAATTAAGAGGCACTTTCAATGTCGTTGCCACTAAGGCTCCGGGCTTTGGTGATAACCAGAAGGCCAATCTGCAGGATATCGCGATCCTGACTGGTGCAACTTTTGTTTCCAAGGATCTCGGCATGCAGTTAAAGGATATGGAGATGAAGGACCTCGGTTCTGCCAAGAAGGTCATTGTTGAAAAAGACAATACGACGATCATTGATGGCAATGGCACCAAGAAGGCTTTCAAGGAAAGAATTACTGAGATCGAAAACCTGATCGAAAGAAGCACTTCTGACTATGACAAGAAGAATCTGAAAGAACGTCTCGCTAAACTGACCAACGGTGTTGCCGTTATCAAGGTCGGTGCGACTACTGAATCTGAACTCAAGGAAAAGAAGCTCAGAATCGAAGATGCTTTGAACGCAACTAAGGCTGCGATCGAAGAAGGTATCGTTACCGGTGGCGGCTGTGCACTTATGAGCATTTACAAAGATCTCAAGGATAAGGTCACTGATGCCAATCCAGATGTTCAGAAGGGTATCGCGATCGTCTTTGATGCTTTGACTAAGCCATTATTCCAGATCGCTGAAAATGCCGGTCATGATGGCAAGCAGATCGTTGACAAGCAGCTCTTTCAGAAAGCTAATGTCGGTTTTGATGCCAAGAATGGTGAATGGGTCGATATGTTCAAAGCCGGTATCGTTGATCCTTGTAAAGTTACAAGATCAGCTTTACTCAACTCAGCTTCCATTGCCGGTTTACTGATCACAACTGAAGCTGCTGTTGGTACGATCAAAGAACCAGAGCCAGCTATGCCAGCCGGCGGTATGGGCGGAATGTACTAAAGAGCAGTTCATAAACAACAATAGAAAAAGTTCTCTTTCGCAGAGAACTTTTTTGTATAATATCCTTAATAATTCAAATATGGAGGAATAATGATATGCCTGGTCCAAGGGGTGGCAGAAACTTTCTGACCGAAGAAGAAAAAGCAAATGCGCCGGAAGTGACATGGCCTTTGCTGAAAAGAGTCTTTTCCTATCTCAAACCGTATATTCCGCAGCTGATCCTGGCTTTGTTGTCCATTGGCCTTTCGGCTGTACTCGATATGTATCCTTCGCTGCTGACCGGCAGGATCGTCGATGAAGGACTTATCGGGCGTTCGATGCCGATCCTGATCAAGCTGGTCGTCATCTCTTTCTTTCTGAAGATCGCTTCCAATCTGATCGGTGTCTTGCAGAATTATATGAACTCCTGGATCGCTCAGCATATCACTTATGATATGCGCAACCAGATGTTTGCCCATCTGCTGAAGATGAGCAATCGCTTCTTCACGGAAAACAACCAGGGCGATATCATCACCCGCATGAACGATGATATCTCTGGTGTGCAGCAGATCATTTCCAATACCTTTGCCTCGATCCTTTCCAATCTGATCACGCTGATCGCGGCTTTGATCGCGATGTATCAGCGCAACTATATCCTGGCCACTCTGGCTCTGATCATAGTGCCTCTGTTTTCTTTGCCAACCAGGATGGCAGGCAAGAAACGCTGGTCTTTGACCAGAGAAGCCCAGGAATGCCGTGACGAGATCAATGGCATCCTCAATGAAACACTGTCAGTTTCCGGTCAATTGCTGGTCAAACTGTTTACGGCTGAAGACAGGGAATACGAAAGATACCGTCAGGCTAATGAAAACATGATCAAGCTCAACATCAAGGAATCAATGGCTGGCCGCTGGTTCAGAATGATGATGAGCACCTTCACTTCCTTTGGACCAATGCTGATATATCTGGCCGGCGGCATCATCATGATGAACTATGATTCAAGTCTGAGTGTCGGCGATATCACCGTTATGGTCTCTTTATTGAGCAGGATGTATGGTCCGGTCAATTCCTTGCTTTCGATTGGCGTAGAATGGATCAGATCCATGGCTAACTTTACGCGAATTTTCGAATACTTTGATATGGAACCGGAAATTCAGGAAGTCAAGAAGCCTTTAAAACCATTTGATTCAAATGGCACAGTCAATTTTGTGAATGTTGATTTCGGCTATAATCCGGATCGGCAGATCTTAAAGAATATCTCTTTCTCTTTGCCTAAAGGCAAATGCGTAGCACTGGTCGGTCCTTCCGGTTCAGGCAAGTCGACGATCGTCAATCTGATCCCGCGTCTTTATGATGTCTGGAATGGCGTCGTATCCTTTGATGGCATCGATGTGCGAAAGCTGGATCTGAAATGGCTCAGAAGCCAGATCGGCCTGGTCTCGCAAGAGACCTATCTCTTCTCGGGAACGATCAAGGACAATCTGTTATATGCCCGCCCTGATGCGTCGATGGAAGAAATGATCGAGGCCTGCAAGAAGGCCAATATCCACGATTTCATCGCAGCTCAGCCGGAAGGCTATGACACGATGGTCGGCAATCGCGGACTGAAGCTTTCCGGTGGTGAAAAACAGCGTATTTCGATCGCCAGAGTCCTGCTAAAGGATCCTTCACTGATGATCTTTGATGAAGCGACATCAGCGCTTGATACGATCTCTGAAGATCTGATCCAGCAGGCGATCGAACCGCTTATCGCCGAAAGGACTTCGATCCTGATCGCTCATCGTCTCTCCACTGTCTTGCACGCTGATGAGATCCTGGTCATCAAGGATGGCGAGATCGTTGAAAAAGGCAAACATTCCGAGCTGGTAAAAGCTGGCGGTGTCTATACAGAACTCTATGAGAAACAGTTCAAGAGACTGGAAGCAGAAGAGGGAAAGAGCTGATTGAAAACAGTTTCATAAGAATTTTCAAATATTTTCATAAATTGAAATATATTTCACAATTCTTTCACATTTATAGTATATATTATTAGTGTAAAAAGTTTTTTCATTTTAATCCTTTGAGAGAAATAGAGCAGGCGCTCTATTTTCTTTTTGCTATAATAGGTTATGTGGCCCCATAGTCTAATGGATCAAACAATCCCCTCCTAAGGGATAGTTACAGGTTCGAT
>JAEEGL013248047.1_pt1 | contig 10228 bp, 7 predicted proteins | sample 9134231 | NCBI WGS metagenome assembly JAEEGL01 (sample SAMN16246548, study PRJNA631951) | gut metagenome | biome: gut microbiome; feature: rumen; material: fiber-attached | host: Bos | place: Iran: Karaj | collected 2018-10 | reverse complement strand
TGGCGAATGTTTCAAAGTAATACTGGATATTTATAAGGAGTCTTTAAATTATGCTGAAGGATTCGATAACAATTCTGTCCAGAAGGAACGATTTAAAAAACAGATGATTTATCTTACAAAGGGTTATATTAAGCAGGTATGTACCAATTCGGAACTCTCCTATAAGGAGAAAAAGAAATATTTGTCAGAAATAGCGAACGATCATATTTTTGTAGAGCTTAGTGCAGAATTCGATAACGGTAAAAAGGCGCTTCCTGCCAAATGGATGATGCGCCAAAAATGGTTTCTGATGTTGATTGTATTTTATAAAGTATTGCAGTATGTGAGATGAGGATACGAGAGATGGAAAAAGTAAGGAAAGTTTTTTGTTCGGTAGAGTTTCACAGCCTTTTGGCAGCAGTTGTTTTTATCACTATATGTTCAAAATCATCATTCTTTTATCCATTAAATGATTGGGGAGATGTAGACTGTTACTTCATAATAGGCCAGGGAATGCTTAAGGGCCTTGTTCCTTACAGGGATTTGTGTGACCAAAAGGGAATAGTTATTTTCAGCCTTTATGCGATAGCTAATTTTATTTCAACTACAAGCTTTTTTGGGGTGTATATTCTTGAAATAATAAGTGCATTTTTTTATCTGCTGATAACAATGAAAACTGCGGAACTATTTTGTGAAGTACAAAGATACTCTCTGCCACTTTGTTTTATCGTTGCAGGAAGTGTATATTCTTCTGCGTCTATCTGCCATGGAGGGAGTGCCGAGGAGCTGTTATTACCTTTGTTTTCATATGGAATGTATCTGTGCATAAAACAAATTGCAAATAAAACTATTCCTTCAGGGAAAGAGATGTTTGTATTCGGGATATTTGCCGGTCTTATTTTTTTTAGTAAATTCACATTATGCGCCTTTTACCTGGCACTTATTCTGGTCATGATCATAGATGCTGCATACAACAATAATGTTGCTTTGCTTTTTAAACGGGCTGGACTGTTCATTTGTGGTTGCATTCTGGTATGTATCCCTGTCATTGCTTATTTTGCATATAATCACGCATTAGGGGATATGTTTACAGCATATTTTTATAACAGCATTTTTCATTATATTCCTGATGACCCCGATATTGATTTTCTGTTCAGAACAAGTACTTTCTTCAGAAAACGAAATATTTTACCTATAATTCTTTGGGGGCTTAGCTTTATTTATTGCATCAGAGAACGTAAAAGAATGATTCTTTTTGGACATATAGTTGTTTTTCTTAGTATTTTTTATATGCAGTTTTTCGTTGGCTTTCCTCATAAGTACTATGGAATACCATTATATTCACTCATAGCTGTTGGCTTAAGCATTGTTGTTAATTTGTTTGATAAATGGAAAATGGATGCAAAGAAATATGTAAATGCTAGTATCCTTGTAATGATGATAGTTGTTGCATTTGTTTTTACAAATAATAAGTACATGCTATTTCAGAAAAAAGAGGATACGAGACAATATATACTTGCTGAAAAAATGAATAGCTATGGATATGATGACTACCATATGCTCAGCTATAATAATTTGGATGATGGGTATTACTTTGCAACAGGAAAATTCCCAAATTTCAGAGCATTCATCCAGTCCAATGTTAATGATGGCATTTTAATAAATGAACAAAATGCTTTAATAGATTCAGGAAGTGTTGAGTTTATTGTGACTAAAAAAATCTTGTGTGATACTAAAGATTATGAAAAGACTGTTGAAAAATATGGTAAGAAAAAAGAAAAATATATCACTGCATTTGATAACTTCAAATATGAACTTGTGGATGAAACTGAGCAGTTTTATGAGGATGAATACTTCCTTGTGAAATTATATAAGCTAAAAGACTAACTATACATGCTTTCTGCCTTTTACTTTGGTTTTAATAACGTAAAAGGCAACAGGCAGAAGCATTCCGCTTATAGTGTAAAGAACGGGCCAGATATCTGGCATCGATAGCTTTATCACAGGAGTGTGTGCAAGATATGAAATGTCAATGTTATATATCTTAATGAATAAATAACTAATTGGTTTAAAAGCCAAAAAGTGCAGAGCCATTATCTCTAAAGAACTTTTTCCAAATAGTTTTAATACATTTAAGTTCGAAATAAGTTTAAACTGAGATATTGATATCACAAAGATGATGGATACGATTATGGATAAATATTCCATAGGTGGATTTATTGGTCCATAGATTCCTACCATAATTGTATTTCCAATTATTATGGATATGACTAGGCTTACTAGTCCTATAATATAGAGATGCTTGATTATTAAGGCATTGATATCATATTTCCGGTACAATACTCCAAGATAGTAAATAATAAAAGAACGAAATGCAGCCGGAATATTAAAAAAATTGGGAGTGTATCCCAAATACGGCAATAGGAGAATTACTATCGCAACAATCCCGTTTATTATGTAGCGAAACTTGCCGCCAAATATTTTTGTTGAAAGTGAATCAACAAGTATGTACAAAACAGATATGATAATAAGGGAACGCAGAAACCACATAGGACCTGTAAGAGGTTGTATTTTTCCTAATAAAACTTCGATTGAGGCAAATACAAAAGACTTCAAACTGGTTAAAGAGTGGGAACTATCTAAAATATGAACTTCGACAAGTAAATTTTGAAATATAAGGAAGAATAAATTATATATAATATAAGGGATGTAATAGGCTTTTAACTTCTTTAGTATTGCAATGAAGGGGCGTTCTACACTTTTTTCGTTGTATAAAAAGCCGTTGATAAAAAAGAAAGTTGATACATTAAAGAAACTTAACCAGTTTAAGAGAATCGGATGGTTTGTTTCTAATGCATTTGATGAATTAGTAATCGCATGACTTAATACTACCGCGAGTATAGCAATTCCTTTTGCTGTATCAATATAATCAATTCTTTTCCTCATTGTTTTATCCTTTATTTTTATTACTGAATTATAATTATGAATGTATTTTGATTTTTAATCAAGTGCTTAAAAGGGGGACTATTAGTCGTGAGTGAAAAAACTAGAAACAGACTTGGGGTATTATTATATTTTTTTTCCATCATTCATATACTATATTCATTTTATTTGGCAACATCTCCGACAATATGGTTTGACGAAATATATTCTATGCTGTTTGCGTTCAGACCTGCTAAAGATTTGATCGCTTTGACTGCACGAGATGTTCACCCTCCGCTTTATTATTTAATTTTGAGAGGGGCTTTATTGTTGGCAGATAAAATACTGCCATCTTTGGAGTCTGAGTATGTTGCAAAGGTAACCTCAATAATCCCATATATTCTGCTAATGATATATTCGATTACTTTTGTAAGAAAACGATGGGGTTTTTTATCGTCAGGATTGTTTATTTTTTCATTATGTTTTATGCCGGAAATAATGCAAAAGACAGTAGAGATACGCATGTACAGCTGGGCGCTATTATTTGTTACAGGTTTGGGACTTCATTTTACAGATATAATAACGAACAAATTTGAGGATGGGCGAAGACAGATTTCAAATTATATAGCAATATTTATATATTCAGTTGCTTCAATATATACCCATTACTTTGCTGCAATTGCAGTATTTTGGATCTATATAGGGGCATTAATGATAATTGGTTATGATTGCATAAAGAAATGTGATAGGGACCATAATGTATCAAAGAAGTATTCAATAAGTATAGTAACTATTGTGGCTGTCGGAGTAATAGCTGTAATTTGCTACATTCCATGGCTATCAGTTGTTGTTTCACAGGTTAGTGCTGTAAAAAATGACTATTGGATTTATCCGCTTAGTATTAAGGCGCCATATAGCAGTGCAATGTTCCTTCTTAGAGCTAATTTCCCGGTTTTGGTTATTGGAACATGTCTTGCTCTTTTACTTGTATTGATTTTGCTTTATTTATTGTATAAAACAATTTGTAAAGCAAAGCATGGAGATAGGGAGAGTGTGTTAGTAATCTATCTGTTTTGCATATTGCCAATGGTAGCACTTACTGGTTATTTCTTGTCATGGATAATAAGACCTATTTTTATTGACAGGTATCTTGAACCGTCAATTGGCCTGTTTTGGCTTTCTATAAGTATCCTGCTCGGTAAGACTGCTGAAAAGGAATATGAGAAAAACAATTATCAATTGAGAGCATTAGCAGTTTATGCAGCTCTTTCTATTCTGGGCATAAATGCATTTGTTGATTCATATGATTTTTATAGAAGTGAAGAGGAAATTAGGAAAAAAGGAATTGAATTCAATGATATGCTTTTATCAATAGATGAAGATACCGTTATATTAACTAACTCTGATCTTATACAATCTGTAGTAACGTATTCATTAAATACTGACAGGAGAGTGTTTGGTAAAGGGGAGAGTTATAATCAGGTGGCGGATTATAATACATATATGTATATGTCAGAAATAAAAACACTCATATCCGAGATGCTTCCTGGATTTTGCTACATAAAAGATAGTGATGAGATAAAACAATTTATTGATGATGGAAAAAAAGTATTGCTAATGACTTATTCGGGAGAGAGAGAAGCGGTTACCAATAGTTTGAAAAATGAGACAGATTTGGATACTGAAATTGTAGGAACTTACTTCTATGATCATTATGATATAGATGTTTTGACGGTTAAATAGTGATGAGCTGGCTTTCTAGCCAGCTCATTATTTACATGTATTTTTTGGATTTGAGATAAATCAGCTTGAATATTATAAAAACAATAGTACAATGCGAAAATGTAAAGGACAAAGCGGCAGCATTTTTATCATAAATTTTAACTTTCCCTAATTTTTTTAATTCCTTTTTGTCAGAATATAGTTCTCTAAGATCACGCTTTTCTCTAATTATCGCTTCAGCCTTTTTTAAGTAGCAAAAAACGAGCATCTGTTTGCAGTATGATTGAAGCTTATCATAATGGTCATTTTTAATCACATTTGTATATGCGACGACTTCATTATTCCAAAACGTATAGGAGCGAGTGTGTGTTTTTGTGAGACTATCTCCATACTGCCTGTAAAAGTATAGCTTTTTGCTTGTATAGGCTACTTTATTACAATCTCTTAGTAGCTTTATATTAAATAATCCATCTTCGCCAATGTTAATTTGTTTATCAAAGAATACGTTCTCCAAAATCTTTTTGCTATATATCTTGTTCCATAAATATCCATAGATACGAGGGACATTACTGTTTCCACCTACTACTGAATCAATGACATCTTTATTACCTATTATGGAGGAATTTGTGTAACTTCTGGTAGATAATCCATATTCATTGACATCAAAGCTCACTTCACAAGCAGATACATCAGCTTCAAAACGAAACATATTATCTATCAAGATACTGAACATATCTTTGTCCAACAGATCATCGGAATCGATAAAGGCAATAAGTTCACCTGATGCTTGTTTGAGACCATAATTTCTTGCAACCTGACTTCCCTGGTTTTTTTGCGTGAGGAGACGTATTCTAGTGTCTTTGTTCTTATATTCATTGCATATAGATTCACTATTATCGGTGGAACCATCATTTATTAAAAGTAATTCCCAGTTTTTATAGCTTTGACAAATAACACATTCTATTGACTGACCTAAATACTTTTCACTGTTATATACAGGCATAATGACGGATAAAAGAGGATTATTCATTTTTGCTCCCCCAAGCTAATAATATAATAAAAAATAATATAATAATTTACTGATTATGTCGAGAAAGGCTATTTATTGTATATAGCAATAAGAGTGAAATCTTCAGTAATGTGTTTGTGAGGAGATTCATATACTATTGAGATATTTGGATGTGGCTGTTGTATATATTCTTCAATACCTATAACATCACATTCGTCATTGGCAACTATGGCATAAATGTTTTTGTCATGCGGAAATTGGCTTTGCACCTGCTCAAAGAATTCATCAATTGACAAAACGTTTGAATTAGCAGGATTTCTGTCTATAAAAGAGGCTTCTTGGCCTGTTAATACATTGTAAACAAGGCGTTTTTTATTTAACTGAGCGATTACAGATGTGTCTCTAACTTGTGACAAAGAAAGTATAATTGCATCTTCAGGTAAAGCATTAATAGTATTTGCAACCTCGTTGCTGTAGGAATAGGCCATATCTTGCTTTAAATCATTGACTATATCGTTTGTATAAATATAATTCCAGGACAGTAGCAAAGAAATAATAATGATGCTGATGAAAATGTTATTTGATGAGTGAGTGATTGTTAAATTGTTGTAACTGACAATTAAAACAAAAACCAGCATATATATCCATGTGAGCAATCTGTGATTACTATTGGGATAGACAAAAGCATATATGTATGCTTGCCAAATTATTCCAATTCCTGCCAATATCAGCGGAGTACGGGCATTTTTGTTAATTAAAAATAAGCCAACTATAGAGATATTGATCAGAAGAAATGCAATTATAAAAAAATTGCCGAATAGAATTTCAAAGCCATATTTGTACTGTCCTGCCAGTTTTCTTATAACCTCAAAGAATGAAAGTGTATAGTTATTACCAGATGATATGTTAGTATATCTTAATTCCCAAAGAAGGAATAGAGCGCTTGCCAGAAGAATTGTCAGACCAATGATATTTTTAACCAAGGTTCTATTATCAGCTTTCTTTTTTATTAAACAAATTAGTGTTTCGACAAACCAGGCTATTCCCAATGCTGTTACAAAACCTCCCATTATGATAAGTGTCTGTAGGAGCATGGAGAGTAGTAAGCTGTAAAGAATAGGATATTCTTTTCGCTTGTTGTAGACTATGGAAATACATATGATCAAAAGACTGGCCAAGGAGTAGCTTCTGGCTGGTATAGTATAAAAACCTATATAAATTGGTGATATGCAAATCAGTGCTTTCAACCATGATAGCATATTGACCTTAAACAAAAATATCAAAAGTGAGATTGTCATTATGCTCCATGAAATATACTTTAAACCAGCAAATGGGAATCCGAGCTTGGCGAAAGGCATCAGTAAAACAAACCACAGAAAGGGATGCCCTTCATAAGATGTTACGGTAAAAAGAGAATCCGGAGTAAGAGAGCAGTCCCTTGCTATGAGCCATGCCTGAGCTTCATCACGCCAATATTCATGGTTTATGGCTAATATAAGATTAAACAATGAAATAATTATAAAAAGAATAGGTAAGAGCAAATAACTTTTTTCTTGCAAGAGACGTAAAGCTTTTGATTTCATTTCCATTTTTGTATCCCCATTTTTGGCCATTCTAATTATCTTGTGAATTCATTATTTTTTTATATAGATTTATGAATTCATCCATATTGTCAAATCCATATATCCTTGCATAATCATCTGAATAAATAAGATTCTCATCCTGACTGGAAAGAGTATTATAGTAGTTGTGATCAAACTGGATGGTTGATTCTAAATAATCATTATTATATGTCAAAATAAAGAAACTGTTTTGGGGTAGATTATTTCTATGATCCTTTAATTGCAACCACTCATATATTGAGGATGACTGACTTACATCTGTATCTGGAATGTAGTCAGTGGTCCACATTTCAATTTTGCCTGATGACAATTCAGTGATTACATCAGAGAGCCAAAATGAAGCAAAGCCTTCAGTGTAATTATTTGCTTCTAAAAAAGCAGTCGCATTCTTATATACTGAAAAGTCTTTAGAATATTGTATCTGCGGGGCGAGTGGTTTTAAAAATGTACAAAGAGAAGACAGCATAACGTAAAAACAGATTACTATTATTGAAAAGCGTCCTAATAAATTATTTATGATATTCTTATCATATTTGAATAATAATCCCCAAAATGGAATAGCCAGAGAAGTTATAGGAACCCAATACAATATAGGGGTTGAACTAGAGCAAAAAGCAATCATAAATAAACTGATTAAAAAATCAAAAATTACAAATTCAGTGTACATACCAATTATATAAGGGACATTGTCCATATTTTTTAGCAGATTGATCACGGATGCAAATATTGCTATTACAGCGAATATTGATAGGACACTTGATATACCAAATGGTCGTAGCAGCGAAACTTGCTCAAATTGCCCAAATGAATCAAAGAATAGACTTAATGCATCCAATAAATATGAAATAGAGAATTTATTCCAAGGAAAATCACGCCCCAAAGAAAAATACAGATTAGTTATGATAAGTTTATTGCCTAAAAAACCTATCAAATAGCAACAAGAGGAGAATAAGATTATCCTGAAAAAAAGAATATTTTTTTCATTTAAATTTGCGAGTGATAAAGAATTGCTTCTTTTAAGATCAATATACAGTCTTCGTAATGAAGTAAGAACGAGTGGGGCAAAGCATAACAATGCCTGTCGTAATCCTGTAAAACCTGAAACTATACTGATTAGTGCTAAAATAAAATAAACGGTATTTTTTTTTGACTGCTGGGATTCATTCAATAGTCTAAAAATAAGACCTAATGTGAGAAAGGACAAAATCAAAATGCGGTTGTAAAAAACACCATATATAACCACATAGCTGTAAGTTGGACTAAAAGGAAGAAGCAAAATGAATGCAGTATATTTCCCCAATTTATATAAGCCAATGGAATGCATCATAAAAAGGTAGCTGGCTGCCAATAATATCAACATAACAGCACTTGTGCACATGCGAACAAGTAACCAGTTGTTATTAAATAGCATAAAGAAAAGCTTATATAGAATTTGCACGTCAAGCAACTTTATTTCTGTTGAATAGCACCAGTTTTTGGATAGAATGCCGCTTTCCTGTGAAAGCAATTTTCCAAGTAGTAACTCAGAAGAAGTGTCGGAATTCATTAATGTATAATAATTACATTTTATAAAATACATAGAGAATAATATGCTGAAGAGCATTAGTGACCATGGAATGATGTTAATAATATTTGATTTGATGTTTCTTTTCATTTTCCCCCCCAATATGCTTGTAAAATTTACTAGATGTTTTTTATTATGAATATAGATATGCTTCTTTTCAAGTGGAATACCTAAAAAATCATAAAATTCTTGATGAGGATTTAAAAACAAATGTATAGATATAGACTATATGGAATGAATATCAATTCAGATATAGAGTTCGAGCAATTGCTGCTGGGGAATACAGACAATAAAGATGATCAGAATGAGATCATTATAAAAAAAGAAAACATAAAGGATGAAGTAAATATACTGCTTAAGGACACTGACAGGGTTTATAAGATAACATATGAAGTCTCATGCTTTAAAAACAGCAGGGGATATTTTTTGATCAAAAATGGCAATGAAATTTTTTATGAGCCAAATGAAAACAAATCGGTAGATGAACTGAAATCATTTATCTTGGGCTATTGTATTTCTATGGCTTTATTGCAGAGAATGATAATTACTATTCACTGTAGTGCGGTATGTATTCCCCAGGGGTCGTATTCAGAAGGCGCATTACTCATTGCGGGGATGCCGGGAGCAGGGAAGTCTACTATTACCAGAAAGCTTTTAGAGGAAGGCTTTCTTTTAATGGCAGATGATGTTGCTGCGGTAAAAAAAGAAGAGGTAACCTTAGTTTATCCGGCTTTTCCGTATCAGAAGTTATGCAGAAATGAAGTTGAAAAAAGAAATCTTGCAATGAGTGAGCTTGTTCATGTGGCAGATGATGAGGATAAGTTTTTTGTACCTGTAAAAGAAGCTTTTGAGAGTACGCCGCAAAGGTTGAAGGGGATGTTTATCCTGATGATAACAGATGGTACAGATGTTGAAGTCCAAAAGCTGTCAGGGCTTTCCCAATTCATGACGATCAGACAAAACCTTTTTTTACACAGACTAAAAGGTGAGTGGGAAAGCAGAAAAGAACTGATGGAACTATGTATGGAAGTTGCAAAAGATTGTCCTGTGTACGTTTTTGCAAGACCTGATGGCATAGATACAACAGATGATATCACGCAGAAAATAATCGAGATAGCAGAGAGGTTTTAGGCAATGTCAGCTATATGGGGACATATTGATTTTAATAGTAATACTTGCACGATGGAGACAATGGTCTCTGAGTATAAGAGGAAATGCAAGCTTGACAGAATCAGAGAAATCCATTATGAAAATACACTTTTTGGCTCGGGGCTTCAGATCATAAATGATGAAGACGAATATGAAGAGATGCCATATGTACTTGATGGCGGCGATGCTGTTATAACTGCAGATAGTATTCTGGACAACAGAAAAGAGCTGATAAAAGAGCTTGGTTGTGAAGAAGACATG
>JAEEGL013206081.1_pt1 | contig 10228 bp, 10 predicted proteins | sample 9134231 | NCBI WGS metagenome assembly JAEEGL01 (sample SAMN16246548, study PRJNA631951) | gut metagenome | biome: gut microbiome; feature: rumen; material: fiber-attached | host: Bos | place: Iran: Karaj | collected 2018-10 | reverse complement strand
GGAAGCCCCAACGAGAATCCGGATGTGGAAACCTTTTTAGGAAACATAGTGAGCGCTGAGCAGAAGAACTACATCAAAGCGTTTTATTGCCAGGGCGGATTTAACTACGAAAAGATGAATGGCGCTTCAAAGATGGCCATGAAAATGTTTGTGGGCGCGTTGAAAAAGAAACAGGATGAAAAATCAAGACAGATGGCGAAGTATATATCCTCGTCATATGACATATCGGATAAGAAATACATTGAGCCCGTAGTGAAATATCTCAGGGGAGAATGAAAGGGCGCTATAATATACACAAAGCATCCTACGGGGTGCTTTTCTTGTTGCCCAATGGTTTATTTAAGATGTGCGCACATATACAGCAAAAAGGTGTATAATAGCCGTATCATGAGAGAACGGAAGATCAGACATTACCGGCTTATGGCACAAAAGGGGCTGAAAGGTCCATGGCTGTTATTCAAACATCCATTGAGGTTTCGTTTATGAAAAAAGGTACAAAAGAAAAGAATGTCATCGTAAAAAGCGTTGTTGTTGCAGCGCTTGTTATTGCTGTACTTGTGTGCATCATTTTGCTGATCTACAAAACAATATATGAGGAAAAACGCAGCAATATCATTAAAGACGGAAAGATGACAGCGATCCAGTCTACAGATAAGTTCAATGAATATCTTGATACAGGCATAAATCTGGTAAAGCTTTCGTCCAGCACAATAAACGATATGCTGGATAAAAACACGAATGACGAGATACTTGATTATATGGTAGGGCAGACGACTGCCATAACCAATACGATCTTCGAAAATACGACAGGCCTTTACGGCTATATCAACGGTGAATATCTGGATGGTGTTTTGTGGGTGCCCGACGATGATTATGTTCCCACGGAGCGCCCCTGGTACAAAAAAGCTGTTGCCAATAACGGTGAGATCACGATGGTAGAGCCGTATCTTGATGCACAGACCGGAGAAATGATCCTGGCGATATGCAAAATGCTGGACGACGGAAAAAGCGTTGTATCCATGGATATAACGATCGATGTGATCCAGCATATCACCGAAGGCGCTGTTATGACGGATAGCAGCGATATCGAGTTTATCGTAGATGACCAGGGCACGGTGATCGCTCATTCCGATACCGGTGAGGTCGGAAAGAATTATAATGAGGAAAAAAACTCGGTTGGATCGATCGCTATGGAGCTGATCAACAGCTCAAACGAAGATTATTGTGATTTTCATCTTGGTAATGCGCATTATATCGCTTACTCCTCAAAAATACCGAATGACTGGTATTGCGTTTTTGTGAAGGATGCCACCTCTGTTTTTGCACCGTTAAATATCATATTCATCGCTGCGATCATTTCCATACTCGTGATCATTGCTTTAACTTCGATCATAATGACAAGATACGGAATGAGACAGATCATGTCGGAACGACTGAGCAATCAGCTGGCTTCGACAGCGGATATCTATGTCTCGATGCATGAGATCGACTTTGCTACCGATACATTTACGGAAGTAAGGAACAGCAACGAAGAGGCCTCCCGGATCATCGGGGAAGAGCGGAATAACGGACAGGAGATGTTACGCAAGATCATGTCGGAATTCTCCGATGAAACGACACGCGAGGGCCTGCTGGATTTCGTTGATTTTACTAAATTGAACGAAAGGCTGCAGGATAAGCGTACGGTCACCTGCGAATTCTTAAATAACGAAAAAAAATGGCGAAGAGCCCGGTTTATCGTTTCGGATCGTGCTATGGACGGGAAGGTAAAGCGCGCCATGTTTCTTGTTGAGGATATTGAAGTTGAGAAGCGTGAACGCGATAAGGTGTACAATACTGCCCAGACTCTCGCTAATCAGATCAGATCCATCGCTAACATTTATACATCAGTCCATGATGTGGATCTGATCAACGACTCGTTTGCGGCAATCGAAATATCCGATAATGTGATCGAAAATACGATCGGAGGCTCTGTGGGAAATTGCCAGCAGGTGATCAGGAATGTGATGAGCCAGCTGACGGATGAGATATCAAGAAAAGAGGTTCTGGAGTTTGTTGATTTTGATAATATCCGGAAAAATGTTGGTGAGACAGGCCTTGCAACCATAGAGTTTTTGAACTCAAGGGGAAAATGGTGCAGGGGCAGATTGATCGCTTCCGAGCGCACAGAGGATGGCAGGCTTTCGCATGTCATCTGGGCAACAGAAGATATCGATGAGGAAAAGAGAAAGCGTGACATGCTCACAAGTGCCGCGGAAACGCTCACTGCACGTATTTCCTCAATCGCGAATATCTACATGACTTCGCATGAAATTGATATCGAAAATGACAGCTTTATTGAGATCAAATCCGACAGTAAGATGGTAAACAGCATTGTCGGTGAGTCACGTGACAATGCGCAGAACGTGCTCAACATGGTTATGAATAATGTCGTGGATGCTTCGTGCCTGGAGGATGTACTCAAGTTCATCGATTTTTCGACACTTGAAAAACGCATGCGCAAATCCGATACCATAACGATGGAATTCCTGACCGTGGAGAAAAAATGGAGACGTGGACGGTTCATCGTTTCCAAGCGTGATGAAAACGGAAAGCTTGTACGCGTGATCTGGCTGACTGAGGATATCGATGATGAAAAACGTGAGCGCGACGAACTGCGTGATGCATCGGAGAGGGCCCTTGCCGCCAGCGAAGCCAAGTCTTCATTCCTCTCAAATATGTCGCATGAGATCAGAACACCGATCAATGCGGTTCTCGGCATGAACGAAATGATACTGCGTGAATGCAGCGACAACAATATCCTGGCCTATTCCGAGAACATAAGGACTGCAGGAAGCACATTGCTCGGCATTGTGAATGATATCCTTGATTTTTCAAAGATCGAAGCCGGAAAGATGGAGATCATCCCGGTTGACTACGATCTGTCTTCGCTCATTAACGACCTTGTAAACATGATCCACGCAAAGGCAGACGACAAGGGCCTTAAGCTCATACTTAAGATAGAAAAAGAAGTGCCCAAGTTCCTGCATGGGGATGAAGTCCGTATTAAACAGGTCATCACCAATATATTGACAAATGCGGTCAAATATACGGAAGAGGGCTCTGTGACCTTAATAATTGACTACGAAAAGGTGGCGGATGACGCAGACAGTATTTTGCTTGATGTCTGTGTGACCGACACCGGGATCGGCATCAAGCCCGAAGATATGAAGAAACTGTTCTCCGAGTTTGACCGGATCGAAGAGGAGCGCAACCGGAACGTGGAAGGAACCGGTCTCGGCATGAGCATCACAAAGCACCTTCTTAATATGATGGGCTCTACGCTTGAAGTGGAGAGTGTATATGGGCTGGGGTCGAAATTTTCTTTCAAGCTTGCGCAGACGGTTGTGGGATGGGAAGAGATCGGAGACTATGAAGCATCCTATAAGGCTTCCCTTGGAAAGCATGCAAAATACCACGAGTCATTTCGTGCTCCGGAGGCAGAGATCCTTGTCGTAGATGATAACGAGATGAATCTGATCGTTTTCCAGAACCTGCTCAAGCAGACCGATGTGAAGATCGATACGGCAATGAGCGGTGATGAAGGATTGGCTCTCTCGAGTGACAAAAAGTATGATATTATCTTCCTCGATCATATGATGCCGGAGAAAGACGGTATAGAAACACTGCGTGAGCTTCGTTCGCGTTCGAAGGATCCGAATCTTGAAACGCCGGCGATATGTCTGACGGCAAACGCGATCTCCGGAGCTAAGGAGAAGTATATTTCGGCAGGCTTTGATGACTACCTGACGAAGCCCATTGATTTCGACAAGCTTGAGGAGCTGCTTCGCAAATACCTGCCGGAGGAAAAGATCGGGGAGGCGGAGGAGAATCTGTCAGGCGAAGATCCTGCGGCGGATGGTTCAGAACAGCTTCCGGATGAGTATGACCAGCGTTTAGAACTACTGTCATATGTTAATGAGATCGATGTCGATGCCGGACTTCAAAATAATGGGAGTCAGGATGCCTATTTTGATCTTTTGAAGATCTTTAAGGATTCCGCACCTGCAAAGATCGCGGAATTGGAAGAATTGTATGCGTCAGGCGATATTCCTGCGTACACGATAAAGGTACACGCCCTGAAAAGCTCTGCAAGGATCATCGGCGCAGCTGATCTCGGAGAGGAAGCGCAGAGACTTGAAGATGCCGGGAAAGCAGAAGACACGGAATATATAAAAGCGCATCATTCCGAGTTTATGGAAGAATACAGCAGGATAGTAGACAGCCTCAAAGAGATATTTGTTGAAGAAGAAAAAACCGAAGAACCTCTGGCGGATCAAGAAGTCATGGACAAAGCTTATGCCGAAATAAGGGAGGCTGCGGAGTCTATGGACTGCGGCCGGCTGGAAGATATTTTTAATGAAATGGAAGACTATTCGATCCCTGAGTCGGATGTTGAGCTCTGGCAAGAATTGAAGGAGGCTGCGGATATTCTTGATTATGATTCGGTCATTGCAATATTAGAACGAATGGAGGCGTGAATTTAGGAGAAAATCGGTGGATCTCGTGTTTCATGACAGTATCGGGAGGCGATGAGCCGGACCGAGGTATCTTTTAAGGAGTACAGCCAGCAGAAAAGAATAATTATATGAAACAATTTTCTAAAATAATACGGATCTTCAGTGTGATCACAGCATGTACAATAAGCCTTGTAACCATGTCCGGCTGCCAGCGGATGAAAGAAGACACTGTCTTGGATACAGAATCATCGTTCACTATCACAGAAAACGATGAAACTGAACTGCCAGAGCCGGATACTGAAATCGTTAAAACAGAAACAGAGCCGGATACTGAAATTGTTGAAACAGAATCGGAGCCGGAGACAGAGCCGGAAAAGGGCTTTTTGACTTCACCGGCCGATATCGAATTAAAGAACCCGGGCGGAGATGGGAAAGAGTATTCCTTTGTTTATGCAGATAAAGAGTTTCAGGCGATCTATACGCCGGACAATTGGAAAGTAGTGGATTCCTGGCGCATAACAAATGAAGAAGACATTACCCTTATTTGCCAGGCACTGCAGGAAGAACATCCGATCCATGGTATCGATGGGACATCCTATAGAACGCCGCAGGACATGGCCTTCGAGTGGCAGCAGCATAATATGGCGTATGAGTTGCTGCCGGAAGACAATCCGTGGCGGGAGAACACAAAGGACGTGGATCTGAACCCTTCAGACCAGGGAAAGACCTTTGAGCAGATGTATGAAGACCGGACAGGGAAAAAGTTTGATCCGAGAGATTTTCTGTAAAAAACAGTGTTTATTGTGTTCAAAATCTGAGAGGAAATATGAGACGAGAGAACAAAGCCGTTTATATTTTTAACCTGGCAATCTTTGGCCTGATGGTCTTCGGATACAGTCTTTCCATTTTATTTCCGCAGGAGAAAAGGCTGCCATCCAAAGGCTTGCTGAATCTGAGGTATTTCACCACGCTGTCGAACATCTTTGCCGGGGTGGTGGCTTTGATCGTGTTTATCTACCTGATCCGAAATAAAGAGAAAACAGGGATTCCGCCTGCGCTTTCCAGACTTAAACTCATGTCAGCGTCTGCAGTCATGGTAACCTTTCTCGTTGTCATAGCTTTTCTCGGACCGGTGTATGGATTTGAAAAGCTGTATTCCGGTTCCAGCTTCTTCTATCATTTGGTGATCCCGTTGGCTGCGCTGATCGATTATATCTTTGTGGAAAAGATGGATAAGATCCCTTTCCGGGATACCGCTCTTGCAGTGGTTTTCGTCCTTATTTACGGGACGTTCTACCTTTTGAATATCGCGATCAACGGGGTAGGGGAGTGGCCGAACACCAATGACTGGTATGGCTTTACCACCTGGGGGCTGCCGGCAACATTTGTGATCTTTAGCATGATCACGCTGGTTTCCTGGATCATCGCTGTTATTATGCGGGGATTACACTTAAAGTTGAAAAAATCATAATTGGATCATAAGGGAGGACAAAATGCAAAAAATTATAACCGACATTGTGCAGCTTGAGGGAGAATGGGAGGATCTATTCCTTGAAACGGATTATTCAAATCTTACGATTAATGAGGGTGACGAACTGTCTGTCCGCTATACTCTTCCGGAAAAAATGATTCCGGCGATCGAGATGGAGGGCGGGATACTTCAGGTAAAAAGTCCTCATTTGGGGTTCAAAGTACTTCCTGTCAGTTTTAATGAAACTTTTTCCATTGCTGTTACGATTCCCGAGAAGACAAAGGCGGGGCGTTTTTCCATTAAACTGCGTGCGGGAAATATTGATCTGGCCAATATCAACGCAGACGCCATGAATGTCGATGTTGGAGCGGGCAATCTAACACTGAAAAACTGTAGGATCAAAGATTTTAAACTAAGAGTAAAAGCGGGAAATGTGGAGGTTGCCGACTGTGCGTTTCACCATTTTGCAACTGATGTGAAGGCCGGAAATGTCAAATCATATAATACAAAAATAGAAAAAGGGATCTGCATGACCAAAATGGGGAATATTTCTCTTTCCGGAGAGATCGGAATGGTCAGTACGAGAGCTTCTCTTGGGAATGTGGAAATAAAGAAGTAATATACTGAAAACAAGGTGGAGTTTTAGGCGATGGTAAAACCGATTGTGAGGGATGTTCTGTTCCTTGGACAGAAATCTGAAGAGGCAACGAAAGAGGATCGCCAGATCATCACGGATCTCCGCGACACGTTGAATGCTCACCGGGAACGGTGCGTGGGGATGGCCGCGAACATGATCGGCTATAAGAAGCGGATCATCATTGTATCGCTTGGTTTTATGGATCTAGTCATGGTGAACCCGGTCATTGTGCAGAAAACCGGTGCCTATGAAACTGAGGAAGGCTGCCTTTCTCTGGATGGAGTCCGTAAAACCGGGCGTTTCCGGAAGATTAAAGTACAGTACCTGGATGAATCCTTCCATAAACAGATGCAGGAGTATGAAGGGCAGATTGCTCAGATAATTCAGCATGAATGCGATCATATGGATGGGATCATCATCTGAAAGATTACGTCGTTTTTTCCAACACCATTTCAGTTAAGGCAAACGGCAACACTTCTTCCGGCTTCGCATCCGGCCGGATCCATTCAGCAATTTTATCTTTTGGCAGGATCAGCGGCATCCGGTCGTGGATCTGAGACAGCTCCGAAGAGGCTTCTCTCGTCAGGATCGTGAATACAGGAAAGTTACCTTCAAACCGGTACAGACCACACAGCCAGGTCAGGGAAGCTCCCTGTGGCTGGATCAAGTATTTGTCGCCGGTTTTCTCTTTCCCGTCCGGGCTCATGAAGTGTTCCCATTCATAGTAACACGAAGCGGGAACGACACAGCGGTGAGATAGCCAGGCATCCTTGAAGGTTGGTGTTTCCGCCGCCGTTTCCACTCTGGCATTGATCAGCGGCGAAGTGCTCTTTGGAAGCATAAAGCCCCATTTCATCGGAAAGACGGACTTGACAACGTTTCGCCCCGGTGCGATCACGGGCACGACGTCTGTTGGCCGGATCTCCCCGTCCGTTTTCATCGGCTTGGAGAGTTCGACCACAAATCTTTCAGCCAGAGAGGATTTCACGGCGGCTTCTATGAGCTCTGCCAATTCGGCATCATCTTTGTCTATGTAGTATCTGCAGCACATATTCCCAATACCGTTCTATTCGATATCCAGCTCCGCCAGATAGGTCATCAGTTCCTCGTGTTCCTCCTCGGAAATGATCCCATCATGATATGCCTTTCGCACTGTTTCGACCAGCTCCTCCGGCTCGACCTCTGAATCATCCTCGTTGACAGCATCCGAGATCATGTCCCTCAGCATGGTGAAGGAAAGCTCTCCATTTTCCATAGCAGCCTCCAGTTCTTCTGAAAACATTCTGTTATGTCCTCCTCTGATGATATGATAAGTAATGATAACAATAAGGAAAAGAAGTTGCAAGCATGGAGTAAAGTGCTTGCAGACAGAAAAAATCCGTGTATGAGAATATCAGGCTTTTCCCGCAGGACTATGAATAAACAGACACCAGAAAAGAATAGAAAGTCGGGACATGATCGCAAAGCGTAATATGAAAAAAAAGATACTTGTCGGATTATTATTCATATCCTTTACAGCTGCTCTCGGATGTGGAACAGCAAAAAAAGTGGAAGAAGCGGTATCGGGAAGAAGTGAAGATCAAACGGAGAATCTGCTTCCGAAGCATTCCTATAAGCTTTCGGCTTCTCATGAGGTGGACGGGCGTCAGGGGATCGCGTGGGCTGACGGGAAGTATTACGTGAGCGGAAGCACAGAGCTTATCTGTTATGACAGTGAGTGGCAGAAGCTCGCATCTTCAGAAGATCCGTTTAAGGGTTTTGAGAACGAGGTAAACCATATCGGCGACATCGATGTTTACAATGGCGAGATTTATGCCGGCGTTGAATATTTTATGGACGGAGAGGCAAAGAACATACAGATCGCTGTCTATGACGCTGACACTCTTGAGATGAAGCGTTCCTTTCCTTTTGAGGAGGACATTGGACGATGTGACTTTACAGGGGGAGATCGAAGGGCTTTGCTTTCTCTGATACGAACAAGGGATTACGAAGCGGAGGAATATGAATGCCCCGGCTGTGGGCACGCTTTGGCGTGGTTGCGCATGATTCTTTTGAAAAGGCTTATCTTTCTTTCCTAAATAGCCGATAAAGAAAATGTGACTCCTTCTTCCCGGAAAATTAAACCAGCGGTTTAGTTGAAATCCGGAAAAGAAGGTGTATAATACAAATTGCCTCCAACGAGAGGGAAAACGAAGGAAATGATTGCAGACTACCCAGGGGGGTAGTCTGTCCAAACCAAGAAACCCGTTTTTCACAAAGGAGGTAAACACATGTCATTCTTCAATCCCACCACCAAGTTCAAAGCAGACCATCAGAAGAGCTTCGAATACGCGATCTACATGATCTTCGGAAGCTACTTCGGCAAGACCGTGTGCAAAAGCCCCGCCAAGGAGGCTTCAATGCACATCAACTACGCGGAAACTCCGGTAAGGCTCCAGTATGAGATGGAGGAGTACGTTGACCGCGAGGCAGAGAAGCTGCTCTCCGGGCGGGCAGGAAAGCTCGCTAAGGAGGCAGCAGAGGTCTCGTTCGTACAAACAAGCGGACAGTACACGGAGATCCGCTTCATAGGGAACCACACATTGATCCGCCTGATCGGAAGGTACAGAAAGGAGGGGAGCGAGATCCGGGCGGAAATATGGAACAGGGAAAACAAAAGCCTTTCACCCTTTGGAGACAGAGGTGTCGAATGCCTGAAAAGGCAGAGGGTGGCGTAAGTTTATGTAACCGCCGGGAAGCAAAATTTACAGGAGGCCATACAATGGAATACGCAGTACTTGACTCAAAAAAAACCGGGGAACGCATCAAGGAGCTTCGAAAGAAGTGCCACCTCACGGTGGAGCAGCTGAGCCACCACATGGGTTTCGAATCCGTACAGGCCATCTACAAATGGCAGCGGGGAGAAAGTCTCCCGACGATCGACAACCTGTACGTCTTGGGCAAAGTGCTCCACACGCCGGTGGATGACATCCTCCGGGGTTCCCGGGAGGAGGAGCAATCCTCCTCCCGGCTTTGACCGGGTAACAGTCAGTTTCTTCTATATTCATTTCTTCTTTATTTCATACTAAAGGCAAAGAACCGTTTTATGAGAAGCTTGGTTTTAAGACACGACCAAATGAAGATGCCGGAGCCGGAATGGATCAGTGGTTGACAAGTGACTTTTAGTCCACTATAATTGGTGAACGAAAGGTCACTATGTAATATGCGGAGGTTATCATGGCGAGCGGCACAAAAGAGAGAATACTGGAAGCTGCGTTGGAGATGTTTTCACAAAACGGCTATGCGGGTACAAACATTCGGGAACTGAGCGCGTCTCTCGGACTGGTTAAGTCCGGGGTCTATAAGCATTTTGTGAGCAAAGAAGCGATTTGGAACGCACTGCTGGATCAGATGATCACCTATTATGCGGACCACTTTGGGGCGGCAGAACATCTGCTGCCTGTACCGGATTCGCCGGAAGGGTTTGTCACGATGACGATGCAGATGGTGAACCTCACTGTGCATGATGAGAAGATCATCATGACGCGCAAGGTGTTGACTCTTGAGCAGTTCCGGGATGAACGTGCGCGCGAATTGGCAACAAAGCACTTTCTCACAGGGCTTACAGACATATTCACACGG
>JAEEGL012706724.1_pt1 | contig 10228 bp, 8 predicted proteins | sample 9134231 | NCBI WGS metagenome assembly JAEEGL01 (sample SAMN16246548, study PRJNA631951) | gut metagenome | biome: gut microbiome; feature: rumen; material: fiber-attached | host: Bos | place: Iran: Karaj | collected 2018-10 | reverse complement strand
CGGACCGCCGGCTAGTCTGCCATGTTGGAATCCTCCTCTTTCGGCATTACTGACGCAGTTCATGACTCACACAGCACATCAGCGCAGGATTTACAATATTTAGGGAAGTATTTACTATTCTGTATGGTTTTTCTGTTTCGTATAATTAGGTTGACATAAAAAGGAGGAGTCAACTATGAAGAAAACAGGGTTTCTGAAAACATACGGGTTCCTGATTTTCATGCTCGTGGGCATTGTTGCCGGCTGTATCGTCGGCGCGGTATGGCCCGGGGCAACAGTTCTGGAGCCTCTGGGAACGGTATTCGTCAACCTGATGTTCTGCGTGGTGGTTCCGATGGTATTCTGTTCCATCTCCTCTGCCATCGCCAACATGAAGAGCGTCCGGCGTGCGGGCAAGCTGCTGGGCACCACCGTGGTCACCTTCTTCTGCACTGCAGCCATCGCCGCTGTGATCATGTACGTGATTGTCCGGTTCCTCCCCATCTTTACCATGGAGCCGGAGTATGAGCCCGGCGAGGCCGGCACCATTGGTGTGGCAGACATGGTCATCAACTTCTTCACCAAGCCCGATTTCACTGAGCTGTTCAGCCGCAGGGCCATCCTTCCCCTGATCGTTGCCGCGATCCTCTTCGGCTTCGGCATTCAGATGGCGGGGGGCGCCAAGACCAAGACCGCACAGCTCCTGTCCGACATCACGAACTGCATCATGAAGACCGTGAAGATCATCACCTACTATGCCCCCATCGGCTTCTTCGGCTTCTTTGCCTCCCTGGTGGCAGTCCACGGCAGCGACTTTGTATCCAACTATGCCCGGGCTATCATCGTGTACTATGTGGTTGCCTTTGTCTACATGTTCGTATTTTTCCCGGTTTACGCCCGCTTCGGCGGCGGCAGGGGCGCTGTCCGGGTCATGTTCAGGCATCTGTTCCGTCCCGCGGCCGTATCCTTCGGCACATGTTCCTCTGTAGCCACTATTCCCACCAATATGGAGGTGGCGGAGGAGACCGGCATTTCCAAGGAGGTCAGTGATATCGTCCTGCCAATGGGTGCTACCATGCATATGGACGGCAGCGCCATGAGCGCCATCATCAAGGTGGCTTTCCTGTTCGGCATGTTCGGCAAGGACTTCGGTACCGGCGAGGCCATTCTGGCCATTATCGTGGCGGTGTTCTCTTCTGTGGCCATGTCCGGTATCCCCGGCGGCGGCGGCACCGGCGAGCTGGTGCTGTGCACGCTGTTCTTCCCGGATCAGCTGGCAGTGGCATTCCCCATTGCCCTTGCCATCGGCGATCTTGTGGATCCCCCGGCCACCATGGTCAACGCGGCAGGCGACTATGTGGTTTCCTACATCGTCTCCCGGTTTGTGGAAGGAAAGAACTGGCTTCAGAAGCAACTGACCGGGCAGAAGAAATAACAGACTTCCGGATGATACAAACCGGGCTCCGCACGGCTGTGCGGAGCCCGGTTTCTGCGTCCTCATTTGTACTTTTTCTTGATGACAGGCTTTTTGACCTCCTGCTCCACCAGCTCCCCGTTCACCAGCTTTACCGGGGTCACGGTGAAGTTGGACCACTTTGCGATTTCGTCCAGCTTGGCCTTGTCCAGCAGGGATCCCAGCAAAGAGATCGCTATGCCCCGCTTTCTGGCCCGGCCCGTGCGGCCGATGCGGTGGATGTAATACTCATTCTCCGCAGGGATATCATAGTTCAGTACACAGTCCACATCGTCCACGTCGATTCCCCGGGAAGCCACATCCGTGGCGACCAGAACATTCAGCCTGCCGTCCCGGAACTTCTGCATGACCTTTTCCCGTTTCGCCTGGGGAATGTCCCCATGGAGGCAGTCCACGGTAAAGCTCCGGCCTCTGAGGTCGTCCCCCAGCCGCTGGCACATATGCTTGGTGTTGCAGAAAATGATCACCCGGTCAAACTTCAGCTGCTCCATCAGCTCCATGGTCGTCAGCAGCTTTTCAATTTCATTGCAGGAGACGGAATACTGGATGATATCCGGACGGCTCTCCTCCTTGGGCTGAACGGTGATCTCCACCTCATCCCGCTGGTAGAGCCAGCTTACGGTCATGACCTCCTGGGAGATGGTGGCGGAGAACAGGCCCATATTTGTGCGGTTCTTCATCTTCTCCACGATACCGGTGACATCCTTGTAAAAGCCCATGTCCAGCATCCGGTCCGCCTCGTCCAGGATTACGGTTTTGATGCCGTCAAACCGGACGTTTTTTCTCTTATAGTGATCCATGAGCCGGCCGGGCGTGGCCACGATGATCTGGGGCTTTTTCTGGAGCTGTTTCGCCTGGGTATCCAGTTTCTGCCCGCCGTACAGCACCGCTACGCGGATCCCCTTCTTATACTCCAGCAGACCCCGGAGCTCGTCCCCGATCTGCAGGGCCAGTTCCCTGGTGGGCGCAAGGATTGCCGCCTGCACCGCCTCGGAGTCCGGATCGATATGCTCAATGACCGGGATCCCGAAGGCAAACGTCTTGCCCGTTCCGGTGGGTGCCTTGGCAATGACATCCTTCCACTCCATCAGGGGACCGATGGCCTCGGCCTGTACCTGGGTGGGATACCCGTATCCCTTTTTCTCCAGTGCCTTAAGGATCTCCTCGCTGATGGGCAGATCCTGAAATGTGATAGTTTCCATGTTCAACCTCTATAATATTTAATATTCGTACAACTGTTTTATTATAGCCCCATGCCGCAGGGAAAGTCAATTCCCGCGTTGCGCAACCTGGGGAATTGTGCATTGCGTATCTCAGGGGATTGTGATAAGATAGCCGCAGAACAGAATTTGACGGAAAGGATCTTGCACCATGAGTTACGCAGATGAAGTCTTTATTCAGAACTGCCGGGACATCCTTCAGAACGGCATCTGGGACACCGACCAGAACGTCCGGCCGAAGTGGGAGGACGGCACGCCCGCCCACACCGTGAAAAAGTTCGGCATCGTCAACCGTTATGATCTCCGCAAGGAATTCCCCATCCTGACTCTCCGCCGGACCTACTACCGCTCCGCCATCGACGAGCTGCTGTGGATCTGGCAGAAAAAGAGCAACAACGTCCATGACCTGAACAGCCATGTATGGGATGCCTGGGCGGATGAAAGCGGCTCCATCGGCAAGGCCTACGGATACCAGCTGGGTGTCAAGCACCACTATCCCGAAGGGGATATGGATCAGGTGGACCGTGTCCTCTATGATCTGAAGCACAACCCGGCCTCCCGGCGCATCCTCACCAACATCTACAACTTTGCGGACCTTTCCGAAATGGCCCTGTATCCCTGTGCCTATTCCATGACTTTCAACGTCAGCGGAAACACCCTCAACGGCATTCTGAACCAGCGGTCCCAGGACATGCTGGCAGCCAACAACTGGAACGTTGTGCAGTACTCCGCCCTTCTGATGATGATGGCTCAGGTCAGCGGTCTGGAGGCCGGCGAACTGGTTCATGTCATCGCGGATGCGCACATCTATGACCGGCATGTGCCCGTAGTGGAGAAGATGATCAAGCAGGAGCCCCTGCCCGCTCCTAAGATGGTCATGGACCGGGAGATCAAGGACTTCTACCAGTTTACGCGCTATTCCTTCACCCTGGAAGACTATCAGTTCCAGCCTTTCACCGACCCGATTCCCGTGGCGGTATGAGGTGACAGATGGATCTGATCGTCAATGTATGTGAGAACTGGGGCATCGGCAAGAGCGGAAAGCTTCTGGTGTCCATCTCAGCGGATCTCCGGCGGTTCCGGCAGCTCACCACCGGGAAGACGGTGATTCTGGGCCGGAAGACCCTTGCCACCTTTCCCGGAGGAAGACCTCTCAAGAACCGTACCAATCTGATCCTTTCCCGCAGCACCGCAGAGGTGGAGGGTGCGGAGGTCCTTCCGGATCTTCAGGCTCTGTTTGCCCGGCTCCGGGACTGCGACCTCAACAGGGTCAGCGTCATCGGCGGCGCAAGCGTCTACCGGGCGCTTCTTCCCTACTGCGACAAGGCCTGCATCACGAAAACCCTGCTCGCACCGGAGGCGGACACCTTCTTTCCCAATCTCGACGAGATGGAAAACTGGACCGTCCTGGAAGCCGGAGCGGTGCTGGAGGAAGACGGGATCCGATTTCAGTACATAGATTATTTAAACCGGGATCCTCTGCCGATCCCCTGATCTGCAAGCAAAACGGACTGCTGCCGCAGTCCGTTTTTTCTGTCCTCATACAATGTATTGAAGCGTGCCCTCGGGTCTGCCTTCCCGGATGTAGAGTCTGGGCACCCGCTTGCTGATGCCGCACACCAGCTCATAGGAGATAGTCTCCAGCTGATCCGCCCACTCATCCCAGGTGTTCTCGAGATCTCCGTCCCGGCCCACCAGCGTGACTGTGTCTCCGACCTGCACCTCCGGAATGTCCGTGATATCGATCATGCACATGTCCATGCAGATCCTTCCCACCTGAGGCGCCCTTCTGCCGCGGAGCAGGAAGGACGTCTGGCCGCTCAGCCGCCTCGGCAGGCCGTCCGCATACCCCACCGGGCACACGGCAATGATCCGTTCCCCGGGTGTTTCATAGGTGCGGCCGTAGCTCACCGTCACACCCGCCGGGAACGGCCTTATGGCCGCCACAGTGGTCTTCAGCGACATCAGAGGCTGAAGGTCCGCCATGCCCCGGAGATCTCCGCTGGGATCCAGTCCGTACGTGGCAATACCGGGGCGGATCATGTCATGGGCAAATGCGGGATACGCAATGGCGGCACCGCTGTTGGCGCAGTGTACGATCTCCGGCCGTACGCCCTGCTCCTCCAGCCCCTTCACCACCTCAAGAAAGCGGTCATGCTGCAGCCGGGTATAGTCGTCCTCTGCCGGCGTATCCGACACGGCAAAGTGCATGAAGATCCCCTCGGTGTGCAGACCCGGCAGCCCGGCCAGCTCCAGAAGCTCCGGCAGAGTCTCCGGCCTGCCGTACGCGAAGAAGCCCAGCCGGCTCATCCCTGTATCGACCTTCATGTGGATCTTCAGCTGCTGGTCCGTCCCGGCAAGCGCCCGGGACAGCTCCCGGCCGTACTCCAGGCTGTGGACCTCCTGGGTGATGGAAAGCGCTGCCTCCTCCCGGGCATATTCCGGAGGTGTGTAGCCCAGGATCAGGATCGGCAGCGATATCTCCGACCGCCGCAGCTGCAGAGCCTCTTCAAAATTGGACACCGCGAGATATCCAGCGCCCAGCTTTTCCAATTCCCGTGCCACTGGCACCGCACCGTGGCCGTAGGCATCCGCCTTCACCACCCCCAGGAACCGGCAGCCGTCAGGCAGATTCTTTGTCAGAACCTCAAAGTTGTGCTGCAGGCTGCTGAGGTCCACTTCCGCCCAGGTCCGTTTCAGTAATTTGGTGTTCATGTTTTCCGCCTTCTTTAACAGTGTAGAGTTCCGGCGCAAGCCGTCCGCCGGTACACACGCTTTCCCGTTATCGCAGGACTTCCGGAAGCGCCCCGATCATGTCCATGGGAAGCATGCTGCGTTCTCCGAGACGCTCCGCGCAGAGATCCCCGGCTGCCCCGTGGATCCATGCGGCAGCTGCGGCCGCGCGCACCGGATCCATGCCGGCACCCAGCAGACACGCCAGAATCCCCGACAGCACGTCGCCGCTGCCGCCGGTGGCCATGCCGGAGTTCCCGGTGGAATTCACGAACAGTTCACCGTCCGGTCCCGCCGTCACCGTACGGTAGCCCTTCAGCAGCACCGTCATGCCGTGTTCTCCCGCCAGCTTCCCCGCACCGTTAATGCGGTCCGCGGAGAGATCACCGCCGATCCGGCGGAACTCCCCCGTATGGGGCGTTACCACCACCGGGCACCGTGCCTTCCTCAGCCTATATGCATGCCCGGCGAGCACATTGATGCCGTCGGCGTCCAGAAGCACCGGACACTCCGCCGTTTCCAGGATCCCATCCACGAGTTCTGCCGTATCCGCACTGTTCCCGATGCCGGGTCCCGCCAGGCAGGCGTCCATATCCGGAAGCCGCCTGCGGATTTCCGCCAGCGCTTTCCGGGAAAATTGCCCCGCGTCATTGGCGGGCAGGGGAAACACCACCGGCTCATCCAGCTTCGCCGCCAGGATCGGATAGACCGGTTCGGGCACGCCCAGATACACAAGCCCCGCTCCGGTCCGGAGGGCAGCTCTGGCTGCCAGTGCCGCCGCGCCGGTAAATCCTGTGGAACCGCACAGCAGCAGGAGTTTGCCGAAATCGCCCTTGTGGCTCTCACGGCGCCGCTTCGGAAGCCATGCCCGGACCATATCCTCCGTCACATATTCCCCATCGTGGGTCACCCGGTTTCTGGCAGCATCCGGAATACCGATATCGTGGACAATCAGCTTCCCCGTATATTCTGTTCCCGGAGGCAGGAGCTGTCCGGTCTTGGGCAGATTGAATGTGACGGTCACGTCCGCCTTCACGGCGCATCCCAGCACCTCCCCGGTATCCGCGGAAACCCCGCTGGGGATGTCGCAGGCAAGGACAGGAACACCGCTGCGGTTCACCGCCTCGATGAGCTCCGCGTATCTGCCGCCCACAGCCCGGCTCAGCCCGGTGCCGAACAGGGCGTCGACGATCAGGTCCCACTTCTGCTTCAGAAGCTCCGGTTCTTCGTACGCCGTCAGTTCCCCGCCGGCGGCCCGGAGCCGCGCCAGCATAGCCCGGCTGTCCGCCGACAGCTTCTCCGGGTCGCCCGCCATACAGCAGGTCACAGGATATCCTCCCTCCCGCAGCAAGGCGGCGACGCCGATACCGTCGCCGCCGTTGTTGCCGCTGCCGCAGAGCACAAGTACCCTGCCGCTGTCCGGGAGCATCTGCAGCGCGGCCGCCGCAGTTCCTGCCGCCGCCCGGAGCATCAGCGTTTCACCGGGGATCCCCATCTCTTCTATGGCGATGCGGTCCATTTCCCGCATGGCGCCGCTGCCGGAAAACCTCATTTCGTCATCCCCTTAATCCGGGAGCGCATGTATTTGGCCATGGCCTCCCGGAGCTTCACCGAGGGCTGGATCACCACAAAGGCATATCCGCCGTCCGCTTTCTCATAGATGAAGAACCATCGTCCGGCGGCGTTCTTGTGGCTGGAAAAATCCTTTACCTCGGAAACCTTGTAATCCCTGGTCTCGGATTCGAATTCCGCAGTATAGGGCGCCATGACCCTGATCTGCCGCTGGTTGATCTCCAGCTCCCGGGTGCGCTTGCGCTTTGCCATGATCTTGTCGATATCCAGATCTCCGTTGGTGAAGGAGTACTCATACTCCACATACTGAAACCGTATGCCCAGATACACCGCGAAGCCCACGATGATGATCAGCACAGTGCTGATAAACGGCACCACCAGCCACACCAGCACAATGAGGACCAGCCCGGCCAGAATCATCCCGGCCGTTGCCAGGAAATTCAGGATCGTCTTCCGGCGTACCACCATTTCCTCCACAAAAATATCGTCTTCGTACATCAGGTATCCCTCATTTTCAACAGGTTTGAATCCCCGGTTATTTCTGTATTTGTACATTATATTCGATTTTCCCGCATCCGTCAATTTTAAGGTTGCAAGTTTGAAAAAACTGTGCTATGATGCGGTGGATATGAAATCCGCGATGATCGGGTCGTCTGATGTCACGTGAAATACGCCAGAGAGGGCAGGGTGCTGGAAACTGCCTGTATTTCAGACAGAGGGCTTTCCCCCGGGAGCCGCCGCTTGAAGCAGCAGTAGAGTGTGCCGGGTTGTGCCGTTATCCACGAAAAGAGCGCCTTGTCTGAGGCGAATTGCGGGTGGTACCGCGGAAGGAATGCCTTTCGTCCCCTTGTGGACGGAGGGTTTTTTTATTCCATCCTGCAGCCGTATACAAACACATTGATATAAAAGGAGAAGCGACTATGAAGCAGCAACTGGAAGCCATTGAAAAGAAGGCGCTGGAAGCCTTTGCCGCCGCGGCGGATCCCTCCGAACTGGAATCCCTGCGGGTTAAGTTCCTGGGCAAGAAGGGCGAGCTTACCGCCGTACTGAAGATGATGGGTTCCCTTACCCCGGAAGAGCGGCCTGTGATGGGCCAGATGGCCAATCAGGTCCGTGCAGCCATTGAGAAGGATCTGGAGGAAAAGAAGCAGATCCTTGCCGCCAAGGCCCTGGATCTGAAGCTCCGTTCCGAGGCTCTGGACGTGACCATGCCCGGCACCGAGGTGCCCCTGGGCCACAAGCATCCCATGTCCATCGTGCTCGACGAAATGAAGGAGATCTTCATCGGCATGGGCTTTGACGTGGTGGACGGTCCGGAAGTGGAGCTGGAGAGCTACAACTTCACCAAGCTCAACACCCCCGCGGGACATCCCGCCCGGGACCGGCAGGACACCTTCTATACCACGGAAGACGACACGGTGCTTCTCCGCACTCAGACCTCTCCCATTCAGATCCGGGTCATGGAGACCCGGAAGCCTCCCATCCGCATCATCTCTCCCGGCCGTGTCTACCGGAAGGACGAAGTGGACGCCACCCACAGCCCCATGTTCCATCAGATGGAAGGCCTGGTCATCGACAGGGGCATCACCATGGCAGATCTGAAGGGCAGTCTCACCCAGATGGTCAAGCTCCTCTACGGCGAGGACAGCGTAGTCCGCTTCCGCCCCCACCACTTCCCCTTCACTGAGCCCAGCTGCGAGGTGGACGTGCGCTGCTTCAAGTGCCGGGGCGAAGGCCAGATCGACGGCCATACCTGCTCCACCTGCCACGGCGAGGGCTGGATTGAGATCCTGGGCGCCGGCATGGTCCATCCAGACGTGCTGGAGGGCTGCGGCATCGACCCGAACGAGTACTCCGGCTTCGCCTTCGGCTGCGGCGTGGAGCGCATGACCATGAACCGGTTCGCCATCAACGACCTGCGTCTGATCTTTGAGAACGACGTGCGGTTCCTGAATCAGTTCTGAGAGAGGAGAGACGCATTATGAATATTTCGAGAAAATGGCTCAACGAATATACGCCCATCGACGTGTCCGATCATGAGTTTGATGCCGCCATGACCATGTCCGGCACCAAGGTGGAAACCACCGAGGTGCTCTCCGCGGAAATCCGCAACGTGGTGGTGGGCAGGGTGCTGGAGATCGTCCGTCACCCCGACTCCGATCACATGTGGATCTGCCAGGTGGACGTGGGCGGGGAGGAGCCCGTTCAGATCGTCACCGGTGCCCAGAACGTGAAGGCAGGGGATCTGGTCCCCGTGGCCAAGCACAACTCCTGGCTCCCCGGCGGCATCCATATCACCAAGGGAAAGCTGCGGGGCGAAAAGTCCTACGGCATGCTCTGCTCCCTGAAGGAGCTCGGGCTGACCGTGGGGGATTTCCCCTATGCCATCGAGGACGGCATTTTCATCATCGAAGAGCCTGACGCGTATGTGGGTCAGGACATCAACACGCTCATCGGCACCGATGACTCCGTGGTGGAATTTGAGATCACCAACAACCGCACCGACTGCTACTCCATCATCGGCATCGCCCGGGAAGCCGCCGCCACCTTTGACAAGCCCCTGACGCTCCACGAGCCCCAGGTCAAGGGCTCTGACGCGGGCAGCATCTTCGACGAGCTGGAGATCGAGATCGCCGATCCGGACCTGTGTCCCCGGTACACCTCCCGGATGGTGAAAAACGTGAAGATCGGGCCCTCCCCCAGATGGCTGCGTCAGAGGCTCCACGCCCTCGGTGTACGCCCGATCAACAACATCGTGGACATCACCAACTACGTGATGCTGGAATACGGCCAGCCCATGCACGCCTTTGACTACCGGTATGTTTCCTCCGGAAAGATCGTGGTCCGCAGAGCCAGAGACGGCGAGGTCCTGACCACGCTGGACGGAAACGAGCACACCCTCACCGACAGGATGCTGGTCATCGCGGACAGCGACCGGGCCATCGGCCTGGCCGGCATCATGGGCGGACTCAATTCCGAGATCCTGGATAGCACCACGACCGTGGTCTTTGAGAGCGCCAACTTTGACGGCACCTGCATCCGCCAGACCGCCAACGCCCTGGGCATGCGCACCGACGCCTCCTCCAAGTTTGAGAAGAACCTGAACCCCCTGACCACTTATCCCGCCCTGCAGCGTGCCTGTGAGCTGGTGGAGGAGCTGGGCGCCGGCGATGTGCTCGACGGAGTCATCGATGTGCTGAACTACGTGCCGCAGCCCGTGGACGTTGCCTTTGAACCTGACCGGATCAAT
>JAEEGL012057820.1_pt1 | contig 10228 bp, 7 predicted proteins | sample 9134231 | NCBI WGS metagenome assembly JAEEGL01 (sample SAMN16246548, study PRJNA631951) | gut metagenome | biome: gut microbiome; feature: rumen; material: fiber-attached | host: Bos | place: Iran: Karaj | collected 2018-10 | reverse complement strand
TTGCCCTTGTCATTCCGACGTAGAGCATACGGCGCTCTTCTTCTATCTGTTCCAAGGTTATACTGCTTCTGCTTGGAATTATTCCTTCATTTAAGTTTGGAAGCCATACAATATCAAATTCAAGTCCCTTTGAACCATGCATTGTAAGAAGCTTTACACATCCGTTTTTGTTTTTACCTGTCTTCACAGATGTTTTGGGCAGGCCACCCTCCTTAAGCCCATCAAGATAGCTTATCAGATCTCTGTTATTTTCAAAGCCTGCAGCTTTCTCACTAAGCTCATTAAGCGCGTCAATTTCTCCGGGAAAAAGTTTATCAATACCAACTTCGTTCCTCAGAAATCTGATGCTCAGTGTCGGCCTCATTTTGGATATTATTCCTATCTGCCTGAATAATTTATCTATAACTTTTATTTTCTCCTGATTGCCTTTATAAAAGTTCTTCACTTTATACTCGTTTACAATCTCTGAATCTGCACAGTCTCTTGATATATAGCGCAAAGGTTTGTTCATGATCCTGTAAAAGAATTCTCTTCTCTTTTCCACGCATGCAAAAGACAAATAGTCAGCACAGAGCTTTACAGCAGGACTTTTTGAAAAGTCACGGGTATCGTTTTCCAGGTTTGTGGGTATATTCACGCTTTTTAACAGGTCTGCAAGTGATCTTGCTTCCTGATTTGTCCTGAATATAAAGGCAATATTGTCAAAAGAGCCATTGTAGTCCTTTAAGAATGAAACAATTGCCATATTCTGCTGTTTCTTAGCTTTATATCTTCTTGGAAACACATGTCCCTGGCCGTTTGAGATATCTGCATGCAACTCTTTCTTATACCTTATCGTGTTTTCATCAATTACTTTTTTGGCTTCTTCGAGTATTGCCTTGCCGCAGCGGTAATTTGTATCAAGGTTTATTATTTTGGGAGCATAGTCCTTAAACTCTTCCGGAAACCTCTGCATTATGGAAGGATCAGATCCTCTAAATCCGTATATTGACTGATCATCATCACCCACAACAAAGAGATTTTTGCTCTCGCAGATCTTCTCTATGATCTTATATTGCAGAAGATTTATATCCTGATATTCATCGATAAGAATATATCGAAATTTCTTCTGCCAAATGGAAAGTGCGTCATTATTTGAGCAGAAAAGTTCGTAACATCTGATAAGCATATCGTCAAAATCAATGAGCTCAAATTCAGACAACGCTGTGTTATAGTACTCATAAATAGATTTAAAACATGTTTTTAAATATCCGTTTAAATTATTTTCATCAGGGTCAGATAACGTATTTTTTATTCTTGATATCTCGGATATTATATCCCCGGACATTTCAAGGATATCCTCAAGCTCTGAGCTCTTTATAACTTTCGATTCCTTGAGTTTATAGCATACATCTCTAATGAGCTTATACTTTGTATTCTCTGATATTATCTTAAGTTTTGTGTGTGGATTTGATCTTCGAATTATCTGATAAAAAACAGAATGAAAAGTACCAAAATTTACTTCCGGATAAGAACTATCCGTGATCTTCATAAATCTTTGCTGCATTTCAATGGCAGCAGCTTTGGTAAAGGTAATGACTAAAATAGAGCCGGGATCTACACTCTTATGTGTGATAAGATGCAGAAGGCGCCGAACTATCACAAAGGTTTTGCCGCTCCCGGGCCCTGCAAGTACCATTGCAGGGCCTTTATCATGGAGAATAGCCTCCATTTGAGCGGCATTTCCTTTAACGTCACTACTCTTTACGGTAGTGATATTATTTCTCAAGTAATTCAATTCCTTTTTTAATTCTCTTTATTGTCTCTTCCTTGCCAATTACTTCCATAAGCTCTGTTGCTCCGCATGGAGTCATTTCCTTGCCGGAAACAGCAATTCTTACTGGCCATAGAACATATCCGTTCTTGTACTCATGTCCCTTGATGTAGTCTGAAAGCATTGCATAAAGAGCATCATTACTGTAATCTTCCTGTGCCTCAAGAAGTGGAAGTACCTCTTTAAGTACAGCAAGTGAAGTCTCTTCGTTGGTCTTCATCTTCTTGTGAGCATAAATTGCTGTATCATACTCAGGAAGCTCATTGAAGAAATCTACCATATCTTTGATATCTGGGAATATCTCGATTCTGGTCTTTACCATATTGGCAATTTTCTTAAGCTTATCATCACTCTTAAGTGAAGGATTGGTGATTGCTTCCTCAAGATAAGGTTTTGCCATCTCAAAGAATTTGTCCTCATCCATTGCCTTAAGATACTCGCCGTTCATCCATTTAAGCTTTGTAAAGTCAAAAACAGCCGGTGACTTGTTGATACGGTGATAGTCAAACTTTCTGATAAGGTCATCAAGGCTCATGATCTCGTTGTTGTCATCAGGAGACCATCCAAGAAGAGCAACAAAGTTGACTACTGCCTCTGTTAAAAATCCCTGCTCAATGAGATCCTCGAATGAAGAATGACCTGATCTCTTTGAAAGCTTGTGGTGTTCCTCATCTGTGATCAGAGGACAGTGAATATATTTCGGAACTTCCCATCCGAAAGCTTCATAAAGTCTGTTGTATTTTGGCGATGAAGAAATATATTCATTACCACGAACTACGTGTGTGATTCCCATCAAATGGTCATCTACAACGTTCGCAAAATTATAAGTAGGGAAACCGTCAGACTTAATAAGGATCATATCATCAAGTTCCTTGTTTTCTACGGTAACATCCCCATAAAGCTCATCATGGAATGTAGTTGTACCTTCTGTAGGATTGTTCTGTCTGATTACGAAAGGCTTACCCTCAGCGAGGTTCTTTTCAATCTCCTCCTTGGAAAGGTGAAGACAATGCTTGTCATAGAAGCTGATTTCCTTCTTGCCGCCGTTGCCATCATCTACTTCCTGCACAAGAGTTGCAAGTCTCTCCTGATCGCAGAAACAATAATATGCCTCGCCCTTATCAATAAGCTGTTTGGCATATTTCATATAAATGCCGGCCTTCTGTCTCTCACTCTGAACATACGGACCACATCCCTTGTCCTTATCGGGACCTTCGTCGTGAATAAGTCCGGTTTTTTCAAGTGTTCTATAGATTATCTCAGTAGCGCCCTCGACGAAACGCTCCTGATCTGTATCCTCAATTCTAAGAAGAAAGTCTCCGCCCTCATGTTTTGCAATCAGAAACTCATAAAGAGCAGTTCTGAGGTTACCAACATGCATGCGTCCTGTAGGGCTTGGCGCATATCTTGTACGAATTTTCATAATGTCATCTCCTAAAACTATAATGTATTACATGAATGTACGAATTGAAATTTTAGCACAACCAACTTCGATGGTCAAAAAAATTATTTGACATAAAGGAAAGAGCTTTTCCTAAATCCGGTAATTATCCTGATTATCGAAGAATAAATAAGTCCGGTTGAGAATATTATAACAACAGTATTGTTATTGGCAATAAATACGATACATAAGATTACAATTGAAAGGTTTATTATACCGTGAATAAGCTTCAGTCTCCAGGATCTGGAACCATATTGTTTTTCTTCAAGAGATCGCAAAATTTCAATAATTCCGGAAAATGTGTGCATGACCATAAGGTAGATCAGTATATATATCCTTGGCACGTCAGTCAGTGAACCTGCCAAAAAGCCAAAGTCCAAAAGAATAACTGATTTTACAAGAATGATCCTTCCATCCACCATAAATCTGGCCATACTAAAATAATAAAATAAATTCTGATATCCAGTTATCATAAGGTAAAGACCGATTATCAGAAGAACAACTCTATAACCGTAATCGGGATAAGCCAGCATAATAATCCCAAGAAAAAACTGGATTATTCCGAATGAAACAATTTTGAACCTGTTAAATAGTGTCATATTCTGTTCCCTTACACACTTCTTTTGAATTATTTACTGTTTGATCCCATCTTCGAAAAGCCTGCGAGAAAATTCTTGGAAGCAATAATACTGTTTGTAACCATATTTTTTTGAGCAATTGCTCCCATTAAAAACTTTCCGATATAGGATTCATCTTTTTTGTCAACAGACGCCTTTTTATATTCATCCAGATACTTATTCAGATCAAAATCGTCTATTTTCTGTCCGGAAAGCTCTTCACCAAATTTTTTCCAGTCTTCACATGCGTTAAGCTGTCTCTTTTCCAGGATCCCCATTATCCTGTCTTCATACTGGTTTACAGACAAAAGATCAAAAGTATTCTTCTCAAAAGTATCGTATTCACCACGGATATATTTCATAGCATAGACCATCTGTGTAAAAGCTTTGAAATAATCGGTAGGATTATCCTTTATAAGAAGCTTGTAATCCATCCATGCCGGCATATATCTGTATTTTATGAAGCTGTAATCCGGAAGATGACCTGCTCTTCCATGTCCGAGATTCATTATCGAATTCTCATTACTGCTGTAAATACAGTTTATATACACACATTTATCTATGTCGTCCTGCATAGTTGCATTATGCTTGAACTCAATTTTTCTCTCTTTGAAGCCCTCTTCATCTTTTATGATCTCAAAGAAATCATAGTTCGTATTATTGATAACAAGTGAAGTTGTGCCGGCAAAATTAGCATGAGCCCAGGTATCGGCAAGAACATGCATTGCAATACCTACAGACTGCAAAGCTCCGTTTTTTGCCAGGTTAACAGTATCAACTAAAAGGTCTCCGTTTGGACCGCATATCATTCTGTATTTTCTGAGATATCTTTTGGTTTTCCATTTCTTTTTCGCATATAGGTCAACAGGTAAAAAGTGAAATGAAGACCATATTCTTGTGATCTCCTGAAGAGAGAATATATCTGTTTTTGATTGCATAAGTTCCATTTGAAGCTGAGTTGTTGCAGCTTCCAGTGGACCGTTAATTTCTTTTAAAAGTGTCTTCGAACAAAGGTCAACAAACTGAGCACTATATGCAATTGATAAGCTCTCTTCGTGAGTATACCCGGCAATATATGCAGCGCAATATGTAGCATAGTAATGAAAGTCTATCTGCATTTGATCACCTCTTATAATTCTTTAGTTTTGAAATCTGCTTGTTTGAATAAAGAATGTCTCCAAGCAGATAGATCATTGTAAGATCAACCGTAACAGATGCCAAAACGGTATCAATGGTTTCATCCGTCATAACATGAATAAAGTAGCCCGGTATTTCAAAGATTGTAAACAGCATCAAAAGAAAGCAGACTATCAAAAAGCGCTTTTTTCGCCTTTCTCCTCTACCAACCTTCATCGCATTTACACCTATAAAAAGATGTATGATCAGAACAAATCCGGACGCAATAGCCAGAAAGATCCAGAAAAGAGTAATAACTATTATTTTTTCTACGCCTTCATAATCATTAAAATTGTAAGATTGAATTGTTCCTGCCGTGATAACAAGTACAGTCTTCACAAGACTCCAGAATCCAAGGATTACCACGCCCAATCCGCTAATATAGATGTCATGACTGTATTTTCTTATTTTGTCCTGCATATTTAACCTTCTTTGTTAAAATAATTTCGCCACAATCACATTCAACATGTCATATATAAATTAGCCATATATCAATTATAATTTTTCATGATATTGCTTGCAATAATACGGCTGGTATAAAAAATATTATTTAAAAAAATATAATAGGAATTTTATATTATAGGTTTTATAATTTTGTATATATATAAAAAGCGGCAATATCAAGTATACATACAACAAAAAAATAAGGCAACCATTTGAAAAATCGGCTTCAGGGTGAATAAATATGAACAGAACAAATGAAATTATAAGAACAAGTGTTATAGGAATTATAGCAAACGTATTATTATCAGCCTTCAAAGCAGTCATAGGAATTGTTTCAGGATCTGTCTCCATAACATTAGATGCAGTCAATAACATTAGTGATGCAATGTCATCTCTGATCACAATAATAGGAGCAAAGCTTTCCTCAAAGGAGCCGGATAAAAAGCATCCTTACGGTTATGGAAGAATTGAATATTTATCTACCATGGCCATCGGAGTCATTATAGCTTATGCCGGGGTTACTTCTTTGATTGAATCTATCCAAAAGATAATAAAGCCTTCAGATCCTGACTACAGTTTAATTTCACTAATTATTGTCGGCGCAGCTGTTTTTGTTAAGGTCGCTCTCGGCCTGTATACAAAGGCATCGGGAAAAAAGCTTGATTCTGACTCACTTGTTGCATCCGGAAAAGACGCATTAAATGACGCGATAATTTCAACTTCTACTTTGATTGTTGCCATTATTTTTGTTGCAACGCACTTAAATCTTGAGGCGTTCGTAGGTCTTATCATTGCTATTATGATCTTAAAAACAGGATATGATACTTTGGAAGAAACCATCAGTGAACTTCTTGGAGAAAGAGTTCCCACCACTCTTTCAAAGGCTGTAAAGAACTCCATCAATTCTTTTGACGAAGTAAATGGTGTATATGACCTTATTATACATGATTACGGAAAAGACAGGCTGGTTGGATCAGCTCATATTGAAGTTGATGAAAATCTCACAGCAGCCTACCTTGATGGTCTTGAAAGAAGCATTGCAGACAAGGTGTATGAGGATACAGGTGTTGCTATAGCCGGCGTCTCTGTGTATTCAACCAATAGGTCCGATGCAGATGCCCTTGAGAGCAAGGCCAAGGTAAAAGCACTTCTCCCAGACTATCCCGGAATCATGCAGATGCACGGATTCTATAAAAACAGTGTCAAAAAGCTTATAAATTTTGATATTGTTGTTGACTTTGATGCCAAGAATAAATCTACAATACGTGATGAACTGGCCAGAAAAGTTGAAGAACTGTTTCCCGGTTATACTGTAAATATTACTATTGACTATGATTACTCCGATTGAAATATTTAGCCTAAAATAAAGCAGGAGTCCTATTTCTCTAAAGTAGAATGAAATAAGGACTCCTGTTTTTTATTTTGTTCCTGTTGAGCCAAAGCCTCCGCGATCTGCTCCCTCAAGATGATCACATTCGTTAAAAGTGATCTGAGGCTGATTTTCCATTATGCGGAACTGGCAAATTCGGTCATTAAAGGAAATATGCGTATCTCTCATGGCAATTACAGGCATAAACCACTGATCGTTGTCACCACAATATGAATGATCGATGATTCCCATACTGTTAGCCTGAATAATTCCAAAATTCTTGAAAGTAGAACTTCTCGGAACCACATGTGCTTCATATCCTTCCGGTATTTCCATGGCTATGCCGAGAGGTATGAGTTTAAACTCTCCCTGCTTAAGTTCAATATCATCTGCACATCTAAGGTCGATCCAGTCTGACTTTCCGTCAATGTATTGAAGCTTTTCAAGCTTATCATTAAAGTATTTGATCTTAATTTCTTTGTTCATTTTTCTGACTCCACCCGTATACGATTTTTCAGTCGATACCAAGTACTTTGTAGTCCTTGTCTTCAACCGCTCTCTGAAGGGTATCATCTGATACATCAGATGTCAATGTAACAACTGCTGTTCCGTTCTCATGATTTACATCTGCAAGGGTTACTCCCTCAATTGTCTCCAGGGCTTTTTTAACGGTAGCCTCGCAATGTCCACACATCATTCCCTCAATTCTCATTGTCTTTTTCATAGTAATAGTTGTCCTTTCTATATTGTTATTTTGTTTATTTTGCTCTATATCCAACCCTTTGTTCAAAGGTTTGGGATCATTAAAATCCGGCAGCTGAACCTGATTCTTTATTATCTTATCTTTGCTGCTGTCTTTTATGTTAAAGAGGTTAAGTCTTAACGCATTTGTTACAACAAAGAAACTTGAAAGGCTCATGGCTGCAGCGCCAAACATCGGGCTTAGTGAAAGGCCGAATGCATGGTAATAAGCTCCTGCTGCAAGAGGAATGCCAATAACATTGTAAAAGAATGCCCAGAAAAGATTCTCGTGTATATTCTTAAGTGTCTTCCTCGAAAGCCTTATAGCAGCTGAAACATCAAGAAGTGAATTTTTCATAAGAACTACATCAGCTGCATCAATAGCCACATCAGCGCCTGCGCCAATGGCAATTCCGGTATCTGCTCTGGTAAGAGCGGGAGCATCATTTATTCCATCTCCAACCATAGCCACTTTTCCGTATTCGGAAAGCCTTCTAATGATTGCCTCTTTCCCATCAGGCAGAACCCCTGCAATAACATGATCAACTCCTGCTTCTTTTGCAATAGTTTTTGCAGTGTTCTCGTTGTCGCCTGTAAGCATGACAACCTTAATTCCCATATTCTTAAGCTCATTTATTGTCATAGCAGAATCTTCTTTTATAGTATCTGCAACGGCAATAATTCCGAGAAGTCTTTTTCCCTTTGAAAAATAAAGTGGTGTCTTGCCCTGCTGAGAAAGCGTGCTCGCTCTCTCATTTATTTCAGGCGGAATTGCAACCTTTTCTTCAATAAATTCACGGTTTCCACCTCGCAAAATAATACCGTCGATTTCACCTTCCAGCCCATTACCCGGATAGACTTTAAAATTATCAAGTTCCAACCCGGTCTCAATATAAAGCTCTGAAGTATATTTGATTATCGCTTTGGCAAGCGGATGTTCACTCCTTGACTCCAAAACCCTGGCTGCTTCCAGGAGCTCTTCATCTCCACCAAATACCCCGGCATTATATCCACTCATTGTGATATGATCTGCGCTGAAAACATCTGTTACAAGCGGCTTCCCTTTAGTGATTGTCCCTGTCTTATCAAGCGCAACAATCTGTGTTCTTCCGGCATTTTCCAGAGATGCTGCAGTTTTGAACATGATACCGTTTTTGGCAGCAATTCCGTTACCGACCATGATCGCCACAGGTGTAGCAAGCCCCAATGCACAAGGGCAGCTGATAACCAGTACAGCTATCGCACGTGAAAGTGCAAATGAAAATTCCGCACCCACCAGAAGCCAGATGATAAATGTTATAACAGCTATCAAAATAACTGCCGGTACAAAGATTCCACTGACTTTATCTGCAATCTTTGCTATTGGAGCTTTGGTAGCTGCAGCATCACTGACCATCTGTATTATCTGTGAAAGAGTGGTGTCTTTTCCAACTCTTACGGCTTCACACTTTAAAAAGCCCTCCTGATTAAGTGTAGCAGAATAGACATTATCATTCTCTTTCTTATCAACAGGAATGCTCTCCCCTGTCAGAGCTGCCTCATTTACAGAACTGTTGCCCTGAATTATACGGCCATCAACGGGGATATTCTCACCGGGTCTGACTACAAAAATGTCACCGGTTCTTATCTCGTCAATCGCAACGACTTTCTCAACACCATTTTCATCAAGCAAAGTTGCCGTTTTGGGAGCAAGCTTCATAAGACTCTTTAATGCATCAGTTGTTCTGCCCTTACTCCTTGCTTCCAGCATCTTTCCGACTGTAATAAGTGTAAGTATCATAGCTGCTGATTCAAAATACAGATTCATTGAAAGATCGTGAACAGCATCTCTATTACCAATTGCCTGCTCATAGCTCATGATAAAAAGGACTACTGTGCTATAAGCAAATGATGCACCGCTTCCAAGCGCGACAAGGCTGTCCATATTGGGTGCTCTGTTTACAAGCCCTTTAAATCCACTTATAAAGAACTTCCTGTTGATGACCATGATCACGATCGCCAGGAGCATTTGCAGAATACCTATGCCCACATGATCCTGAGCAAGAGCCTTTGGAACAGGGAATCCAAACATCATATGCCCCATGGAAATATACATTAACACCACAAGAAATCCTATTGAAAGGATAAGTCTCTTTTTTAAAGCAGGTGTCTCCTTATCCTTAAGAGCCTCTTCCTGTGCCTTAATGTCAATTCCATTTGCAGCTCCCACTGTACTGTTTGATGATGAAGCCATAAGACTTGCACCATAGCCAGCCTTCTCAACAGCATTTATTATCTCACTACTTTGTACGTCTCCCTCTACACCCATGGAGTTTGTGAGAAGATTTACATTACAAGCCTTTACTCCCGGCAAACTGCTGACTGCCTTTTCCACTCTGGCCTGACAAGCTGCACAGCTCATACCGGTAACAGTATATTTCTCCATAATAACCTCATTATATTTGAAACTGTTTTACATAAATATTATATCCAAAAAACACATGCTCAAATTACAAATTTTGCCCTTACTTCATAAGTTTCTGCAAAAGTTCTACAAATTCATCCACGGATTCTTCCTTGCCGTCTCTGATATCTTCTGTTACACAGGTCTTAATATGACTTGAGAGAAGAACTTTTGTAAAACTGTT
>JAEEGL017383284.1_pt1 | contig 10229 bp, 8 predicted proteins | sample 9134231 | NCBI WGS metagenome assembly JAEEGL01 (sample SAMN16246548, study PRJNA631951) | gut metagenome | biome: gut microbiome; feature: rumen; material: fiber-attached | host: Bos | place: Iran: Karaj | collected 2018-10 | reverse complement strand
TACCAACGAGAAACGCGAAAGAAAGATGGAAGAGAACGGCCCCGCGACTCCTCACAGAGGTAAGCTTTACGACCTTATCATCCCGATTCTGGTGCTCATAGTCGTGTGTATATGGGCGCTTATCAGAAACGGTATGAATTCCCTTGGCGGAACCGCTACCATCCGTGAAGCATTCTCAGAGACAGATGCCACGGTAGGCCTTCCCTGGGGCAGTATCATAGCACTTGTAGTAATAGCTGTATATCTAATCATTCGCAAGGTTGTGACCTTTGAAGAGGCTATGGAATGCATTCCGCAGGGCTTTGTGGCAATGGTTCCCGCCATTACCATTCTGACCCTTGCTACCGCACTTAAGAATATGACCAACGGTGCTCTTGATGCCGAGGCATTTGTAAAGAGCTTTATGGTGGGAGCGGGTAAACTGGAATTCGCCCTTCCCGCAGTTGTATTCCTTATTGCTACGGTAATTGCTTTTGCAACCGGTACTTCATGGGGTACTTTCGGAATACTGATTCCTATCGTATCCGTTATTTTCCCTGAGACATCGGGACTCTTCTTTGTAGGAATATCCGCCTGCCTTGCAGGTGCAGTATGCGGCGATCACTGTTCACCTATTTCGGATACCACAATAATGTCCAGCGCCGGAGCACATTGCAATCACATCGACCATGTAGAGACGCAGTTGCCTTATGCGCTGTCGGTGGCAGGTATTTCCTTTATCAGTTATTTACTTGCCGGAATTCTCGACAGAATTAATTTGGTGTGGGTTTCTATACCTTTAGGAATTGTGCTGACTGTCCTGTTTACATGTTTGATGAAATTTACAGCTAGTAAAAGAGTGTAATAATATAAGGAGGTGAAATGACTATTTCGCCTCCTTTTTTATTTTTATATGAAAAAATGACTAGTTATATCTGAAAAGTAAAGCAAATATATCATACTCACAATATCATCAGAAAAAGTTTCCATTTACTTTATTCACTTTTCTGAAGCCTCTATGTAAAATATAGGTGTTGTAGAAAATAGCGATTTGAGATAGTCGCAGAAATGGAGGGTCACATTGGGGTATGGAGAAGCGAAATCTTTTTATAAGAATCAAGGCAGTTCTTGTGGCAGCGATGGCTGTCTTGGTAGTGGTTCTCTCAGCTAACTTTACCTTGGCTGAAGGAACCGTGGTCAGCAGTAATTTAACTGATAATGCGATTTTGTGTGATGCGGAAGGCGATGATACAGTAGATTATCATCATTCATAAACATAACATAATGAAACTGACGCGAAAGTAAGGTGAGACAATTAGTCTCACCTTATTTTTATACTTTTATATTGAACTGTCTGGCTAACTCTGACAGCAGATAATCTTTTCTAGTGCTTAACCCCATCACGGTTAGGTAACCGGCGGCTATACGGGCATCCTTGATCATTTCATTGAAATGTTTTAATTCGCCATGAGCTTGCGATGAATAGAAAAAGAAATCGGCAGCAGAGTCTGTACTTTTGAGTAGGAATTCATCTTTAATGCCTGCCAACTCTTCTATGATGGAATTAAAACGCCCCAAGTTATATAGATATTTAAAACGTAATCGGTATGAAAGTAATAGAGTGTTACTCTTGTACTTGGGAGTAATAAACTGATTGAGCGCATAAGAACACAAGGCATTAATAATGGTCTCGGCTTCTTCAAAGTTTTTCATTTTAATTGCATTCAAGCATAAATCGTTCAGGATTGTTATCTCAATCCATGAAAGACGCTTTTTGCCAATTGTTGCAAGGCTGAAGTCCGGAATGGATATTTTGATTGCATCCATCAACGATTTTTCAATTTCATAACAAGAATAGTTCGGAGTGTTTCTAAATGATAAGCAGAGTTGTCTTATAGCCGGTTCAGCAGATGAAACCCCTTCATTAATTATGTCATTGAATTCTTTTGAAGTATAATCACCCTGTCGCTCTTTGCTGATTAAAAATACCTTCTGTTTCCAGTATTTTGATTCGGCTTCATTGCCGTAAAAGATAAAATCTCTTTCGGAATATCCAAGTCTGTTAAGCAGTGCCTCAGCCAGATACATGCTGGGAGCTTGCATTTGATTTTCAATTTTAGACAGTTTTGAAACGCTGCAAAGTCCGTCACAAAGCACATTCATGGGAAGGCGCTGCTCAGATCTGAGAATGTTCATAAGAGCTCCTATTGAAATTGCATCAGGATCGTTATAATCAAACAATCCGTCGGACATTGCAGAAACATCTGCGTCAAGGGGAAAATCAGGTATTGTGCTATCAGGAGGATTGTCAACATCAAGAAATTCTTCGGGAACATTTAGATTGCGAAGAATTTTTTTAATAATGGGAACAAAACCACATTTGAGATAAGAGGCCAGCGACAGCAGATATAAAAGATCTTTACCGGCAAGAGTACCTGTTACACAATAATCTCCCAATATTGTCATTAAAAGAATCTCAAGTTTGCAGGTTTCTATGTAGTATTTCTCGGATGTTTCTTTAGCCAGAGAGGCGCTTTCAAAGGCTTTATCATAATCTTTTTTAAAGAAATAGCATTTTGAGTATGAATAGTAAAGAAGAACCTTTAGATATGCAGTGTATGTATCGTCAGTAAGGCTCTTTTCAAGAATTCTACTAATCTCATTGCAAAAACAAAGTGCATCCTCTGTCTTTCCTAATTCGTTGTATATCTGAATCATTAGAATAATAATTTCACATTCTACAGAAGAAAGAAAAACATTCTCAAAATCATACAAATTAAGTTCAGGCTTAGTGATAGCCAACGCTGAATTGAGTACTTTAAGAAGATAGGAAAAATCTTCATGGCAAGACATGTACTTTATGCGAGCGTATAGGTAAAGAGCTTCTTGATAGTAAAGTTTGTTATTGCCATAGTTGCATAATCTTAGTTTTATTAATTCATCATAGGCAAGTGACAAGCACATTTTATCAGCATAAAGTCTCATGTTCTTAAGAAGCATAAAGGCATCAAAATCATTGCGATTATTAAAAAGAGGATATACCTCCCTTGGCTGCCCTGCTCTTGACATTAAAGCTTGAAAAGTGGATGGGCTTACGCCCATCTTCCCAGTCTCTATATTGCATACGGAAGCAAGAGAACAAATGTCGAAAGAAAGTTGTTCTTGCGTTAGTCCGGCCCGTAATCGGGCTTCTTTAATAATGGCTCCGGCGTTTCTGATTCCCATAATGCCCTCATTTATCCTCCCCTATAAAACAATATTATCATAAAAAATATATGTGCGCGACAAATTTGAAGTAGATGGAAAAAAAGTTTCCACTTAGTATGGTTCACAAAAGAACTCAATTATTATTATATAGTTGATATACACTAGAAAATCTGTATAAAAAGAGGGCAAAACACAATGGGAATTAGCATAAGTTTATTTGCATTGGTCGAAACTCCGGATGATATTAGAGAGTATATGGGAATTTCGTATATAAAATCGTATCTGGTGAGCCAGGGGATTTCATGCGATTTGCATGTAATATATAGAGCCCAGATGGATGAAGTCCTCGACAGTTTTGAACAGTTTCCGGATATCATAGGAATATCTGTGTATTGCAATACTATAGACCTTACAAAGGAATTCTGCGAAAAGGTGAAAAGAAAATCACCTGAATGCCACATAGTTTTAGGCGGAGCCCATGTAATGGGATATGAAGAAGATATTCTTACGCGTATGTCTACGGTTGACTCTGTTTGCACAGGCGAGGGGGAGTATACCTTTGCTGATTTGGCTAAAAGAATTGAGAAAAAGGAAAGTTTACGAGGGTGTAAAGGTATTACTTTCAGGGACGGTGATGAAATAGTAAAAAATGAAAGAAGAGAGGATATAAAGGATTTAAATTCTTTACCAAGACCTGATAGAGATTATAACGTAAACAATAAAAAAAGGTATTTCTATATTACCGGAAGTCGAGGATGCGCGGGTATATGTACGTTTTGCGGAGAACATACAACAGCAGGATGCGGCGTAAGACTCAGGGATCCTATCGATATTGTTGATGAAATGGAGAGCCTTTGGAAAAAATACGGTGTAAATAAATTTCATTTTACCGACGCTACTTTTGAAGACCCGGGAAAAGCGGGAATAGAACGGGCAAAGAAGATATTTTCAGAAATAATAGCGAGAAAACTGCAATTCAGACTCGTAATGTATACACGAACAAACATAGTAACGCATATGGATGACAGTTACTATGATTTGGCTTATAGAGCAGGAGTTGAGTGCTTTTTTGTCGGAGTTGAGTCAGGAAATCAAGAAGATCTTGATTTATACAGTAAAAGAATAACGGTTGAAGATAACTACAGGGTAATAAAGCGATTATTGGGTCATCACATATACGTCAATTATGGCTTCATTTGTTTTAACCCGTATAGTACCTTTGAACGAATTAAGCAGAATTTGGAGTTTTTACACAATAGCGGTCTTGTTTATAACAGTTATCATATCCTTTCGAGGATGACTATAATGCCTCAGTCAAAGCTAAAGAAAATGCTTGTAGATGACGGTCTGTTGGGAGAGTTTCATTTTGATTCCGATATAAGAGATTATAAGTTCCTTCATCCGGAAATAGGTGAGTTCCATGATTACATTTACAACAAAATTCATACAAAACACCTGATTGATTTGGACAGCCAGATAGCTATTGACAGGTTTCATTATGAAAAGGCAGAGCCGGCATTATATGAAGAGAGGCTGAAGGTTTATTTTGACGAAGTGGTGGCAGTTTGGAAAGAGCGAAATCAATATTTGTATGAATTTTTTATGAAAGCTATCGAATTATTCGAGCAGCAAGGTATTGGTGATGCTTTAGATAGCCATGTCGAAGCCAACAAAATATATGAATACGATAAAAAAATAAGAAATCTGTACAGACGCTATGTGGGCGTACTTTACAGGTATAGCAAGGAAGAGAGAGTGGTAAATGAATAAAAATGAGGTATGCGAAGAAATATTGAAAATGGTGTCGAAAGTTATCGATGAAAGAAAAGGACTGCCGACTTCATTTTCTGATGATATTTCAGAAAAATTGGATTCGGTTGAGTTTGTTATGCTCATAGTTGATATAGAGAACAAATTTGGGGTAAGCGTTTCTGATGATGATTTTGAAATAGAGCGAGTAAACACAGTCGATAAACTGGCGGATTTGGTGTGTAACTATAAAGAAAATAAGTAGACAGCGGAATTTAACTGAAAGAGGGATATGAAAGAGAAGAACGTAAAGTCACCCAATACTGAGGAATTAATGGATAAAGCAGTTGAAATAAGGAAAAAACTCTGCTTTTTGGCCAATACCATGGGTGTCATACATATAGGAGGCATGCTTTCAGCTACAGATGTGATGGTAGCACTGTTTTACAGATTCTTAAACTACAACCCGGATAATATTCAAGATAAGAATAGAGACAGATTTATTCTGAGCAAAGGTCACTGCGGTGTTTTGCTATATACGATTTTTTGTGATCTGGGTATTTACGATTGGGATGCGGTTTTTGGCAATTATAACAGATTGGGCAGTTCATTCGGACAGCATCCAAACCGTAAAAAGAACAAGGGAATCGAAGTTTCTACCGGTTCACTGGGGCACGGTCTGTCTGTCAGTGTGGGAATGGCACTGTCATATAGAGATAGTAATGTGGCATCCAGAATTTACTGCCTTGTGGGCGATGGAGAAATGCAGGAAGGGTCAAACTGGGAAGCAATAATGTATGCAGGCTCGCATAAGTTATCAAATCTTGTCTGCATTGTGGACTTTAATCAATGTACATCAGTATTTCGCTATGGAGATAATATTGTTTTAAATTGGAAGAAAGCTTTTGAAGCATTCGGATGGAATGTAATAGAAATAGATGGTTCTGATATGCATAAAATAGTGCAAATCTTTGAAAACATGCCGCAAGTTAATTATGAAACAGAGTCAATGCCGACTGCAGTTATTTTGAAAACTAAAAAGGGTCAAAATGTGGATTTTATGGAAGGCCCGGCATGGCACTACGGAAGCATTGACGAGAAACTGTATCAAGAAGCCATAGAGTCCATTGATAACCATCGATACGGAGAGTAGAACTCGGTGAGAACATATAACAAAGGAATTTTAGTACGACAACAAAACATAAAAGGTGCTTTTTTCAAAAAGATGCTTGAATTAATTAAAGCTAATCCTGAGGTTTGTTTTGTTACATCGGATGCATTGATGGAACATGGCATGTTGCGCAGAGCAATGGACGAATACCCGGATAGGATTATTGATGTCGGAATAGCTGAGCAGAATTTGATAGGTGTGGCTGCCGGCATGGCATTGGCCGGAAAAACACCATTTGTTGCTGCGATGGCTCCGTTTATGCCACTTAGGGCTTTGGATCAGATACACACGGACATTGCGTACAATGATGTTCCGGTTAAACTGATTAGTACCGCCGCGGGGACTACAAGCGGTGGTGGGCCGACACATAATCTGATATGTGATTATGCGATTTTGAATAGCATACCAAATATAGATATTATTTCACCTTCGGACATGAACCAGTTTATTTCTATAGTTGGAAGCTTGGTGGACTATAAAAAGCCGGTTTACTTAAGAATGCCACCGGCGGACGGAGTACGCTTATATTCCGATTGGGAAGAGTTTGAAATAGGAAAGGCAAGATGCCTTCGTGAAGGTAATGATGTTGCAATTATAGCAACAGGCAGATGTGTTAACCAGGCTATGATTGCTGCTCAAATGCTGGAAGAAGAAAAAATACAGGCTCGAGTTATTGATATGTATACCATTAAGCCTTTGGACAAAGAAATTATTGCTAAGGCTGCCGAAACAAAGGCAATCATTGTTGCAGAAGATCATAACATTAATGGTGGCTTAGGAACTATGGTTGCGGAGGTTCTGGCTGAGATACAGCAACCTTGCAAAATCGTCAAGTTGGGCATCCCGGACGTATTTTCGGTTTTGGGGCCCGGAAAAGACATTGCCTCATATTATGGTTTTGATGCTGAAGGAATAGTAAAGGCAGTGCTTTCAATTTGAGCAGATAAGTTTAAAAGGATGATTGACCACCCAAAATGCAAGTTAAACATGAAACTGTAGATTTACATACACATACTAACGCATCAGATGGGAAACTTTCCCCTAAAGCATTGTATGCTTTGGCAAAAGAAAAAGGGCTTAAGGCATTAGCGATAACCGACCATGACACCTTAGACGGTGTACGAGTTTTGCTTGACAGTCCTCACGACAATGTAACAGAAATAATTGCCGGGGTAGAAATGTCGGTTTCTTTTGAACCTGTCATGCATGTTTTGGGCCTATTTACAGATATAAATAACGAAAGTCTCAGTCAGATGCTCACAAAGACCTGTAACAAAAAAAAGAAGCTATTGGTTCGGGCAATCCAACTGTTAAGAAAGCGCGGAATTGACTTTGGTATGGCTGAGCTTAAAGCGGGAACCATAGTATCGATAAACGGACTGATAAAGCATCTGACCGAGAAAGAATTGTTTTCGTCTGCTGAAGAGGGAAAGGCTTTTTTTGAAGAATTACATACCGAATGGATGAATACTCTGCCGAAGCCGAAAGAATGCTTTGAGGCAATTCACAGAGCGGGCGGAATCGCGATACTGGCCCATCCCCTTTTTCTGGGGCTTACCAATGACGAATTGAGAAAGTTGATTGTCGAATTAAAAGGAATTGGTCTTGACGGAATAGAAATTATACATCCGGAGCAGGAGAAAGAATATAGAGATTTTCTGTATGAAGTCGCTAAAGAAAACGAGCTTTTAATGAGCGGGGGAAGTGACTTTCATGGAAAGCCCGGACAGTTTCTTTTGGCGGAAGCAGGTTCGGAGATGCAAGTCGATTATGATACGGTTTTAAGAATGAAAGAAAAGGCAAGGGGTTACAGAAGATGATATCTATACCGTCCATATTGCTCTTAAATTGTGTGGGAAGTTATTTTTACACTATTTTGGAACACCTTAATAAAGAAGGAGAAGCCAACGGAGCACTCCTGTTTTTTGCTCGCGGATATCTTAGATACAGAGAAATTTCATCTGATGAGGTAAAGAAAAAAGCAAACGCCAATCCCTGGGGGTACCAGCCTGTAGGAATAGAGACATCGGGAGGGGAACTCCTTGAAGTCGACGATGAATTCTTTGCATATATGGAAAGGGATTATTATCTAAAAATCGAAAGAAAGGATGCAGAGACCGGCAGTCTTATTGATTTGCTGAGGACGGCGGATAATAATACCTCTTTTTTGATTTTTACCGTAGATGAGTATTATCTGGAGAAAAGTGACTTTTACGCAAAAATGCATAACAAGCACTTCCTTTTGGTTAAAAATACGGACTATGAAAATGAAATGCTTGAAGTAATAGATTCAGAGCGTAATTTCACTTATTCGGTTCCTTTTTCTGAAATGTCTAAAGCAGTGTATGACAGTTGTTACAAAAAAAAGACCGTATATTGCATTGATGCAAGTAAGTATGAGAACCATTTAAATGTATCATATGAGATTGACGAAAAAGCACGGCAGAGTCTTCTTTATGTCGATGATATGATTGCGGATATCAGAAGCAAAAACGCAGAGTGGCCGGAAAATATTAAATATTTTTATAAAGGATATTACTACAACTTTTTGTCAAAAATTGCTCCTTATTATTTCGCTTGTGCAGAGGTTTACCGCGGGGACAGAGAAAAAAGGGAAATGTATACAGCTATAGCAAAAAAATGGAAAAACTTATCAAAATCCATGTACCTTGTGGTATTCAGACATCATGAGGATGCGGAAAATCTTATTGGAAAAATCGAGAGAACGGTTGAGGATGTTATTGCCATTTTCGATGGAGAAAAGTTTTGAAAAGACGGATTGAATACATAGCTAAATTTGCCAAAAAGTACAGATTCAGATTTTTTGCCGTTTTTGCGATTGTAATGATAACGACAGCTATTGTGGCATTTTATCCGTTTCTTTTCGGAAAATTGATAGATGCTCTGTTTTATGACAAAGATGTGTCTCTGTTTTTTAAAATTGTTTTAGTCTATCTGGCTATTTACTTAGTCAATCAGGTATTGCATTACATGCTTGATATGACGGTTGCCAAATTGGGAATAGAGTATTCTTTTGACATAAAAAGAAGCATTTTTCATAAGGTGCTCAAATATAAGAGCAAGGAACTGGCGCAACTGAATTCGGGAGATGTAATCTCCCGCGTAAACCAGGACGCAGAGGAACCTTTGCTTTTTATATATCACGATATTATTTACGGATTGTCGGCGGCTTTGGACTTTTTGATGTGTTTTGGCATAATTGCCTTTATAAATACCACCCTTGCTTTTGTTGTGTTAGCTATGTCAATTATGGCATTTGCCATATCAAAAGTGTTCGAAAGGCAGTTGCTTCCGTTGCATCAAACGCTTACTAAAGTTAGGGCTCAGAATTCAAACTGGCTTTTTGAAATTCTTAACGGAGTAAGAGACATAATTCTTTTGTCTTCTCTGGGCAGGTGTTTCGACAGGTATATGAAAACGGAAAAAGAAACTGTTGTAACATACGAAAGAATTGCAAAAAAAGAAATAGTTGCCGAACGTATTAATGATGCGGTAAAGCTGGTGACAACGCTATTGATTTATTCATTGGCAGCAATCTTTATTTTAAAAGAGATAGTTACTTTGGGTGGCTTGGTAGCATGCATAGACTACTTTAAAAGAATGATGCTCATGATGGACAGAATATATCTGAGGATATTTCAAGTGTCCAAAAGGCTTGTATCGATTGATCGACTGATAGAAGTTGAAGAAAAAAACGCAGAAATCGGGCAGGAATCCTTTATTGTTTCAAAAGGAGAAATAGAATTAAGGAATGTTTCTTTCGGATACTATGAAGGCGAAAATGTGTTAAAAGGAGTTAACTTGCACATACGGCCCGGAGAAAGAATCGCTTTGGTAGGAAAGAGCGGAGAAGGAAAAAGTACAATAGCAGAATTATTATGCCGCCTTTATGACCCGGACGATGGGGAAATACTTATTGACGGGAAAAACATCGCTGATATGGATGTATATGAACTTAGAAGGCAAATAGGAATTGTAAATCAAAGGGTTACTATATTTAACGAATCCGTCAGGTTTAATCTTGTTTTTTCAGAAGGCAAAGAGCGTGATGAGGAGATATGGAATGCATTAAAACGTGTGGAGATGGATAAGGTTATTAAGC
>JAEEGL015876106.1_pt1 | contig 10229 bp, 9 predicted proteins | sample 9134231 | NCBI WGS metagenome assembly JAEEGL01 (sample SAMN16246548, study PRJNA631951) | gut metagenome | biome: gut microbiome; feature: rumen; material: fiber-attached | host: Bos | place: Iran: Karaj | collected 2018-10 | reverse complement strand
TATTCTAAAGATGCTATCCAAGGATTAGTCATTGTACCATCACCTGATGAGAAGATTACATTTCTATTTAGAGATAGGGATGGGCGGACGCCGAAATCGCTGGACACACCACCATTAGTGTTCACTCCGCCAGAATAAGAAACATAACGGTAACTACCCCGATTATTTACGAATTCTGTAGGTGAAGCAAGCCAATAATCCGCTCCTGTTCCATATGGTGATTTACGCACAGGTGATAATGATGTAGATAGTGTTAATAAGTACATTTCAGAAAATGATGGTAATCCAATTGAATAAGTTAGTGCTTCATTGCCCGATGTTACACTGAATTCATCTATTGTTCTTTCGTTATTATTTGAATTTATACATGATATTTTTTTGCCGCTATTATTTTCATCATATCCCATGAATTTTAAATACGCTGTTGTATCCCCTGTTTGATTCCATCCTCCATAGTTATTTATAGTTGCTCTATTATTACAGAATATTTCATCTGTATCCAAATATGAGGAATATAGATTATGGTTTATATCTTCTTTATTCAGAACATTCTGTTTATACCATAAATCTATCACGGTTTTTATTGATGAATTGTTTGTATTCACATCATTAACATTTATCATCTCATCTATCATTAATTCAATTGTTTTATTTGCAGGTAGTTCGATATATATTTCATTTTGACTACTTGTATACGTTATATAATACAATGTATCACATATTCCATCATAATTGAAACATGTATAATGAGAATTCGTTAATGTATTATATTCTGTTCCCCAGTTAGTTATAACATGTAACGAATTACTCAAATCATTATTACCTACTAGTTTATACCTTCCTTTTCCATCTTGTTGTTGAGCTGCAGTTCTCTCTTCAAAGGAATATCCGTATTTTATATTAACTGGAATGAATGATAAAGAGTTTCCGGTAATAATAGAAATGCTATTTATACCATTACTACAAATCCCTGTATTATTATTTGAATTATATGTATATGTTTCTGGCAAACACATATAATTACCAGCTGATACTTGACTATTATTATATGCTGTATACCAGTCACCCCTACTTATCTCTTGTGCGCCAGTCGTTGTTACTGTTCCATCCCCGTTTGATATAAAACCTGTTCCAAATAAGTATTTATTTGCTGCCGAATCCTTCGTTGTGTTATTACTAAATGTTGCATAGTATAATACCGGTGTTGATGTGCTTGTTACTCCACTTATATAATATGATGTTGCATTTGTATAAGATTGATTGCTGCTTCTTAATGTATAATAACCAACCCAACTTTGTGGATATCCAATTAAACTTGAACCCTGTACCGGATTATTTAGCAAATTAATTCCATCTGTCCTGCTTCCATAATAATAATTGCTCCATGTAGTTAAAGTGCTTGAACTTAGCATAGTTGATGACAAAATTGAAACTTCGTTTATTTTAGAATTCACTTTATATCTTGTGTTATACATGTAACCTACATCTGATAGAGAATCTCCTCGATAATTAAATGGCGTTGTTCCTATTCTATCATACGTCATTCCTGTATTTATTTTAAATACATATGCTGATGTTTGACTATCATATGATTCTATATAATATATTTGGCCCATTGTACAATTGGCATTTGCTGTTGCCTTCTTACATGTATACATTCCTATTAAGTTATCATGATCATAATACCAATTATATGGTCCTACTTCGCCTGATAGTTTATAAGCTCCTGCTGTTTCATCATAATAATATCCTGTTCCATAATAATAGTTATATGTAGTTCCAGAGGATGCTCCTAATGTTAGTGTATTACTTTTATATCCTATATGATTGGTATTTGTTCTATTATTATCACATGTATATCTATCTAATGTTGAATCATATGCCGGTTCTCCATTATATATCATCTTTATTGATCTGTTTTTTGTCGTTCTAATTATTTGCCAACAATGATCTGCATATATTACATTTCTCTTTCCATCATATGCTCCTGAGTATCTGTAAAATGTTCCAGCAGGTAAATTTGATTCAGCTGTATATAATGTATAATCTGATTCTTCTGTTACTGTAGCAAATGCACTATTATCTACTTCATAATATAGATAACAATTTACTGTATTTGCTACATCTACTTTTACTGTTCCTAATGATGGCTCACTTATTACTCCATGTAAGGTATCTCCTGTTAATGTTACACAATAAGACATTGTAGTATTTAACTTATACCCTGTACTAGGTATCATATTACTTTCTGATTCTGAATAATTTGTACCATCATTACTTATCATTATTGCATAACTTTTTACATTTTTATTATCATATATTAGTTTTACTTCACTTAGTAAAACTCTTGGTTTATTTAAGTATGATAAACATATTACAAAAACAAATAATATTATTACTAACATATACTTCTTATTTACTTTCATAATATATTCTCCATTCTATTATTTATTATATAAAAAAAAGGTAATACTTACAAGTATTACTCTATATTCTATCTGGTATATCTATTGCTAGTATATCCAGAAGTATCTTTGATACTTCATATACTATTTTTGTTAAATATATCCATGATTCCTTTAATTCTATATCTTCGTTTGTTAATATATGACATTCTGAATAAAATCTATTATATGTATATATTAATTTATATAAATATTCAGTAATATCATTTAATGATTTATTATTAAATGAACTATTTAATACTTTATCTAAATTATTTAATGTTAGAATGATATCTCTATCATAATCATTATCTATTTTAATTATCTTATTATATTTAATATCTGCTTTATTTAAAAGTGATTTCATTCTAACTACTGAATATAAAATGTATGATCCAGTTTTACCTTCCAAATCACAGAATTTTTCTATATCAAATATATAATCTGTTTCTCTATTTGGTAACAAATCAGCATACTTTACTGTTGCTATTGTTAGTTTTTCTGCTATATCTTCTCTATTATCTTTTATATTTTCATTTAATCTATTTAAGCATTCTTTTTTTACTTCTTCTAGTAAATCAATTAATCTCATTACTCCCCCATCACGAGTCTTAAATGGTTTGCCATCATATCCATTCATAGTGCCAAATCCTGCAAAGGTTAATAAAGTATCCTTTGGCACTATCTTTGATTTATAAGCTGCTCTAAATACTTGAGTAAAATGAAGATCTTGTCTTTTATCTACTATATATAATATTTCATCTGGTTTATAGTTTTTCATTCTATCATATATAGTAGCAAGTTCTGTGGTACTATAAAGAAGTCCTCCATCACTTTTTAAAAGTAACATTGGAGGTATATCTAATTTATCACTATCTTCTTTTACTTCAATTACTTTTGCTCCTTCACTTTCCTTTACTATATTACAAGTATCTAAATAATTAAGCATTTCTTCAACATAATCATGAGCATTAGATTCACCATTATATAAATCAAAATTACAATTTAATCTATCATATATCTTTTTAATATCTTTTTTTGATACTTCCATTATCTTTAACCATAGATCATATATACCTTTTTCTTTATTTTGTAATCTATTAGTCATTTCTTGAGCTTCTTTTAAATATGATTCATCTTCTTTAGCTCTATTAGAAGCATATGGATATACTTCTTCTAATAAACTATTCGTAATTGGTACATCACTATATTCTCCATTAAAATCTTTATTAAAATATTCCCAATCAGGATATCTTTTAGATAATTCAAGTATTACTAATCCAAGTGGTCTTCCCCAATCACCTAAATGAGTATCTGATATTGTTTTATATCCTAAATATTTACATAATCTATTTAAAGCTTCACCAATATTAGCGCTTCTTAAATGACCTACGTGTAAGCTTTTTGCTACGTTAGCACCACCATAATCTAAGAATATTAACTTATTATTTGATTCATATTTATAATCTTCTACATTAGCAAATGAAATAAGCGATTCATCACTAATAGTCATATTAATAAAACCTGGTCCTGCTACTGAAACTTCCTTAAAAAAATCATCTTTTTTTAATATATCTACTATTTCATTTGCAATTGCTACTGGATTTTTATGATAAATCTTAGCTAAGTTCATAGCGCCATTATATTGGTAATCACCTAAATCTTTTCTACTAGATTCTAGTACTACTAATTTATCATCTTCATAATTACAATTCTTTAAGGCATTATTAATTTTATCTTCTAATAATTTATAGAATTTTTTCATATAATCACCACACGTTTAGTTTATCATAAAAAATGTTGAAAACCAATTGGTTTTCAACTATTTTTCATTTATAACAATGGTATTACTTATTATTTCGTGTATACCATCTTTTTTTTCTTTAGATATCATATATACTAAAGAAATAATATTAACTGTTAAGATAACATAAGTTACTACTGTTGTTATGTTAGCAAAATAAGTAATATTAACAGTATAAGAAAGTATTGATACTATTATAATAACTATTAAATTACCTACATATGCATAATATAAAAGTAATAATCTTAACAAGAAATTTTTAATACTAGGTATTTTATTATCTTTAGTTACTACTTTTATCTTCATAATCTTTTTACCTAATGTCTGTCCATTATTGTATTTTTGAAAGAATACAAAATAACCAATTAGTACTACTACTGATACAATATTATTAGTAATACCATATCTATTTAAATAGTAGTTAGATTCTTTAGTAACTTTATTAAATTCGTCAATATCTATTTCTTTTTCCATATATTGTTTAACAGATATACTATATTCTTCATAAGCATTATTATATTTTTCATAATATGGATTAATTACTTTAATACTTGATATTAATCCAATTAATAAATATATAAACAATATATCTAAGAAATAAGCCGCTATTCTTTTTGATATCTTTGCTTTTTCCATATAACACCTAATTTGCTTTAATTCTAGATGCTAACTTAATATCAATTGTAAATTCTTTACCATTTCTAATAAATGTTAGTTTAATTTTATCTCCAACTTTATATTTATATAATTCATATCTTAAATAAGCTACATTGCTTACTTCTTTTCCATTTATTTTAGTAATAATATCTCCCATTTGTAATTTAGCATCTTCTGCTACACTACCTTTTTCAACACTATATATTACCACACCACTTTTAATATTATCATTTAAGTATCTAGATAATTCCATAAATGATTTAGCATCTTCAACACTAACCATTGATACACCTAGGAATGGATATTCAGAATTATCTCCGTTAATTATCTTTTCAGCTTTTTCTACTGCTATCTCAATTGGAATAGCAAATCCCATTCCTTCAACACCAGTAGATGATATCTTAGCATTAATAACTCCTATTACTTCTCCATTTGAGTTACATAAAGGTCCACCTGAATTACCTGAGTTTACTGCAGCATCAGTTTGTAATACATTCATAATATAATCATCACCATATGAATTACTTAAACTAATTTCTACAAATCTTTCTTTACCAGATATAATACCTCTTGTTACAGTCCAAGAATAAACATTATCAAGTGGAGCTCCAACAGTAAATGTTGTATCTCCAACTCTTAAAGCATCAGTTTTACCTAATACTACAGCTTCATATTTATCTTTAGTTTTAACTTGTAATATAGCAATGTCACTATATTGATCACTACCTAATAATTTAGCTTCTTCTTCTTCACCATTAGAAAAAGTAATCTTAAAATTATTACCATCTGCTATTACATGATGATTGGTAATAATATATGTTTTATTACCATCAATTTTATATATAAAACCACTACCAGATGCATATTTATTCTCATTTTTATAAGTATTTATAATAACAGTCTTATCATATACTTTTTCAACTGCATCTGCTATACCTTCATCAGTAACAGTAATATCTCTTTCTATTTTAGTAATAGTTTCATGCAATACATTTGGAAATTTATACATAATACTATAAGCTAGAAATACTCCTACTAATATTCCTAAAATAGTAAATATAATTGTTTTTGTTTTTTTATCAGTATTTTGTTTCATTTTAATTCACCCTCATAATCTCTCTAAAATTCAATGGGAATCCCATTTCTTTTAATACTCTATCAATTTTAATTGATTCTAATGAACCATCTAAAATATCAACTTCATAACTTATTTCATTCATCATTAATACAAAATCATCTTCTTTTAATATTCTTTTCATAATAATAACAATTGCAAACAAATCATTTAATCCATATATGTATTCATCTTCTTCATTTCTTGGAATATTTAGTATATCATGAAATTTAGTTTCTTCAATTACTTTATTCGTTCTATTATTATAACATATATCTTCATGAGCACATAAATTACGATAATTAGCAAGTATAGGTAAATAATTTGCTAAATTTTCAACTGATACATTAAATACTTTTGCTATTTCTTCTTGATCTTCTCTTTGTAATATAGAATATAATTCTCCAACTATACCAAATGACAATACTTTAACTACTATCCATAATGGAATATAACCATAATTCTTAATATAATGGCTAGTAGCACTATGTTGTTTTCCATTAACATTAATCTGTCTTTTCATTTTTCTAATTAAATCATTAATCTGTTTAATTTTAGTAGGATCTTGAGTAAAATTTTGAGAATTCAAATAATTTTGCTCTTTAAAACCATGATTCTTACTCATAGTATACGATAGTATACTCTTTAAGTTATTTTCAACAATTAATATATTTTTAAATAATATATTTCTTAATTGTCTATCAAAATTAAACATTGCATATAATTCTCTAAAATTAGTACCTCTTATAAATTTTCTTGATCCATCCTCTTTCATGAATAAATGACGATATCCCATTAAAAAGAAATAATTTTCTCTTAATAATACTTCTTTAGTATATGTTATATCATCAATAATAAGACCTTTATTTAATAAAAGATCAATTTGTTCATCTAAACTTTTAAAAATCTTAGGCCCCATATTTATTCACCTATGGTATATTATATCATAAATATAATACTATTTGCTTAAATAATCCTTAATTATTTACACTTTTTTTGATAAAATAAGATTGGTGATTTTATGAGTGCGTTATTTACTCATTATGAGTATGGAAAAGAAGTACTAAATAAACTAAGTGACAAACAAAAAGATGAGATAAATAATAATATTGACTACTATAATATGTTTAACCAAGGATGGGATAATTTATTTTATTATTTACCTAAATGGCATAAAATCAAAAAAATTGGTTTAAATGCTCACAAAAATAATGTGGATAATTTCTTTAAGAATATGATTATATATATAAAAGAGAATAATTTAGAAGATAATAGTATGTATACTAATATGGTATATGGCTTTATAAACCATTATGTAATGGATAATATTATTCATCCATATGTTAATTATTTAGTAAAAAGTATTAATATGCCTCATTCTAAAATAGAGTTTATGTTAGATTCTAAAATAAGAAAAGATAATAAGAATTCCTATTTTAGAGTGGCTATTCCTAAAATAAAAAATAATAAAGAATTTACTAACTATTTAGATCTGTTATTTCTAAAAACATATGGAGTAAAAAATATTGGGAAAAAATTTATTAAATCTCATAATATTAGTTATTATTTATATAGATATTTTATAAATGATAAACATGGTATAAAAAGATTTATATATAAATTATTTTGGTTTATTAAACCTACCGAAGATAATAAATTATATGAATTTACTTACTATTATAAAATATTTGATAAAAGAATACTAAATGAAGAAAGAAATATATGGAATCACCCAAAGAAAAAAAATGAAAAATATAATTATTCATTTAATGAATTATATAATTATTCAATAGATATAGCAGTAAAATTAAATAATATTGCTTATAATATTATTCATAATAATGATAATATTAATAAATTAATAAGTTTAATTAAAATAGTAGATACTAATAATATAGATAAACTATTAAAAAAATAAAGAGTATTTTAATGCTCTTTTTATTTAGAATAATATTCTAATATTCCATTAGTAATAGATAACGCTATTTTCTTTTGATAATCACTATTATTTAATAATATTCTTTCTTTATTATTAGATAAAAAACCACATTCAACTAATACACCATTTATCTTTAATTTTTTATACATATAAGTATCACTAGGTATCTTTTTAACATTTCTTTTATTATTTAATATTTTATTCATGCTTCTTTGAATAGTAACGGCAATCTCTTTATTATCTTTATCATAAAATACTTGAGGTCCAAAATAATTAATATTATTTAAATAATTAGTATGAATACTTAAATAAAGATTGGCATTACTACTATTTATTAGTCTAATTCTATTATCAAAATCACTCTTTTTACGATAATTATGATTTGGATTAGATAAATCATAATCACCATCTCTAGTCATTATTATATTAGCTCCATAGCTTTCTAAATAATCCTTTAGAAATAAACTTACTTTAAGATTAATATCCTTTTCATATATATTATTATAATTACAACCGACATCTATATCGCCATGACCAGGATCAATTATTATTGTTTTGTTATAAAGTGGAAGTATTGCTTCTGCTTTATAACTATAAAAAAATAATACTAATATAAAAAAAGAAAATAGAATATAATAATGTTTTTTCATATTATATTCTATTTAATATTTTTTTATCTATACATATATATTAATAATAATAAATATATTCCATATAATGTTAGTATTAGTGCGAACCAGAATATTGTTCCTGATATTAATATCATTGATAAAACTCCCACTAATATACAAACAAGCGCAGTTAATTTTTTATTTGTTTCTATAAATAATGCTAATAAAAAGTTTACTGCTATAATACATAATAATAAAGTGCCTGGGATAGTCCATCCATTAGATTTTACTGATACTAAAGATACTATTATATATAAAAGCATTAATACACAAGCTATAATAACTGCTACTCTTTCTCTTTGCGTATAATTCATACAGTAACCTCCCCAATTAAATTATATCATATTATTATCAAAAGAAAAAAGTCTTTTTATTTAGACTTTAATTTCTTTAATTCTTCATAGAATAATACATGAGCAATCATCATATATGGTACTAACCAAATTAATAATATTCCTAAAGTAAATGGAGTTAATAAAACCCATCCAATGAAGCTTAATTCGAATACAAAATATTCAAATTTATGACCTTTCATCATTTCTCTAGATTCTTTTAAAGCATCATTTCCTTTTGTTTTAGTATCAATTACAATATAATTAACAAATGCATAAGCAAATGCCATAATTATTCCTGGAATAATAAGTAACACTGCTGCAGCAGTAATAATAATAGTTGTTAATATGTTTGCTATTAATAATTCAATCCATTTTTCTTTTACTGCATTAATAATACTATCTGAATCAAATTTTCCTTTTCTAACATAATCTAATAAGTATTTTAAATAACCACCCATTAAAATACCTATAACTATAGTTACTAATGTACTACTTGCATAAAATACTGGATTTTCTACTGTTTTTTCTAGAAATAATTCTATTTCTTCTAATTTTCCTTCAGCAGGTAAGCTTGGTATTATTATTTTAGTGCATGCACCTTCTAAAAATGAAATAACTAGTAGAGGCCACCAAATATTCCATTTATTTCCTTTAACTAATTCTTTAGCTTTTTCTTTTATTTTAACCCTATCCATAATTAAACCTTTCTATTTTTTCTTAAAATAAACGTATTCATTCATCCATTTAGCAAATACTTCGCTATCTTGATATTTATCTAAATCTTCATCTTTATCGGCATCTAAATATGCTACTATTTTACCTTTATTAACCAGAATAATTGATGGAGCATATTTTACCGTATCATGTAAGCTAGTTTTCTTAAATTCATCTACTGGAATAGATATAAAATCTATTTTATATAATTCCATAAATGACTTAAATATATCTTCACATGATACTTGAAATGCACAATAATTGTTGTAAGTAAATAATACATAGCTTTCATCTTTAATATCATCAAATTTACTACTATCAATAGTAATAAATTCACCTTTATTATAGTATTTATTTTCTAAATAAAATCTCTCTTTATCATCATTTTGATTAATTTTTTTATCACAACCAGTAAATAATGTTAATATAGTTAATATTAATATAAACTTTTTAAACATTATTTAACCTCAGTCATATATTTGAAATCTATATTGTGATAAGGCACTTTCCAAAAATCATACTTATCACCATTTTTTACTTCAACATTATTT
>JAEEGL015874105.1_pt1 | contig 10229 bp, 7 predicted proteins | sample 9134231 | NCBI WGS metagenome assembly JAEEGL01 (sample SAMN16246548, study PRJNA631951) | gut metagenome | biome: gut microbiome; feature: rumen; material: fiber-attached | host: Bos | place: Iran: Karaj | collected 2018-10 | reverse complement strand
TTCAATCATATAATCCAGGAATTCATCGCTCGTCACCTCTTCAACATTCCTGCTTGTGTAGCATACGGAAATGCCGAAGAAAATGCCGTGCTCCCTGAGCATATCAATCGCTTTGATTGCGCTGTCATAGGCACCCTCTCCCCTGCGCTCGTCATTGCTTTCGGGCGTGCCCTCAATGCTTACGGCGAAGGTAAGGTTGCCCACCTCTTTCACTTCCTCACAGAGCTTTTCATCTATGAGTGTGGAGTTGGTATAGGCGAGAAAAGCGCAGTTGGGGTTTTCACGGCAAAGCGTGAGAATATCACTTTTTCTGATGAGAGGCTCGCCGCCGGTGAACATATAGACATGTGTACCCAGGCGGGTGCCCTGGTCAACTATGCTGCGCATTTCATCGAGCGTAAGATTGGACTTGTGACCGTATTCCGCGCTCCAGCAGCCCTTGCAGTTCATATTGCAGGCGCTGGTAGGGTCAAGCAGCATAATAAAAGGTATGTTGCAGCCGTATTTCTCGCGGTTGGCGCGTACAGCCTTTGTGCCGGCAACACCGGCTCCGAGGCCGAGCGCAAGAAGGAGCTTTTTGAGGTGGCCGCCGTCGCACTCGTTGACCACTCTCTCGGCGTAGCCGTACCAGACACTCTCGGGGTCGCTGACCGCCTTGCGAAAAGCCTCGAGATTCTTTTTGGGGAAGGTGTTTCCGAGAAACTTTTCGCCGAGGTTGATAAGCTTTATTATATTTTCAGAAGGGTTCTTCTTAACGTAGCCGTACATTTTGTCAAAGGTGAGACTTCCGGCGGCACGCTGATACTTTTCTTTCGCTGTTATCATAACCGATATCTCTTTCTCTGCCGGAATTTTTCCGATAAAAGCTCTCCGGCTCTTCACACATATTTACCTGATTATGTATTATACCACAAAAAGTTATAAAATCAACCATTATATTTTCTTTTTATTGTGCCGTTTTTATGTATTTTTCTTGAATAAATCCGCCGTGGGGAGTATAATTATATAAATAAGCCTTTTCCGGAAGGAGAAAAAACGTGAAAGAAAAATTTATGCGTTTCAGGCATTCATTCGGACTGGCAATAAGGATAATTATTGCCGTTGCCGTTATAGCCGTAATACTTGTCAAATTCAAGGATCTTCAGAATATTGATGTGAGAGCCCTTATTGAAAACGCGGGCTCTGTGCCCAAGGCTGTGGCGGCGGTGCTCGGCGTGTTTGCGGTGAAAGGTCTGGTGCTGGTTGTGCCGGCTTCGCTTATATACATTGCCGTCGGTATGTCGCTTAAGCTCTGGCTTGCCCTCGCAGTTAATACCGTGGGCATAATTATAGAGGTCAGCATAACCTACCTGCTCGGAGTTATACTCGGCGGACCTTTTGTGACAAAGAGGATAAAGAGCATAAAAAGCGGCAAAAAGATACTCGATATATATGAAAAGCACGAGAAATCAAGCATATTCATAATGAGAATAGCCGGTCTTCCCATCGATTTCTGCTCGCTGTTTTTCGGAGCAATGAGAGTAAGATATCTCCCCTATCTCGGTATGTCGCTCGCGGGAATACTTCCCAGGGTTGTGCTTTTTACCATTCTCGGCGACAAGGTGTATGACCTTGTTCCCATGAAATATGTGGTTGCAGTCGGCGCGGCGCTGGTGGTAATCGCGCTTATAGTGTGGATAGTAAAATACACGATAAAAACCGTGAATTCCGAGGAGGAGTTCGGCAAACCCGCCTACACGCCTCTGTGCGAAGAAAAAAGAGCCGTTATACTTGACACGGATATAGGCCCGGACTGCGATGATGCCGGCGCGCTGGCAATTATGTTTGAATACCTTAAAAAGTACGATATTAAGCTTCTCGGCATTTGCAACTGCACGTCAAACATCTGCGGCAACGCCGCAATAAGGGCAATAAGCGAATATTACGGGTTGGACGAGCCGTGCGTAGGCTGCCACAAGGGCGCCGCCGTGCTGCCGGACAATTCAAAGTACAGCCGCGAAATCATGAAGAAATACTGCAAATATGAGAGCAGCGCCTGCGCGGCGGATGACGCGGCGGATGTTTATCTTCGCCTGCTTGCCGATGTCCCGGACAGCAGCGTGACCGTGATAACCATCGGCACCTTCACAAACATTGCTTCAGCCCTGAGAAAAGACGCTGTTCTTTTCAACAAAAAGGTTCACTCAATAGTCTCAATGGCAGGCAAATACCCCTCCGGCAGGGAGTTCAATATTGAAACCGACCCCGTTTCCGCGGCGGCGGTGCTTGAAAAATTCAGAAATCTTATGGTATTTTCACCCTATGATATCGGCAAAGACATTAAAACGGGCTTCATGACTGAATGTGAAAACAACCCCGTTTATGACTGCTACCGTCTGCATTGCGGCGGAAAGCCTCCCTACCTCAATCCGAGTTTCGATCTCACGGCCGTGCAGTATGCCTTTGAAGGAAACGGAGAGTTTTACTCTCTCTCAAAGCCCATGAATGTGACCGTTGATATGAGCGGCGAATTCACCGCAAAAAAAGACAAATATTCAAACAAACGCTTCATCATAAAGAAAGGCGAAAACGAAGATATAGCCGCATATCTCGGCGGTTTGCTTTTGAGCAGAGGTGCCGCTGCGGCTGAAGCGGAGCCGGCGGTGACACAATGAGAATACTTGTTTTTTCGGATTCTCACGGCACCGCGTACTATATGAGGCAGGCACTTCTTATGCACCCGGAGGCGGACCGTGTTGTGTTTCTCGGCGACGGAGAAAGAGACCTTGACCTGATACGCTCCGAGCTCGGTCCAAGACCGGTTACGGCAGTTTGCGGCAACTGTGATTTTTACTCAGACCTGCCGAAAAATGAGATACTGAAAGCTGCAGGGCGCAGCATACTCTGCACTCACGGTCATCTTGAAGGCGTCAAGCACGGTGAAATGATGCTCATTTCAAAAGCCCGCGATATGAAAATGGATATAGTGCTCTACGGACATACTCACTTTCAGAAAAGCAGCTATGAGGACGGGCTCTATATAATGAACCCCGGCTGCGCCGCGGACGGGTATTACGGAATGGTTGACATTACGCAAAGCGGAATAATGACCCTGACGTGCAGGGTTGAAAGGTGAAAAACATGAATAAAAAGCTTTACGCTCACGCAAAAATCGCCACCCGTTGGTACAATTTCACAGAGGGACTCGCTTATGTCGCCCTGCACAGGCCCACCCCTAAAACGTGCGAATATTCCAAAATAAGCTATGGAAGCGGCAGGAAGCAATATATTAACCTCTGCACGCGAAAAGACCTCAGAAGCGTTAAAAAGCCCCTGTTTATCTATATTCACGGGGGCGGCTGGATTTCGGGAATTACCGAAATGCGCGACACCTACGTGGCAAACTGGGCGGAAAAGGGCTTTTTCACCGCTTCAATCTCATACACCTACGCTCCCGAAAAGGTTTTTCCGGAGCAGTTAAAAGAGATTTTTGCCGCCATAGACCTGCTGTTTGACAAAGCGGATGAATACAATTATGACACAGGCAAAGTCGTGCTTGCGGGCGAGAGTGCCGGCGGGTATTACATACTCGAGTGCGCGGCCCTCGCAAAGGACAAAACTCTGTTTGACACGCTCGGCATAGATTTCAGACACAGGAACGAATTCGATGTCAGGGCTCTTGTGAGCCACTGCGGCTGCTTTGACCTTAAGAATCTGCTTGATAAGAGCAAGCCCCAGTCGAAATTCTTTGATATGCAGCTGATGGCCTGCTCATTCCTCGGAATGGACCCGGATGAGGCAACAGCCTATCTTGAGACGCCCGAGGGCAGCCTTTCTTATCCTCACATAACAGAAGCCTTCCCGCCCGCGTTCATTATAAGCGCGTCAAAGGATTGGCTCAGGTTTGAAGCGTATGACCTCGCAAAGCAGTACGAAGCCGCCGGGCTTAAGTACGAGACTTTTGAAGGCACCGGCATCATATCACAGCACGCCTGGACCATTGCAACCATAGTTGAAAAAGGCAGAGAGTGCTTCCTTAAATCTTATGAATTCGTAATGGAAGTTCTTGAAAATCAATAATACCGTATATACTTAAAGCAGCAGGCCTGAAAAGACCTGCTGCTTTTTTTGCCGCGAGCTTGCGGCGTAAATCACATTTTTTCGGGAACGGTAATGCTGAACATAGTCAGTATATTTGAAAGCACCGTTCTGACCGCAAGGCAGAGGCTGACCCTCGCCTGCATAAGGCTCTCGTCATCGCAGTTAACCCTGTGAGCGTTATAGAACTTGTGGAAAAGAGTGGCAAGCTCAACCGCGTAACGGGTTATTTTCGCCGGGTCGTAATACTTTGCCGCTGAGATTATCTCGTCGGTGTAAGAGGCAAGATGGCGTATGAGCTCCTTTTCTTCGCTCTCTTTCAGAAGCATAAGCTCCTGCAGGGTGCATTTTCTCGGCTCCACGGAGCTTTCGGCAAGCTTCGCAAGTATGGAGCAGATTCTGGCGTGAGCGTACTGGCAGTAATAAACGGGGTTTTCGCTGTTTTGCGATATGGCAAGGTCAAGATCGAAATCTATGGGTGAGCCGGGCTCTCTTGTGTTGAAGAAAAACCTGACGGCGTCAATGGGTATCTCATCAAGCAGGTCGGTCAGGGTGATTGCCTTGCCCGTCCTTTTGCTCATCTTGACATTTTTGCCGTCTTTTTTAAGATTAACGAGCTGGAAAAGCACAATATCGAGGCGGTCACCGTCAAGGCCCACGGCGTCAAGAGCGCCTTTCATACGGGCAACGTGGCCGTGATGGTCCGCGCCCCAGCAGTCAATCGCTCTGTAAAAGCCGCGCGCGAATTTATTGCGGTGGTAAGCGATGTCGGCGGCAAAGTAAGTTGGGTTGCCGTTTTGCCTGATAAGCACCTCATCCTTGAGCTCGAGCTTCTCTATATCATCCTCGGATTTGCCCTCTCTGCGCAGCCGCTGAGCGAGCACCTCACTGTTTTTGTACCAGAGCGCTCCGTCCTTCTCATAAGTAAGATTTCTGTCTTTGAGTATCTGTATAACCTCGTCAAGCTCGCCGTCATTGTGCAGTGTGCTTTCGAGGAACCAGGTATCATAATTGATACGGTACTTGCTCATATTCACCTTCATCGCTTCAATATTGCGCGGAAGGGCAAAATCTATGAGCGCTTTTCTGCGCTCTGCTTCGGGCGCGCTCACATACTTATCGCCGTAAACCTCGGCAAACTCCTCGGCTCTCTGAATTATATCGTCGCCATGGTAGCTGTCCTCGGGCAGCTCGGGGGCGTTGTCGCCGAGATAATGCTGAAGATATCTTATATCCAGAGAAAGCCCGAATTTTTCAATCTGATTGCCGGCGTCGTTCACATAAAACTCTCTGCTGACCTCGTAGCCCGCGCACTCAAGCACTGCGGCAAGGCAGTCACCGAGAGCTCCTCCCCTGGCGTTGCCCATATGCATGGGTCCGGTGGGGTTGGCCGAAACAAATTCAACGTTGATTTTTTTGCCGGCGCCGTAATCCGACCTGCCGTAATCGCTGCCCTTTTCGAGAATATCCTCAATAATACACGCACCGAAGCTGTCGTCAAGATAAAAATTCATAAAGCCCGGCCCGGCAATTTCAAATCTGCTGACAAAAGTGTCGCTTAACACCATACGGTCCGCAAGAATCTGAGCAATTGCCCCGGGAGCCTTGTGAAGGTCTCTCGCCCACGCCATAGCGGCATTTGATGAATAGTCGCCGTTCGCTTTGTTCGCGGGCACTTCGATTATGAAATCGCTGAGGGGGCAGGGCTCAAACTCGCCGTCGGCAACAGCTTTGCCGGCAGCCTCCATAATGGCTTTCCTTATCTGGGTAATTGCCTGTTTAACAAGTACTGACATATCAATCTTCCTTTAATTCAACCGATATTCTCAGCTCGTTTTCGGAGAGAAGATCCCCGGAGCTGTCAAGTGTGTATGCAATGTTCAGCGTGCCGCCGTTTTCCGACATATCCGAAAAAACGGCGTTTGTATATACTCCGATGAGTATTTCACCGTAAGGGGTGTGATAGGCGCAGGCGTTTCTTTTCTGATTTTCAAAAATAATAGTTGTGCGGAAAACCCCGCTTCTTATCATCGTTATCCTGTCTCTCGTGACGGTGATAACGCATCTGCAGTCGTTTTCGCCGTCGAGAATTTCCGTGTATTCAATTATTACCGCGCCGTTTTTCGCTCCTATGCGGCAGGAGGTGTTAAGCTCACCGTAGTTGTTTTCCTCGTCATCACCGCCCGTGAAATGGCGGTCATAGACAGTTATATATCCGTCTCTCATTTTCTTTCAAGCGCATACTCAAACAGTCTGTCAATAAGCTCGCCGTAAGGAATTCCGACGGCGTCAAAGAGCTTGGGAAACATACTTATTGAGGTGAAACCGGGGATTGTGTTTATTTCGTTGAAAAGAATCTTTCCGTCGCTCTCTCGCATAAAGAAATCGACCCTTGAAAGCCCGGAGCAGCCGAGAGCCTTATATGTCATAACCGCACGCTCTCTTATTTCCTCAATCTTCTCGCCGGATATGCGGGCGGGGATATGAAGGGCGGAATTGTCGTCAATATATTTGGCGTCATAGTCATAAAAATCGTTGCAGGGCACGATTTCGCCGACTGTGGAAGCAAGAGGGTCGTCGTTGCCCATAACGGCGCATTCAAGCTCTTTTCCGGTGATAGATTCCTCAAGCACGATTTTTTTGTCGTGGGCAAAGGCCTTTTCACAGGCAGAAACAAGCTCCTGCGCGTTTTTCGCCTTTGAAATACCCACAGAGGAACCTGCGTTTGCAGGCTTGACAAATATGGGATAGCCGAGGTAATCCGCCGCCCTGCCGAGCACGCCTTCGGGGTCGGCGCTGTAGCCGGTCTGCGAGAAGGAAACCCACTTTGCCTGGGGAATACCGTTGAAATCGGCAAGCGTGTTGGTAACCGCTTTATCCATACATACCGCGGAGGAAAGATAATCGCAGCCCACATAGGGAATACCGCTTAATTCAAGCAGCCCCTGCATGGTGCCGTCCTCACCGTTTTTGCCGTGAAGCACCGGGAACACTGCGTCCACTCTTTCAATTTCGCCGGTGCCCAGGTGAATAATGCCGTGGTGAGACCTCATGGGTGATATTACGGCGCTCTCAAGAAGCGACTCATCCTCAAGCCATCCGCCGCCGGGAATACGGCCTGTATCGCCCTTGTAGAGATAAAAATCGCCGCTTTTGGTGATACCCATTGTGAGCACATCATATTTTTCGCGGGGAATATTTGATATTACGGAAGAAGCGGAAACAAGCGAAACATCGTGCTCACTTGAGACACCGCCGAAAAGAACAAGAACCTTCTTTTTCATATTTTTTCACCCACACAGGCGCCGAATCCGTCGCTTTTGCAGATCAGGCACGCCGAAATTATTTCAGTGTATATTATAACAAAATCGGGTTTTTGTCAATATCCTATTGCGATTACTATTTTATACTGTATTTAAATAAAATATTATAGATATATTTCTAATATAGAACTATATTAGAAATTATATATGTTATAATAGCATGAAATAACCCGCAGGCGCACAAATCTTTTTTCAGCTCACAAATTTCTGTGCTGCGCGGGGCATCAGGAGACGATAATTATGGCAGATATCTACACCCTATTGACGGACGTTTACGCGGGTATGAAACCCACACTCGACAAAAGCGGGTTTGCTCCCCTGCTCCCGGACGGAGCCGGTAAGGACGAAATCCCTCTCAGCATTGATTCAGGCAGATATTTTCTCACATTTACCGGCAAAGGAAAAGGCCTGCGTATTGAGCACTTCAACAAAAAAATCGCTCTTTACGGAGCGCTCAAAGAAGGCGATATTCTCGACAGCGATTATTCCAAACTCACGGAAACGCTCTTTGACCCCGACGAGGCCAATGAAAAGGATGTCCGCTATGTGGTGAATGATTTTTCCGACACCGTGACGGAGACTTTCGGCATCAAAGGTGAAAAAGCGTCAATCAAGTCCAAAATACCAACTCCCGTTTCAAAAGCGGCGGTTCAGAGCGGGTCCTCGTCCTATGACCCCAACACGCTCGCGAGCAGATTCACCACCATATTCCCGGATCTGCGCGCCGAATACAAAGCAAACATAGAGAAATACGGTCAGTTCCTGCCCGAGGATTTCTTTATTAACCATGGCAACAAGGCTGTGCTTGATACAATCAGGCAAAACAATCCCACGGCAATGAAACGAATGTTCAAGCTCTTCAATGAGATTTACGATGACGGCACAAACGAAACACAGAGCCTTATCTGCGTCACCATCCTCGGCTCAATGAACAACGACCAGGAAATGCTTGCAAACTGTGTGGATTATATGAGCCCTGAGCTCACGGGTCCGGTAATAAACGTAAACAAGTATCTCGGCTCAAGAGACGGTAAGGGCGCGAGAATGAAGCTCGAGCACCCGCCAGTCTACAAGCCCAAAAAGAAGAAAAAGAAGAGCGGATTCTCAAAAATAGGAATGTAAACCCGGGAGGTTATTATCTTGGCTAAGGATATAAAGAAAGAAAAAGAAAACGAGGGCATCCTCACCGAAATCGATCCGGAAGAGGCTGCCGAAATAGCTAAAGCGGAGGCTGACATCGAAGAGTTTGAAGCCGGCGCCGAAATGAACACGGTTGTTACCGAGGATTATGACGCAAGCCAGATTCAGGTGCTCGAAGGGCTTGAGGCAGTGCGCAAAAGGCCCGGCATGTATATCGGCTCCACCGGTGAAAGCGGCCTTCACCACCTTGTGTATGAGATAGTTGACAACTCCATAGACGAAGCGCTTGCCGGCTACTGCACCGAGATAAGCGTTGAAATTCAGGAGGGCAACATTATCAGCGTTACAGACAACGGCAGAGGCATCCCCGTTGACACTCAGGACCAGACGGGCAAGAGCGCTCTCGAGGTTGTGTTTACCGTGCTTCACGCCGGCGGCAAATTCGGCGGAGGCGGCTACAAGGTCTCCGGCGGCCTTCACGGCGTCGGCGCTTCAGTCGTTAACGCTCTTTCGGAGTGGCTCGAGGTTGAGGTGCACAGAAACGGCAAAATCCACCAGATGAAGTTTTCACGCGGTGAAATCACTCAGGAAATGACCGTTATAGGCGACACCGACCACACAGGCACTCACGTCAGATTCAAGCCCGACCCCGATATGTTCACCGATACTCTTGAATACAATTACGACACTCTTTTCAAGCGCATGCGCGAGGAGGCGTTTCTAAACGCGGGTCTCACCATCACGATTACCGACTCCCGCTCCGAAAGCGCCGACAAGCCCGAGAAGAGCCGCACCGCCACCATGTGCTACGAGGGCGGCATAAATGAATATGTAACATTTCTTAATAAATACAAAACTCCCCTGCACGAGGATATAATCTATCTCAGCGGCAGAAAAGACGATATACTCGCTGAGCTCGCCTTCCAGTATAACGATTCATACGAGAAAAAGCTCGTTTCTTTCGCAAACAATGTGCGCACGCCCGAGGGCGGCATGCACGAGGACGGCTTCAAGAGAGCGCTTACAAACGCCATCAACAAATACGGCAAAAAGACAAAGCTTATCAAAGAAGGCGGCGTCAGCGGCGAGGATGTGCAGGAGGGTCTTGCCTGCGTTATCTCCGTAAAGCTTACGGACGCTCAGTTTGAAGGTCAGACCAAGGCAAAGCTCGGCAACCCCGAAGTAAGGACCCTCGTAAACTCCATAGTTTCCGAAGGACTTGAACAATATTTTGACGATAACCCTCAGGTTGCAAGAATAATCCTCGAAAAATCACTTAACGCCAACAGGGCCAGAGAGGCCGCGAGGAAAGCCAGAGAAACCGTCCGCCGCAAAAACGGCCTTGAAAGCGGGCAGATGCCCGATAAGCTTCTCGACTGCAACGAGAGAGACCCATCCCTTTGCGAAATATACATCGTTGAGGGCGACTCGGCTGCCGGCTCCGCGAGCCAGGGCAGAGACTCGAGATTCCAGGCGATACTCCCGATGTGGGGCAAGATGCTCAACGTTGAAAAAGCCCGCCTTGATAAGGTTTACGGCAATGACAAGCTCAGCCCGCTCATAGTTGCGTTCGGTTGCGGCATAGGCGACGATTTCAACATTGAAAAGCTCCGCTATCATAAAATAGTTATTATGTCGGATGCCGATGTTGACGGCGCTCATATCAGGACCCTGCTTCTCACCTTCTTC
>JAEEGL015625811.1_pt1 | contig 10229 bp, 3 predicted proteins | sample 9134231 | NCBI WGS metagenome assembly JAEEGL01 (sample SAMN16246548, study PRJNA631951) | gut metagenome | biome: gut microbiome; feature: rumen; material: fiber-attached | host: Bos | place: Iran: Karaj | collected 2018-10 | reverse complement strand
GCATTTATACAAGCGGTACAACAACTGTAGAAAAAACAATTGAGCTTCCATTAAATACCTACCGTGTAGAAGCCTATGCCGAACTGGTAAGCTACGAAAATTCTGCGACTACGGCGGTTAAGGTAAGATTTATGAACAACGTGCTCTTTGTAAGTACAACAGCTCCTGGAAACGGAGACGGTTCAGAAACAGCTCCATATGCAACAATTGCAGAAGCCATTGAAGATATCAACCTGCGCGAACAAAAAGAAAAGAAGTTTACTATTTATATAGATGGAAACCTCAACGAAGAAGTTTTCATTGACAGCGCAATCAATACCGACAAGCTCATAATTGCAAAACGCAAGCGGGCCGATTCCGGCGTAATTAAATCTATCCATATTGAGACAGCTGATCCTGCTAACCCAATAGCATCAGATTTTGAACTTACTATTGGCGATGTTACAGTTACAAATAACTCTGATGCTGGAATTGATATTCTTGAAGACATTAAAGTTACATTAGACGGCACAACAGTAACGGGTTGTAGTGATATGGGAATTGCTATTCACAATACTGTTCCTGTAAGAATGAAGAATGTTACAGTTTCTGCTAATAATGCTACCGGAATTTTTATTCAGAATACTGTTACTGTAACTATGACGAATGTTACTGTTTCTGCGAATAATAATGGTAACGGAATTTTTATTGATAACGGTGCAACCTGTAATTTCGAAGGTGGTACTATTAGTGAAAATGCTTCAAATGGAATTAAGGTTAGTGATGGTGTTCTGAACTTTATAAGCGGAACCATTACTAAAAATGAGGGTGCTGGAATCTACCTTGATGATGGTAACGCATCTGCAGATATTACAACCTGTAGTATTACTGATAATGATGACGCAGGAATCTATATTAAGGCAGGTAAAACTTGTAGTCTTTCTGGCGGTACTATTTCTGGAAACAAAGATTCCGGTATTGAAGTTAGAGGAACTCTCAATATAAGTGGAAATACTATTGTTCAGAATAATACAACAGGTACTCCAGCAGAAAGCTGCAACGTAAAACTTGATTCTGGCAAAGTAATTAATGTTACCGGTCCTCTTGCTTCAACTTCAAAGATTTGGGTAAAAACAGCAACTGCACCAACCGGTAATAACAAAACTGCAATTACTTCCGGATACGGTGCCCGCAATTCTCGCGCCCCAGCCTACAACTTCTTCTCCGACATCGGCTATGGAATTATTCTTGATAATGGTGAAGTTAAGATTTCTCAGAGCCAGGGTTCTATATTTACTCAGTTTGATTATACGGTTGAATTTAAGCCGGCAGATGGAGCTGCTAACTTTGATACAATAATTGATACAAAGCGTGATAAGGTTATTTCTGTTATCCCGGTTATTAAACGTAGCGGTGTTGATATAACAAATACTATCCCAGCAGGCGACTTAACCTGGAATATCTTTGTTACCTGTCATCAGGATGTTGTTGTCACATCTAATACAAATTCAATTAGAATAAGTAAAAACATTTTGATGGATGATGTTTACTATGTTCATATTAATCTTACTTATATGAACAGGGTATTTGACCAGTCTATACGTCTTGCAAGTGAGCCTGCAGAAATTAAATTTGAGTCATATTCTATTGCTGATCTTAAGACTCTTGTAGAAAGTCTGGAAAGCGATACTGTTATTGCAATGTCTAATGGTGTTACAGTTACAGATAGAAGTGGAACAACAATTAATGTTAAGAAAGGTGTAACAGTAACTCTTAAACGTTCTGACGGATACACAGGTTCATTGGTATCAGCAGGAACTTATCCAAAAGAGCTTCGTATTAATACAGAGCGTTCAGAAAGTGGAACCCTTGTACTTGATGGTGGCTGGGATGCTGCTTCAGAAACTGGAATTATTGCAACGGCTCCTCTTATGCAGGATAACTGTGGTAGTGGAAATATTTGGAATGTTGTCTTCCAGAATACGAATTATAAAAACGGAAATGGAGGTGCTGTTAAAGGTGGAGCCGGAACCTATACATCATTGCATAATTGTCAATTTATAAATTGCTGGGCAAATAATGGAGGTGCCGGTTACTTCCAGTCTAATATGCATTTGGATTCTTCATGCCGTGTAGAAAACTGTTATGCATATTCGAATGGTGGAGGTTTCTATCTTACAGCAGCAAACAATCACCGTGATTCTACTATTGGAAATGATGATGCAAACATGCGGGAAATAATGATAGGTTGTAAGTCTGGTTCGAATAAGGTAGCCAATAGAGTTTATATTTATAGAGGTAGCTGGAATATAATACTTAATGGAACAACTTATAGAAGTTCTCAATCAATAGAATAAGGAAGAAGCAGAATGAGCATTAAGAAATTATTTAAAATAGTTTATTTTCTCTCTTTTGCAATTATGTTTGCTTCCTGTGCGAATAGTGTAGATGTTTCAGCTCCTGCAAATGAAGAAAAAGAAATAACATACGGTTTTTCTGGTATTTTACAGTTAGATACAAATATCTATTCAGATTCTTCTGCAACCGCAAGAACTGCAATGCCAACACTTCCGTCTTCAGCAGTTTATTATGTTGACTATAAACTAGATTCAGCATCAGAACATTTTGTCAAAACAAGTAATGATACTGGTGTGTTTACAACAAGTGGAGGACGTGTAAGTGGTTTCTATCTTCCGCTTTCTGTTGGTAAATGGGTTATAGAAGTTGGAGTTAACTATAATGGTACTACAATACTTAAGGACACCAAGACCGTAACGCTCACACCAGAAAATCCATTAATGACAAATCAGGTTTTCTTTTTGAAAATGGGCCAGACAGGCACAGGCAGTATGAAATTAAAGATTACTGCTGGCAGTGGTTCGGGAGTCAGTTCAATAAAAGTTATTCTTGAAGATGGAAGATTAATAGAAAAGAATTCTAATAATGAATTTATTGCTTCTGATATTCCAAGCGGTGAACAAAGAATTGACATAAATGCTTATGATGGTTCTTCAACTCCGCAGCTTATTTTTTCAACAATTCAGATTATTAATATTTATGATAACATTGAAACTAATCAATGGATAATTGATGGAACTACAAAAGAAACCTTTGAAATTACAAAGTCAATGACAGATGATTTTAAGCCACGTCAGTACTTTGTTGATGGAGCAACTGGTGGCAGTGGAGATGACACTAACAATACAGGAACTTCTAGCAATTCTCCATTTAAAACTGTAAAACATGCAATAGATACAATTAATGCCAGGGCAGAAACGTATACGTTTACAATTCATGTAAAAGATGGTTCATATGAACTCGATAATGGCACTCTCGAAATCAAAAAAAATATCACAATTGAATGCTGGAAAAATGCTCCAAATGACAGACTTGGTAGTGCAAAAATAGTCGTGCGGGGAGGAACAAAATGTGTTCTTGTTGGACCTACTACCGACGATAAACCCGTAAACTTCTATCTGCAATCTTTAGCAGACGATAATACTTCTGGACTTGAAATAAATGGAAACGGCCTTAATCGCTGTGGAGTCTATATTGAAAACGGTATATTCGTAATGAATGGTGGTGTAATTAATGAGACTGGTGAAGCAGAGACAGAGTATGGTGGAATTGTACTTCCAGATGTTCAAAGTGGTCAGAGCGTAGAACGACAATTCATTATGCTTAAAGGAACCATCAAAAACTCTAAAGGAACTAAAGCCTGTGGTGTTTATGTTGGAAAAGATACAATTTTCCAGATGGAAGGCGGAGTAATCAGTGGAAATAGGGCTCAGTCAGATAGCAGCTATGCAGTAGTTAATAATGGTGAAATGTCTATAAAAGGGCAAATCTATATAAGTGGTAATAATAGATATGATGGTAACGAACAGGTTTTCATCTCCGGTAGCGGAGAGACACAGGTTCCAGAAAGTCATAATTTATATCTCCCAAAAATTACTGAAGAGGGAAAAGAAGTTATAAACAAACTTCAGGTTCTAGGTCCAATATCTTCAAACAGTCAGATAGGAATCAGTGCTCCTGTTGGAACCGAATCGGGTCAACTTGAACCGACAGGCCAAATACCGGTTGCTATCACAAAGAATTATATGGATTCTATCGCTCCTTCTGTTATTTTCAAGCAGGATAAATCTTCTCCATACGTATTTATGAAATCAACTGATGGTGCGACTTTCGGTGAAGCTGCATTTGGCCTTGGCGGAGGCGTTATTTATACTTCAACAGATTATTCATTCTCATTTGCTAGTGATACAACAGCTGTTACTCGCAATACTGCAAAAGATGTGATAATAACAGTAACTGCAAAAAGAAAAGATCTTACTTCAGGACTTCATTATAATCCAAACGATGAGAAACTTTATCTTACTTATATAGAGGCTACAGAAGTCTCTGATGCAATCTATTCTAATTCTGCAGCAGAAGATATAGAGGACAATCCAAATTATAATAAAGTTACATGGACAGCAGAACTTACTCTTGCAGGTAACAGTCTGCCATCAACATATAAACCAACAATTTCTGCTGGAGCAGGTGATAATAAGATAAAAGTATCAATTCCAGCTCTGCCTTATAAAGATAATTATACCTTAACAATCACAGCTACATATCTGGGTATTCAGTATGGTGCAAACTTTTCGATTACGTGTAATTAGTTAAAAAATGGAGGATTTATTTTGAAAAATAGATTTTTGATTTTAATCGCAGCTTCATTATTATTCGTTTCCTGCGCAAATGATGTTCAGTCTCCAGACTCAGATAGCTATATTAGTCAGGAGAATCCTGTAATTCCAAATACTCCAGGTACAACTGATGAACCAGTAAAATATGTTTCAATTCAGGGCACTTTTAATTATGAGGGCACTGCTTCATCAAACGGTAGCCGTACAGCAATGCCAACCTTACCTGCTAATCCAAACTATTATGCAATTGCAAGGTGTGGAAGTGATGAATGGAGTACAACAAATCTTATTAAAAAACTGAATTTAACTGTAATGGGAAAAGCATATTTGCTTAAAGGGATTCCGTCTACAGATGAAGAAAAAGAATGGACTGTTGAATTTGGAATAAGAAAAAACAGCACCGCAAGTGTCACTTTTGGCTCATCAAATAATAAAATAATGTGGGATACAAAAACAGCCAAAATTTCTTCTGAAGTTCCAGTTTATGTTAATGATTTTAATCTCACTCCGGTAACTGGCAGCAACCTAAAAGGTTCATTGGAGCTTACAATGACAGTGCCTGCAGTGGTTTCAAGTGTAACGGCTCAAGTTGATCAAACTACATGGGATCCAACAATTACAGTAGGTAATGGTGAGACAACAAAAGAAGTAACAATTAGATCATCATCAATAAATGCGGGTTCTTATAAAGTAACCTTTAGTTTCTTTAATGCAGCCGGATTGCTTTTATACAGAGATATTCAGGTTGTAAATATAGTTCCAAACTGTACAACGAGTACATGGGTAAGTAATGGTGGACCGGGATTTATAAGCGAAAATAGTTATGTTCTGACAACAGATGCCATTACAGCCTTTGAGCGTTCAACTTTCTACGTAGGTCCAACTCTGTTTAGTTCAACTTCTGGTACATTAGCTCAGGGATATACAGGTTCTCCTGCTAAACCTTTGTCTAATATAGCAGAAGTTTGTACTATAATTGCTCAAAGGGCTAACAGCACCACCCAAACTTATACGATTTTCATAAGTGGTACAATTACTGGTACCCAGTCAATTTCTGATGCAGTAAATGGAAAAGCTGCTTCTATTACACTTTGTGGAGCAACTTCAGACAAAGAAAGTGATAATGTTACTCCTAAACACAAACTAAATGGATCTGGAGAAGGAACAACCCTTACTGTTGAAACTACTGTTCCTTTAATAATTGAAGATTTGTTAATAACAGGTGGTTCTGCTGAAAACGGTGGCGGAATAAATATTGCTGCAGGAACAGTAAAGCTTACTGATGGTACAGTAATAGCTGGAAATACTGCAACAAATGGTGGTGGTGTTTATTTAGCTGGATCGAATGCAAAGCTATTTATGTATGGAAGTGCTTTGATTGGTGCTCAAGCAACTGGTTATCCGACTAATGCAACAGCTGCTTCAAATAGTGCTACAAATGGTGGTGGCATTTACAATAACGGTGGCGGGGTATATTTAGGTTACAGCAAATATGAAAACGCAACAAACAAAACAGAATCTAATATAACGACTGACTATGGTATACGACGTAATTATGCAGTTTTTTATAGTGGTATTCAAAGTGAAGGCGGAACTGTCCTTATAAGAAGCGGAAGTATTTCTAACAATGGAACTAAATATGATGAAGATTGGAAGGGATATGGTGGTGCACTTGGAGTGACGGCTGTTGGAACTTACACAATATCTGGAGGTACCTTCTCATCTAACTACGCAAGAAATGGTGGGGTTGTTTATATTAAAGAAGTTGCTGAAGAAAATAAGGATAATCCAATTGTTGTTAATATTTCTGGTGGAACTTTTAGTAACAATACTGGGGTTGGCGGCGCTGTAATCAGGGTTCAAAAATATAGTAAGGTTGTCATAAGTGGAAATCCAACCTTTACTGGCAATAATGCAACAGCTTCAGGAGGTGTTATTTACAACGATTATGGCATAATAACAATGACTGGTGGAACCATGGGTGGAACAACCAATTCTGACCAGAACACTTGCGGAGCCTATGGCGGGGCCATTTATCAGAGTGGAACGTTTAATTTAAGTGGCAGCGCAAAAATATATTCGGGAAGCACAAAGACAAATGACGTTTATCTTTCCAGCGGAAAGAAAATTACAATTGATGCGAACTATACCGGAAGCGGCAATAATGATGAATCAAAAATGTCTGTTACTCCAAATACCTGGACACGAGGAGCGGTTATTCTTGACGGTTCAAAGCTTACATCAACAAACAAAGATTATTTTTCTATTACAGATGCTGAATGGAATGTTTTAACAATAGGAGATACCACTTTAACAGGTCATCTTAATGCAGACTTGTATGTAGCTGGATCATCTGCTCTTACTATAGATGGTGTTTCTTATGGAGCAGGTGCCAGCAATGGAAAAGGAACAAAATCCGCTCCTTATAATTCAATCTCAGCCGCTGTAAACCAATGCTGGTCTTATGACTTGGATTTTACAATTAATGTTGTTGGAACTGTTTCAGGGGCGCAGACAATGCCTGCAGCAGACGAAACCAATAAAACCGGTTTTGCAAAATCAATTACTGTTAATGGTATTGGTGACACTACAAATCCTGCTAAATTGAAGAACACCAATGCAACAATTCTAAAAATTCAAAATACAAAGCCAATAACACTAAGAGGTTTAGAGATTACTGGAACTGTTGAAGGAGGAGGTATTATTATAATGTCTCCTGATGCGGATGTGACCTTAGATGGTGTTGAAATCTATAACAATCAAGCTACAGCTGGTGGCGCTGGAATTTATAATTACGGAATGCTCAAAATTGCTGATGCTCGGATATATAGTAATAGAGTGAATGGAAATGATTATTACGGTGGTGGCCTTTGTAATAAAGGTGGAACAGTATACATATATGGCAATAATACTGTAATTGGGAAAGGTGATGCTGATACGACTGCGGTATATGACCCTGTTAACAGTGTTAATGATTACTCAAATGTTTCAAATCATTCAAAAGGTAATGGTGGAGGAATATATAATGGTTATGCAGTAAGAGCTGTAAACGGAGTTACAACGTATTTTTATGGTACAGTCTATATAGGAAAAGACCCCGACGGCAATCTTAGCAAGCCGAAAATTACTTATAATTATGCGCAAAAAAAAGGTGGCGGAATATACAATGAAGCACAATGTACAATAGAATTTAATGGAGGGGATATATCCTATAATTCAACGATAGAAAACCAGCAATTAACAGCCTATCAAGGTGGTGGAATTTACTCAGAAGGAACTATCATTTTAACTGAAACGCAACAGCAGAAAAACATAAAGGGCAATGCCTCTTATCAGGGCGGTGCGATTTACATGACTGGCGCAAATTCTGCGTTTAGCATGGGCGGACCAAGTGGCATGGGTATTTCGTCAACTTATATTTCAATCCCATACAGTGACACGACAACGGATGTGAATTATAAGAACACAATATATTTGGGAGAAAAAACAAGCGGAGAGCCTTGCACAATTACTATTACAAGATACATAGCGAGAGCAGACTGCTCTATTATGAAAATAGATACGGCTTGTTCAACTTACAGGGGAAAACTAATTGTCTCAAAAGGTGGAACTATCGGTGACGGGGATTTTAAATCAAGTCTGAATAAGTTGGTAATTAAACAGCCATCTGGTAATACTGGATATGATTATTATATTTCATCAACTGGAGTTCTTTCACAGCCAGTAAAGTATACTTCTGCGACAAAAGCGAATATTCAGCCTGGCGACATTCTCATGAAAAACGGAGATGTACTTCCGTTTGACTCACGCATGAACATAACAAAAGCCGATGCTATTGGAGTTGTTTTCTATAATGGAACTGCCTGTTCAACAGATGGATCAAACCGAATTTTGGTTATGGGTGTTAGGTATAGGAGTATTGGCTTGAAGTCATGGACAGGAAAATCAAATTCCTATCATCCAAACTCAGATCCATCAAGCAGTCTGTATGCTACAGTGACCGCTTCTGGAGATGATTATAATATTAGCGGAACGTATGCAATTAATGGAAAAAACAATTCAACATATGTTTCTTCTTTTATAGATTCTGGTAGCGCGTTTAATTCCTGCTCAAATTATAACGCTATAGACACAAATCTTACAGGAACCTATGCAACAGGCTGGTATCTTCCAAGTTTAAAGGAGCTATGGACTGTCCGCCAGAATAAGACGGCCGTTATTTCCTCCCTGAATTTCTTGAGTACCGCTTATACACAGGAAGGAAGTTCAACTGATTTTCAGTATTATGTAAGTCAAGGTCAAAAAACTTATGGATACTGGTGTTCAAATTCATCAAGTGATTGGGATGCTACAGAGAAAGAAATTCATGCATGGATTGTTCGACTAGACGATAGTACTACGGCAACAAGTAATACCTATGTAACAGAGCGTATTCAGCCGAGTTCGCATTATAATTATGAATATGTAATGCCAATTCACGAAGTTAATTACTAAAAAATAATTGGCAAGTTGAGCGATTGCCTCTTTCACAAAATCAAACATAGTGGAGAAAGCTGTGCTTCAACTGTTATGTTTTTCTGAAGATAAGTTATCAGATAGCATTATTTTTCGCATTTTCAACAGACTGTTCCAATCTGACTGCAAAATTAGACAAATCAAAATTTTGCAGGTCAGTACCGCTTTATGCTTTCACAGCAATCTGCTTCTGCAGCTCGAGCACCTGTTCGAGAGGAAGGCCGGAATAAAGAGAGACCTTTTTGGGTGGGAGCTCATCGGATAGCATTGTTTTTGCGTTTTCTATGGCTTTTTCCTCTGCGGTTTCTCGTTTTGCGGTTCTTATAATATCCTGATCATGTAAATTCATAGCGGCGTATTCACTCCTGAATTTTTCATTCTCTTTTATCTTTGCAACATGCTCGGAAAGACGTTTGTTAAAATCATCTTCTCCAGGTTCCTGTGTATTAATATAACGAAGAAACTCTCGAATCTGCTTATTTTCCGCTTTTTCATACGCACTTGCACTAAAGATTACTTTGATAGATTTGTCATTTAAATCTACAGTATTGTTTTCTTCGCATATGTTTTTGAAGGTATAGCAGGGTAGATCGTAATGTATTTCTTTGTCATCTTTGAAAGGATCTTCAGTACAGATGAAAACAATATAACTGTCTTTTAGTAAAGTATAATCTTGTCCCTTCATTAAAGTATCCATATTTAACATTGATTCGTAATAACGTATGCGTTTACCCAATGCTTCCATAGGATATGATTGTAATTCAATGTCTATCACTTTATCCGAGTCCTTAAGATAAACATCAAGCCGTACACCTTTACTGGTGTAAAAAGGTTCTATAACCTTTTCAAGTTCCGGGTATTCTACAAGCCCAACTCTAATATGTAGTATCCTCTCTACTAATTCTGCACAAATTTCTGGATCGTGTAATACCTTCTGAAACATCCAGTCGTCAGAAAATGTCAATTGTTCAAATGGTTTTGGCATAATGACCTCCTGAAAAATTTAAATCTATAGGATAATTCCTCATATATAATATTGTG